>OHBM01002312.1_pt1 | contig 12889 bp, 7 predicted proteins | sample 1577251 | NCBI WGS metagenome assembly OHBM01 (sample SAMEA3541557, study PRJEB24748) | human gut metagenome | biome: human gut; feature: human-associated habitat; material: faeces | place: China | collected 2012
CTTGAGCGTTTGCTATGCTATACACAAACAGCAGAAAATAAATGATTGATATATTCTTTTTCATTCTCTTTAGCTTTTTGTAAATATTGGTAGCTCATCTAAGAATCTTCCAATGTTATTATTCTGTTCTTTTTAAAAGAAGTTGTTACGAATCTCTTTAGCAATGTAACGTCCTATCAATCGTTGCCCTTCTATATCCGGATGTACTCCATCCTTTAGATAGCGCCCACGGGTGTTGGAATTTTCGAAAAACTGACTAATACCGCTTTCGCCGTAGCAATCAATAACCTGAACGGATAAAGCTTGACTGACTTGGCGCAACACTTCATTTCGTTTCCGATGCATTTCATTTTTTGCCTTGTCCCCGGTCTGTATAGGCAACCATACGAATACACGGCATTCCGGGAAGTTCTCAAGTATAGTTTGAATTGCCCATCTTGCCCCTCCTGCCATGGTCGTCACATTAACATCGTCCAGCGTTCTTGCTGATAATGCTTCTGCAACTCCATCAAGTTTTGTATCATTTGAGCCCATTGCAAAAACGAAAACATCGGGTGCGGGATAAACACCGTCCTTTACTTCTGAGATAAATTTCTGAATATGTACTTTGGATACATTATTATGTCTCATTTGCAATTCTTTCTTATCTTTTGTAGGCTTCCATCCATCTGAAATTCCGGCAAAGTTGTCACTGTTGTAATCTTGTGTATCAGGATGGCATGCAAAGGTAGACGAACCAACTGCAACATTATGGTGTGATGCAAATCCCAATAAATCGACTACGGTCTTTGACCATTGGTTGCCAGAGGTAGTGCTGCTGCCATCACAACCAAAGTTCAATTTGCTAAAATTTGTTGTTTGTGCTTGGACTATCAGGCATAGTCCCCATCCTAACATTAGAAATATAATTCTTTTCATGTTTTGTTTCTCTTAATAACCGTAATTATTAGCTCCTATTAATTTGTTCTCAGCAATTTCTGCAGTCGGAATTGCATATAGTAAGTTCTTTTTTGAGCGAATGGTAGAGCGGTTGGCTGAGCCGCAGACAATGAATTGTGTGTCGTTCATAACGTCTAAATATAGTCCCCACCGTAAAAGGTCAAATTTCCTATTGAATTCTTGGCAAAATTCCAAAGCACGTTCTTTCAGGACTAGACTTCTTGCCTCTATCTTATCGGTCACCTTATTTGTATATAAGGTTGTAGCTTTTGCCCGTTTTCTTATGACATCAATATCTTTCATTGCAGCTGTTATATCCCCCAATTCTACTTCTGCTTCAGCTCTGAGCAGGAATGCTTCTGCATAGCGAATTAAAATTACATCTTGTTCTGATTGTGACGCTTCTTTCTGTTTAAAGAAGGTTGGATTAGAGATATCACCTTTATACCATTTAGTCAGACATCTTCCGGTTTCAGGCGGCTTACTTCCGCACTCCGTATTTATATTCCGCGTTAAAATCAGGAACAAAAGCTTTTAGATTGTCCGGTAGACTCTCTGCATTATATTCGTCCGAGAGAGAGGGAAAAGAAACCCATTTTGTGGAGGTGTAGCTTGTTAGGAAGTAATGCCATACACCGTGCACAATACGGTCATCCTCTTTGTCAAATTGGGTATATAGATTAGGGGCCATATATATCCATGCGCCACTGCCACCGTAAGGAGCCGGAGTGTAATAGCTATGTAAACCTGATGTTTGAAAGTCTACGTCACTTACACTGGTTGCTCCCCATACAAATTCTTTGTTTTTCCTATTGTTACCACCCCAAAGGTTTAGATACCCTTCTACTAAATCAAAATCAACACCTCTTCGTGCAATGACCATGTCGCAAAGCTCTTTTGCACGTTGATAACACTGTTGGGCATCTATGTTTTCAGCTCCTTCAACTGCATTGCAGGTATATTTTTTATCCACTCCCTTGATATCTACAATTATTTCTGTATTTCCTTTGCAGGTTAATGCGCTGGAACCCATAGTGCAATATACGCGTGCCAATAATAGTGCTGCAGCAGTTTTATCTGCATGCCCCCAAGCGCCGACATTGCCTTCTGATGTATAATACATGTATTCTAAGCAAGTTTCCAGGTCATTGACAATTGTGTTGTAGACTGCTTCTACGGAAGCTCTGGGACAATCTGTCTCTGCTTCCGAAGATAATCTCAATGGGACGGCACCATACATTCTTACCAGATGGAAATAAGCGAATGCCCGTAGAAAAAGCGTTTCACCATACAACTGCCTGACAGCGGATTCTGTCTGATAAGAATCTGTAGATTCCAGAGCTTCTTTAGCTTTGTTTGCCCGACTGATCATTCTATAAAAGACACTCCACAAATCATTGTTTGTATTATAGGCATAGTGTCCGGTGATATCGCCGCTACCTGCAGAACTGAGTACCCAAGCTGGAGCCCCACAATGATCGTTGTCGTAGTCCATCCAGGCCATATACGTCTGTTCCATACACCAGTTATCCCAAAAAGTTGCATAGATACCGGTTACTAGTTGTTCTGCTCCTTCTTCAGTCTGACCTAATTTCTCTGATGTGATAGAATAAGGGGTTTCTTCCAATGAACAGCTTGTTGCAAATGCTGCCATCGAGCATATCATTATCAATAGTATTTTCTTCATGATTCGTTTTTATTAATTAAAAAATAACATTAAGTCCCAAAGTAAAGCTTCTCTGCTGGGGATAGGCTCCAGAATCAATACCCCTTAAAGAAGGCGTGGAGCCAAAAGAATTAACCTCAGGGTCATATCCGCGGTATTTGGTGAAGGTCAACAAGTTATTGGCAACCACGTTGAACCGTACGCTATTTATGAACTGAAATGGTTTTCTAATTGTATATCCTATGGATAGAGTGCGTAATTTTAAATAAGAGCCGTCTTCTAGATATAATCTGGAAAAACGAATGTCACGTCCTGAATAATTGAATATCTTAGGGGCAATTCCGCTATTGGGATTTATGCTCCATGATTGTTCATATACGTAGTATGGAACGTTCTGGGTCTGTCCCAGGTTATAAAAACGTAATGAGTTCATATTGAATACGTCATTTCCTTCCACACCCTGAAAAAGAATGCTGAAATCGAAATTCTTCCAGGTCAGGTCCATATTGAATCCATAAAAATACTTGGGATTTGCATCTCCAATCCATGTTTGATCCTGGTCTGTGATAAAACCGTCTTCATCAAGATCTTTATATTTAAGTTCACCGATCCAGTCTCTACGAATTATTTCTTCTGTAGCCGCATCAGAACCGTTCACTGTGTAATCTGGATATTGGGTTTGGAATTGCTTACTATTAATGACTTCCTCGCGTGAGTTCCAGATACCGTCTGTGACAAAACCATAAAATGAACCGATAGAATGACCATCAGCAATAGCATACGGGCGCAAGCTGTTATAGATAGAGTTGGGGAACATCGGGTCTTTGCCAAAATCGCAAATCTCATTCTTGTTAAATGATATGTTGCCACCGAATGACAATGAAAAGTCTTTGTTTTGAATTGCTCTTACATTTAAGCTGGCTTCAAGTCCGCGATTGATAACAGAACCGCTATTGGAAAGTATCTGTAAGATGCCGGTGCTTGGGGGAACTTGCTTGTATTGCAACAGATCCGTGGTCTTTTTATAATAATAATCTACTTCCAATGATATTTGCTTTAATATATCCAATTCAATGCCTGCATCATGCTGCCAAGTCGTTTCCCATGTTAAATCCTTATTTCCTGGATTATATACATTCGTTGCGTATCCGTTTTCAACCGATGTACCGAATGGATAATTGGCGGCAGCCATAATGGCAAAGGTTTGGTAAGAGCTGATGGCCTGGTTGCCGGAAGCTCCATAGCTATAGCGAAGTTTTATATTATCAAAGATATGAGATACGCCTTTCATGAATTTTTCTTCTGACAGCCGATATGAGAAACCGACAGAGGGGAAAAAGGCTGCGCGCTTGCCTTTGGCGAATTTACTGGAGACGTCATCACGTGCGGTAAAAGTCAGATAATATTTGCCTGCATAATTATAGGCAAGCCGTCCGATCAATGAAAACAAACGTGAGTCCCCCTTGCCAGAGGTGGCTGATAACATCTCACTTGCATCTTGAAGCAGCCAGCCATTGGTAGCATCCGTACCGAAGCCTTGTACTGTAACTACTTTGTTATAGTTGCTGGACGCTTCCCAGGAGGTTCCTGCGGTTGCGCTTACATTATGTTTACCCCAAGTTTGGTTGAACATTAACAAATTGTCGAACACCAATGATGACCGCCAATTATCTCCACCGTATGATTTTCCGTTCACATATTTACCTTCGGCCATAGTTCTCGGCCAGTATTTATTGGCATCATTATGAGTATAGTTATATCCAAGAACTGTTCTGAAAATCAAGCCTTTTGTTAGCGTTATATTTAAATAGTTGGAAGTCCTGAAAGATATGTTTCGATTCTCGTTCAACGCATCAGCGTATCGAGTAGGCACTGCTACCATGCTATATTCATTATCCAAATCGTCTTGGGTTTGTGTTGCTGGATAAGTCAATGCTGAGCGGATAATGCCTTCCGTTCCGTTATTTTGGTTGTTTGTAGCAGTCTTGACAATACTTGAATTTGCAAATGAACCCGATATGGATGTACCTACTTTCAGCCAATCTTTCACTTGTCTATTCAAGTTTAGCTTTATGGTATAGCGTGTATAGTCCGAACCTTCAACGATACCTTCTTGGTTCAGATATCCTCCACTTATAGCATAATCGTATCCTTTGGTCTGTCCTGCAATATTTAAGTTGAGGTCATGTGTCACTCCCGTACGGAAAATCTGATCTTGCCAATAGTACGGATCGTTACTGAAGTCGTCAGGTCCTTGCAAATAAGTGCCTTCTGCATTCTCAACTCCGGGGAAAGGCAGGTCGGTTTGTTCCCAAGGGAAATTGGAAACTTCTTGGGTGTTGATGTAAGATTGATTCCTGTATGTTGCATAATCACGTGCTCCAAGTACCTTTATCTTTTTCACAGGATTGCTAATTGTTGTTTTATATGAAAATGAAATTTGGTCTTTAACATCTAGTCCGGTACCGCTTTTGGTGGTAATCAGGACTACGCCGTTGGCACCGCGAGAACCGTAAATGGCTGTTGACGAGGCATCCTTCAAGATTTCAATAGATGCGATGTCGCTAGGATTAAGCGAGGACAAGGCATTATTGTAAGTGGGCGAGCTCGAGTCAAAATTGATTGTGTCATCATTGCTGTCTGCGATGGGTACTCCGTCGATTACATACAAAGGTTCAGTAGAACCTTGAAATGAATTTGTACCTCGAATCTGGATGCTGATTCCTCCACCGGGAGCTCCATCGTTTGAAACCACGTTCACACCGGTCAGGCGTCCTTGTAGCCCCTTTTCTAGACTTACTGGGGAACTTTTTAGTAAATCTCCACTTTTTACTTGTGCCACAGCCCCGGTAAGATCGCTCTTTTTTACATAGCCATAACCAACGACAACTACTTCATCCAGCGTTTTGCTATCTTCATGCAAAACAATTTTCATATTTACAGTTGCCTTTACTGTTTGTTGCAAGAATCCGATGTAAGATATCGTCAGTGGAGTTCCTATTGGACAATTCAGTATAAACTGACCGTTGATATCGGTAATTGTACCATTACTGGTGCCTTTCTGTAATATATTGGCTCCAATTATGGGTTCTCCATTCTGGTCAACCACTACTCCTGCTATTTTTTGTTTTTGTTGTACTGTTTCTACAGTCTGGGAGGAAGTTGCCCACGACAAAGAAGGACTTCCGCAGAATAAAAGAGTTATAAAAACTCCTGCCATGAATACATTCTTCATATTTCTCAGATAATTTATTAGATTTATAAAGTTATTAAAAGTAAAACATTGTTGTTTTAAAGAGAGTAAAATCTCTTTTTGCTCCATATCCTATCCATTCTCCATAACTAAAATCAATTTAAAGGTTGACACTCCATTTTATTTTTCGTAGCTCAAAACACTGGCGGGTATTGTTACCAACCTTTATACCCGCCACATGTTTGAATCTAAGAAAAACAGCACGAATTACAAATCCGCCGTTCTGTGGACAAAAGTAAGGAAACAATAACCTGAAGTACTCCTAATTTGTTTCTCAGTCTGTCCGGTTCGTATTTTTACCCAAACGGGAAGCGTTTTTACCCAAATGGGAAGTAGTTGTACTGTATGTATTTAAAGCAATTTCCTATCTTTGCATACAAACATATTCATCTTATTACCATATGAAGTATTTACTGACAGTCATATTTTGTATGATAGTCTATATCACACAGATTAATGCCCGGCTAACTTTTCAAACATTTGATGTAAAGTCTGGAATTTCAGATAACTATGTTATAGCTATGTTACGTGACCAATACGGGTTTATGTGGTTTGCGACACTTAATGGCTTAAATCGTTATGATGGCTATCAATGCAAGCAATATTGGGTTACTGATTCTGATACTTATAGTAATTGTTTTAATAATATATCGGAGGACGCATCAGGTACTATTTGGGTACGTACTCCCGATCAATATTTCTACTACAATAGAGAGTTGGATAAATTGGAAAGTAACATAGAAAAGCGGTTGAGACCACTGGGAATAAATGATAAAATAGAAATGATACATGTTGACTATGAGCAGAATTTATGGTGCATGGCTGGGAATAAGCTATATTATTATGATTTTCAGGATAAAAAACTTCAGGAATTATCTTTTCCGGATAAAGAACTGTTGCATATAGTTTCCAGACAATCGTATTCTTGCTTGTTATTTTCTAATGGGGAAATCGCAGAAGTAGACTGGGAAACAAAAACTGTTCGGAAGATTGTTCAATTAGAACTTCCTCGCTCTGGAGAACATCGTATATATATGGATACCCAGTTTAGATTATGGATTTATACAATATATACCTCCAATCTACAGTGTTATGATATTCAAAATAGAAAGATGTTTGAGTTTTCTGGCAAAGAGACTATACAATCGGATATTGTAAAAGCTATCATAGATGATGGGAATGGTAATATTTGGATAGGTACCAATAGTAAAGGCATATACATCTTGAATGAACAGACCGATAATCTCATGCACATTCATAGAGATTCGGGAACTCCTTTTTCCTTGTCGAGCAATCACATTAATAGTTTCTATAAAGATAATCAGGATATTCTGTGGGTTGGAACGACGAAGCAGGGGGTTGCGTTTACTGATTTGAATAATACCGCCTTTGAAATATGTAAAACTCCTGAGCAGGAAGATATCAGTTGTTTTCAAGAAGATAGGAATGGGAATCTGTGGCTTGGATTTGATGGAAAGGGCTTGGCTTGCTATGACAGCAAACAAAAAAACTATAAGTTGTTTAATACTCACAATAGTAATATTCCCTCTAATCTTATTATAGGTTCATATCTTGATTCCAAAGGCAAGATGTGGTTCGGTAGTTATGGGGGTGGCATATTTTATGAGCAGAACGGAACCTTTTTTCCTTTTGAACAGATTTTGGAACCAATAGAGTATGTCCGGCATATTGCTGATGACAAATATGGGAATTTATGGGTTGGAACGTTTATGCACGGTCTGTATTGTATAGATAACGGAGGGAAAATAACGTCTTATACAAAAGAGAATTCATGTTTATACACCAATACCATTACAGACTTGGTCTATTCAAGTGACCATGCGATGTTATATATTGGTACTAGTACGGGATTATATGAGTTGAATACTCAAACACGGCAACTTGCTCCAGTAAAAGGGAATAATAATAAAGTGTCATTGACAAAAATGCATATTAGTTGCTTATACCGTGATCGACGGGGATTGTTGTGGATTGGAACCAGACATGGAGTTGGAATTTATGATGAAAAAAGTAGAACGCTTACTCGTCTTTCTACAAATGATGGTGTATCTCATCCTTATATACGTGGCATTGTAGAAGACCATAATAAAAATATGTGGATAGCTACAGATTGTGGTATTACTCACATTATTGTGGTTGATGACCCTACTGCCCAAGAGCTGCAATATCGGTGTTATTCCTATTTTAATGAAGATGGTATTGGGGATATTACATTTAATAACTACTCAATTTATTGTAACCGGAAAGGCGAAGTTTTAATGGGAGGTACGGGAAAATATTTAAAGATAGACCCTAATCAGGCTTTGTATCATCCCAACCAACATAAAGTTATTTTTACCGGATTATATTTAGCCAATCAGCGTGTAGACGTAGAGAAAAAAACGCATGATGGGCGAATCTTGTTACAAAAGAATATTCAGTTGCTTGATGAAATTACAATGGATTATTCTGATAGTAATTTTGCATTGGAAATTTCTGCAATGGATTATGGAACACAGCATAAGCTTCAATTTGCATATCGGATGGATGCTAAAGAGGAATGGGTCAGCTTTGAAGGAAATAGAATCTATTTCAACAAACTGTCTCCAGGGATATATCATCTGCAAGTGAAAGTTAATGAACTGCACGGTAGTAGGAATCCAATATCTTATATGACAATTCTGGTACGTCCACCCTTTTGGCTGTCTCCGGTAGCCTATGTTATCTATATGGTACTGTTCTTGTCAGGAGGTATACTCTTGCTTAGGCGTCTACGTTCTAGGCATCAACGGATTCTGGTACAACAAAAATGGGAACTTGAAGTGGCCCAGCAGCATGAAATGGATGAAGCAAAGATACGTTTCTTTACAAATATAAGCCATGATTTAAGGACTCCATTGTCACTTATCATAACTCCCTTGGAGAAGTTGATACATTCGGAAAAAGCCGGTCCAATCAAGGACGATTTGGACTTGATGTATCGAAATGCTTCTACTCTGCTTGATGAGGTAAATCAGTTGTTGGATTTTCGTAAACTTGATCAGCAAAAGGTACAATTATCCTTGTCTTACGGAGACATAACTGAGTTTATTGCCGAAACATGCAAGTCTTTCAAGGCGTTATCGCAAAAGCATAATATTGAGTTGAAAGTTTGTATCAACACTTCAAAAATAGAAATGGATTTTGACCGTAACAAAGTGCAGCGAATCATATCCAACCTTCTGTCAAATGCCATCAAGTACAATCATGATAATGGTAGTGTGATAGTTGCTATTGACAAGATATTGGCCGGTGATGGGGAACAGATACATATTCAAATAAGTGACACCGGTATCGGTATCAAAAATGAGAATAAGGATAAGATTTTCGACCGTTTCTTTCAGGAACAGCACATTTCTACTACTTATATTGGGAGTGGTATCGGTCTGCATATTGTGAAAGAATATGTTACTCTCCACGGTGGTGAGATAAAAGTAGAGGATAATCATCCCCAAGGGACTATTTTTACAGTTATCCTACCGATTGCCAAGACATTAAAACTGAATTGTACAGAAGATACATCAGCATTTGATGTGGAAGAACAGTTTCATGCTGATATGTCTTCAGTGGACAGAGAAAAGAACTCTTTACTGATAGTAGAGGACAATGATGACTTTCGTAGTTTTCTTGTCGGTTGTTTGCAAGAATATTATCAGGTATATGAAGCGTCTGATGGAAAGAAAGCTCTCACAGTACTTGCGCAACAATCAATCCATGTGGTAATCAGTGATATAATGATGCCAGTAATGGACGGAATGGAATTATGCCGCAAAATAAAGACTGATATTCGCTATTCTCATATTCCTATTATTTTACTTACGGCCCGTACGGCTGAAGAACATATTCTTAGTGGTTTGAAGGAGGGAGCTGATGAATACATTACAAAGCCGTTTAACTTGGAAATACTTTTATTACGTATAAGAAAGTTGTTGATGTGGACTTTGAAGAACCATGATAAATTTAAAACGAGGGACATCTCTCCATCGGAAATAACCATTAGTTCTTTAGATGAACAACTGATAGAGAAAGCCATTCGTATAGTCGAGGAGAATATGGATAATTCAGAATTCTCAGTAGAGGAACTTAGTGCTCAAATAGGAATGAGTCGTAGTGGGTTATATAAAAAGTTAATGCAAATTACAGGAAAATCTCCTTTGGAATTCATGCGGATACTGCGCTTGAAAAGAGGTAGAAAACTTTTGGAAGGAAGTCAAATGAATATTTCACAAATATCTTATCAAGTAGGGCTTTCGCCCAAACAATTTGCCAAGTTTTTTAAAGAGGAGTTTGGATATTTGCCATCCGAATATAAGAAAAAAGAAGAAAAATGAACTTCTCAATAGCTTGGAGTATATTCATTAAGATATTCTTTGTCATTGGTAGCTTCTTATAAGTGAGTAAGAACTACTTGTGGCACTGATTTTTACTCTTGTAGGTCAAGGGAAGAATTTGTAGGAAAATGCTGTTAGATGAAAAAGAATTGTTATCTTTGTCGTGCTCAACTTAAAATAAATAAGTATGAATTGAAACGTTATAATTTGTAAGTGTTTGATATTCAGAACGAAAATAAATAAGCTTTTTTGCTCAAATAATAAAGCAATGTGCAATTAATCTATGACCGTATCGAAGACAAAAGCTAAATTAGTGGACGTTGCCCGTCAGCTGTTTGCAAAGATGGGTGTTGAAAATACCACGATGAATGATATTGCCCTCGCTTCGAAGAAAGGTAGGAGAACGCTCTATACCTATTTTAAGAGCAAGGAAGATATCTACTTGGCTGTTGTCGAGTCGGAGCTGGATATTCTTTCGGATATGATGAAGCACGTGGTAGAGAAAGATATTCAGCCGGACGAGAAACTGATGGAAATGATTTACACCCATCTGGATGCGGTAAAAGAGGTTGTCTTTCGAAATGGTACTCTTCGTGCCAATTTCTTTCGGGATATTTGGAGAGTGGAGAAAGTGCGCAAACGTTTCGATGCTACAGAGACCCAGCTTTTCAAGGAGGTTCTGCGTGAAGGTATGGAGAAGGGCGTTTTCCAGATAGATGACTTGGATATGACTGCCGAGATTGTGCATTACAGTGTCAAAGGTATTGAAACACCTTATATTCGCGGTCATATAGGAGCCAATCTGGATGATGCGGTACGCGATACTTACGTGACCCGTCTGGTACTTGGTGCATTGGGAAAGAAGTAAGAATACATTTTATAAATAATTTTAAAATAATATGGGATTATTAGATGGAAAAACAGCCATTGTGACAGGTGCTGCACGCGGCATCGGCAAGGCTATCGCTTTGAAGTTCGCTCAAGAAGGAGCAAACATCGCATTCACTGACTTGGTGATTGATGAAAATGCCGAGGCTACGGCAAAAGAATTGGAAGCTTTGGGAGTAAAGGCAAAAGCTTATGCCTCCAATGCAGCAAACTTTGAAGACACTGCCAAGGTAGTGGCAGAAATCCATAAGGACTTTGGACGTATTGATATTCTGGTAAACAATGCCGGTATCACACGTGACGGTCTGATGATGCGTATGAGCGAACAGCAATGGGATATGGTTATCAATGTCAACCTGAAATCGGCATTTAACTTTATCCATGCCTGCACACCCATCATGATGCGCCAGAAGGCGGGTAGCATTATCAATATGGCATCTGTGGTAGGTGTTCACGGCAATGCCGGCCAGGCCAACTATTCTGCTTCCAAAGCCGGTATGATTGCTTTGGCCAAGTCTATCGCTCAGGAGCTGGGTTCTCGCGGTATCCGTGCCAATGCCATTGCTCCGGGCTTCATCATGACAGCCATGACCGACGCCTTGTCTGAAGAGGTGAAGGCTGAATGGTGCAAGAAGATTCCTTTGCGCCGTGGCGGCACACCCGAAGACGTGGCAAATATCGCTACTTTCCTGGCTTCTGATATGTCTTCTTATGTATCCGGTCAGGTTATTCAGGTAGATGGTGGGATGAATATGTAATTTAATGATTAATGATTAGTGATTAATGTTTAATGAGAAGTTGGGTGTTAGTCATTAATCATTAATCACTAATCATTAAACATTAACAATCGATGACTGTCGTATACGAAGACAATCATATCATTATAGTCAACAAGACCGCTTCCGAGATAGTTCAGGGAGACAAAACGGGTGATACACCGCTTTCGGAAACTGTAAAGCAGTACCTGAAAGAGAAGTACAGCAAGCCTGGAAATGTCTTTATCGGTGTCGCTCACCGGCTGGACCGCCCCGTGAGCGGTCTTGTTGTATTTGCCAAGACCAGCAAGGCGTTGTCCCGCCTCAATGAAATGTTTAAAACCAGTGAGGTGAAGAAGACTTACTGGGCAGTAGTGAAGAACTTGCCCCGCGAGGAAGAGGGGGAATTGGTGAACTATCTGGTGCGAAATGAGAAACAGAACAAGAGTTATGCATACGACAAGGAGGTGCCGGGCAGCAAGAAAGCGATTTTGCATTACCGGCTCATCGGGCGGTCGCAGAACTATTATCTGTTGGAAATAGATTTGAAAACCGGACGCCATCACCAGATACGTTGTCAGTTGGCAAAGATGGGCTGTCCCATCAAGGGAGATTTGAAGTATGGTTCGCCCCGCTCCAATCCCGACGGCAGCATCTGTCTGCATGCGCGGTATATCCGTTTTGTGCATCCGGTGTCCAAAGAACTGATAGAAGTGGAGGCGCCCGTTCCTCCCGGAAATTTATGGAATGGTTTTGAAACGATTTAATCTTACAGTAATGAAGAAAATCACAGTTTTGTCGGGTTTGCTGCTCCTTGCGGGATTGGCTGCCCAAGCTCAGGAAAGAGTTGCTGAGTATAACGTGCGTCCGGCCGTTACGGTGCGCACTCCCCTCCAGGGCGATAGTATCAACTTCAAGGGAGACAAGTTTACTACCGGCAATCTTCTGAAGACGAAGGTCAGTCTCGACTTCGACGGCGAGCGAATCGTCATTGTGGGCGAAAGCCTCATCAGCAACC
>OHBM01002314.1_pt1 | contig 12880 bp, 11 predicted proteins | sample 1577251 | NCBI WGS metagenome assembly OHBM01 (sample SAMEA3541557, study PRJEB24748) | human gut metagenome | biome: human gut; feature: human-associated habitat; material: faeces | place: China | collected 2012
GAGGCTATAGCGTAGCCAGCTACATCCTCTCGTTCCTGAGGAAAGAGAGGCTTGGTGAGAAAGGTGGAACTCTCCTTGCAGGAGAGACGGAGAGGTGAAAAAACTCCTTCTTTAATGGTAAAGAAGGACGGGATGATTTTAGAAAACTCTTCTTATTTTTTTATAACAAAAAAAGAACAAAACACAATATCATTATGAATGATTTTAAACATATAAAAGTAGCAGTAGCCGGAACCGGCTACGTCGGTCTGAGTATAGCAACCCTGTTATCTCAGCACCATCATGTAACAGCAGTAGATGTAATCCCAGAGAAGGTGGAGAAACTCAACAATAAGATTTCTCCTATCCAGGACGATTACATCGAAAAGTATTTGGCTGAAAAGCCATTGAACCTCGTGGCAACCCTTGATGGCAAGTCTGCCTATAAGGATGCAGACTTTGTAGTGATTGCAGCACCAACCAACTACGACCCAGTGAAGAACTACTTCGATACAACCCATGTAGAAGAAGTCATCGACCTGGTTCTGGAGGTAAACCCAGATGCGGTGATGGTCATCAAGAGTACCATCCCAGTAGGTTACACCCGCAGCCTCTACTTGAAGTATGCCAAGAAGGGCGTGAAGAAGTTCAACCTCCTCTTCTCTCCAGAGTTCCTTCGTGAGAGCAAGGCTCTCTACGATAACCTTTACCCAAGCCGCATCATCGTAGGCTATCCAAAGATTATCGAGCGCCCTGAGTTTGCAGAGGAGAACGAGGCTATCAAATCAGTAACCAATGTCGAGATGTTGAAGGAAGCAGCCAAGACCTTCGCCGCTTTGCTCCAGGAAGGCGCCATCAAGGAGAACATCGATACCCTCTTCATGGGTATGAAGGAAGCTGAGGCTGTCAAGCTCTTCGCCAATACCTATTTGGCACTCCGAGTAAGCTACTTCAATGAGTTGGATACATACGCAGAGGTAAAGGGACTCGATACCAAGGCTATCATCGATGGCGTAGGTCTTGACCCACGAATCGGCACCCATTACAACAATCCAAGCTTCGGCTATGGCGGTTATTGTCTGCCAAAGGATACCAAGCAGCTCCTGGCAAACTATGCCGATGTTCCAGAGAATCTGATAGAGGCAATCGTAGAGAGCAACCGTACCCGTAAGGACTATATTGCTGATGCCGTACTCCAGAAGGCAGGTTATTACAGCTATGCCGATGCCAACAGCTATGATGCCAGCAAGGAGCACAACTGCGTGATTGGTGTCTATCGCTTGACCATGAAGTCAAACAGCGATAACTTCCGCCAGTCAGCTATCCAGGGCATTATGAAGCGTATCAAGGCTAAGGGTGCAGAGGTAGTCATCTATGAGCCAACCCTGGAAGAGGGCAGCACCTTCTTTGGTAGCCGAGTAGAGAACAACCTCGAAGCCTTCAAGGCACAGAGCCATGCGATTATAGCCAACCGCTATGATGCTTGCCTTGATGATGTAAAGGACAAGGTTTATACTCGTGACATTTTCAGAAGAGATTAATATATAATATTTATGAGAGATAAAAATATTCACGATGGCTCAAAACAGACGCCATCCTCAGGGATACTTTACAAACTGAAAGTATCCCTCTGTGCCAATAAATTGGTAAATTGGTATTTTTCAAAGGCAACCCTGCCTTATTGGTGTATCTTCGCACTCGATAGTATCGCTATCGTAGTGGCAGGTATGATAGCTACCTATATCGCAGAGGGAGGAGAAGTGCTGGCTTCCCATTTCTGGAGCTACCTCCTCACATTCATTTGTAGCCTGCCGTTATTCGTAGTGGGTATGAGATTATTCCATACCTATTCCGGCATCATGCGTTTCTCGTCATTTGTCGACCTGCTCCGCATATCCGGTGCCCTCTTCATCGGTTTCATCCTGAGCAGCCTTCTTCTCGTTGTACTGTCAGACAGGATCCCTTGCGAGATTACCACAGAGTCTATTGTTGTCATGTTGTTCATCTCCATGATAGAGATGTGGACGATGCGAATCCTGGTGAAGTATATGTACGATTCCAGTTTCTATACTGATACCAAAATCCCAGTCTTCATCCTCGGTGTACGTGAAGGCGGTATCTCCCTGGCAAAGTCCATGCGCAACGATCATCCTTCACAGTATGTCGTGAAAGGATTTATTACCGAAGAAACCGCTATGATTGGACGTTTCCTGCTGGGTTGCGAAGTCTATTCATACGATGAAACCGTTTTGGCTGTCATGCACAAGATGAATGTCAAGACCCTTTTCGTGAGTCCGCTGGTCACAGAGAAGTTCCTGGAGAAACAGGATATGATTGACAAACTCACCGCTGAAGGTATCAAGATTATGATGATGCCAAAGGCACAGAGCTGGGACGGCAAGTCAAACCTCCGCCATCAGATGATGCGCGAGGTAGATATCGAAGACCTTCTTCCACGTGAGAAGATAGAAGTAGATATGGATGCCATTGGTAAACTCCTCAGCGGTCGCACCATTCTGATTACAGGTGCAGCCGGAAGTATCGGTTCCGAAATGGTGAAGCAGATTGCCATCTATAAGCCTGCACATCTGGTATTGGTAGATGAGGCTGAGACCCCAATGCACGATGTCCGTCTCTTCATGAACAAGAACTATGCGGATATCCCATGCGAAACCATCGTAACCAGCATCACCAATGCCACCCGTATGGAGCGCATCTTCTCAGAGCATCATCCAGACTATGTCTTCCATGCCGCAGCCTACAAGCATGTACCGATGATGGAGGACAATCCATCAGAGGCAGTGCAGAATAATATATATGGTACGCGCGTGATAGCCGATATGGCTGTGAAGTACGGCACCAAGAAGTTTGTGATGATTTCTACCGATAAGGCTGTGAACCCGACCAACGTGATGGGCTGCAGCAAGCGAATCTGCGAGATATATTGCCAGGCGTTGAACAAGGCGATTGTGGATGGCGAGATAAAGGGAGTAACCCAGTTCGTAACCACCCGATTCGGCAATGTCTTGGGAAGTAACGGTTCCGTTATTCCAATCTTTAAGAAGCAGATAGCAATGGGCGGTCCTATCACAGTCACCCATCCTGACATCATCCGTTTCTTCATGCTCATTCCAGAAGCCTGTAAGTTGGTATTGGAGGCAGGAACCATGGGTAAGGGAGGCGAAATCTTCGTCTTCGATATGGGCAAGCCAGTCCGCATCGCCGATTTGGCAAAGCGCATGATAGCCCTCTCTGGAGTTGAAGGCGTAGATATCAAGTATGTAGGACTTCGTGATGGAGAGAAACTCTTCGAGGAAGTCTTGAATGATAAGGAAGCTACGGTTCCAACCCATCATCCAAAGATTATGGTGGCAAAGGTTCGTGAGTATCCATACGAGTTGGCACGCAAGAACGAGGAAGACCTCTATCAGCTCTCCTTCACCTATGATGATATGGCAATCGTGAAGAAGATGAAGGAGATTGTTCCAGAGTACAAGAGCCAGCACTCAAAGTACAGCGAGCTTGATGCCAAGTAAAAACAATCATTAATCAATAATAAATAATCAATAGATAAAATGTTATTACTCATATTAATCCTTTTCGGAGTCCTTTCCGTCCTCGCCTTCCTCATCATCCTTTGGGACTATTTCAAGCATGGAGGTGCTGCGGTTTTAGATCCAGAGCATCCTGGTAGAATCATTACCGTGAAGAGTGCAAAGAATAGGCGGAAGACATTGATAAAGTAGAATGTAAAAATGTAATGTTAGTGCTCAAATTTGTGCCCAATATAGAAAGAAATATCTTAGAGAGGTTATACTTTAAACTTTAAGATAATGCAATAATGAAAGTGTAAAAAGTTTTTATTAGTAGATAGCTATGAAAGATTTTCTTTCTTATTGCTGAAAACAGGGCTTATTTAGAAAAACTATTTCTATTACCTGATGCTGTCAATGGTGAGAGCATCTTTATTGAACATATTTGTTACGTAATATTATATAAATGAACACTAATGTCCCGCTAATAAGTTGAATAGTTTCTATATTATACTTATATTCAGTTTGTTATAATACAACAATCATATATGCAATTTGAAAATATATTCATTTTGGTTTCTTGCATTGTTTTATGTAACTACTTGTCTTTCAAATATAGAAAAGCATCAAAATAATATATCTAAACTATTTTTCCACTTAATGGGACTGCTGTGATAAATGATATAAGTTACTCGCATCAAGATTGTGTAGGTAAAGAGGCTGGGGATACCTTGGCTAAAAAGGCTAAGCTAAAACATCTTTCTATTACAATAAAGCTTTCTTGTTTTATATATAAGTTTAGTCGCGAATGACTAATGACTATGCACTAATTTGAGTACTAACAATCACAATAAATTTAAACAATATGGTATCTTTATACTCGATATTATTATCTTTATGCTACTTTATTGGAGCGTATGTTGGAAGAAAAGATGTATTTTCTCCGAGATTTATTTTTAATGTCTTTGCTTGGTTGAAGAATATTCCATATGCTGTCGATTATATTCGTGTTAATAATATATCAGATGAAACTATTGATTCATATTTTCTTTTCAAGTTTATTTCTTTCATTTGTGTTAATATTGGAATAACAATATATGAAATAAAATCAATCAATAAAAAATATGTATATCAAGAAAAGAAGAAACGTAATAATTCAGCTTATTTACGAACAGGAATTATTGTTTCCATTATAGGATTTGTTGTAAAAATTAAAACTATATTTGATAGTGGAGGCGTTTTTTACATATTGAGTCATATTCAGGGACGCAAGGAAATAATGGCAGGTCAATATTATAATGAACTATTTGCTAATTCCTTATTAACTTGTGGTGTGTTGTTATCTTTAATGTGTTACCTGAAGGATAAAAATAAAAGAAATTTGTATATTTTTATTATTTTATTTACAATAACAACTTTTGGTCTAATTGTATTTGGTGCAAGAAGACCAGCTATGATGTTATTGTTACAAGTTATAATGCTCTATCATTTTTTCTCATCAAAGATAAGAATACGTTCGTTGTTTAGTATCAAATCAATCTTTACAATTTTTATAATATCTTTTTTTGTATTGTTGATGCCAATGCTGCGTACTAGTAATGAAACAGATTATATAAATAATCCCAAAAAGTGGGTTGAAGGGGCAGTAGATAATACGAATACTTTATTTCGTGAGTTTTCGTATTGTGATGGTGATTTGTTTGCTTTTAATTATTTCAAATACCATGATTATTGGTATGGAGCTTCATATCTTAATATACCACTTCAAATTATACCAAAATCTATATATCCACAGAAACCACCTATGGATGATGGTATGTATTTATTAAATTTGATGTATGGTGAAAAAGCAACTCCAAATATGGCAACTGAAGATTTGTATTATCAAACATCAGTACCATTTACATTAGAAAGTTCGTTATACTCAAATTTTGGTTTGTTTGGTATTATTTTGGGCTGTCTACTTGTAGGTGTTTTTTATCAATATGTATACAAGGTTTTAACATCTTGTTTTTGTCCTATTGTTATATTATTAATATATCAAGAAATTATATTTGTTTTTGTACCAAGTGTATTGCATACAACGTCTGCAATTACTACATTTTGTGTATATTGGATCATATTTAAAATATTATTTAAATTTAAAATTAGAAGAATACAATGAAACAATCATTATTACGTAAAATAGTTTATTCTGATATCTTTCTATTAGTAAATAGAAGTATTTTGTCTCTTTTTTATGATTCAAAATATTTAAAAGGTAAGTTTTTTGAAGAACAAAGATATGGATTTGTGTGGGCTTGGAAAGGCATTTTGAGAAGTTTATATTTAAGAAGAAGAGGAATAGTTTGGCCAATATCTTCTAAGTGTAGATTGCCTTCTGGAAAAAACATGAGTGTTAGGCCTAGTTCTTTAATTATATTTCAACAACCAGGTTGTTATTTCCAAAATTATCGTGGAAAGATAACAATTGGCGAGAATGTATGGATTGCCCAAAATGTCGGATTGATAACAGAGAACCATGATCCTTATAATCCCGAAAACCATTTAGAACCTAAAGATATTATAATTGGTGATGGTTGCTGGATTGGTATGAATGCAGTTATACTCCCAGGTGTGGAGTTAGGAGATGGTACAATTGTAGGTGCTGGCGCAATAGTTACACATAGTTTTGAGGGGCATTGTATAGTTGTTGGTAATCCTGCAAGGTTGTTAAGATATTTGAAATGATTTATATATGAAAAGTGTTTATTTGAAATCTATTCTTTTATTAACATCGGGATCAATGTTGGGGCAGATTATAGGATTTGTAGGTTCTATGATAATGACAAGAATGTACACGGCATCGGAAATAGGTATTATGACAACAATTGTATCTATTTCTGGTATTTTTGCTCCTGTTATAAATGCAAGATTTGACTTTGCTCTAGTAAAAGAGCAAGAGGAAAAATATGTTTTAGCTTTAGTTAAAATGTCTATTTATATAGGTGTTGTTCTAAGTTTGGTAGTTTCATTGGCATCTTATATTTATTTCATAGACATAGAAGGTTTTATATCTCCTTTTATTTCCATTTTATTTGTTTTTCTTATACTAGTTATTCAAGCTTTTTCAAATGTATTTAAAAGTTATAATAACAATATTGGAGATTTCAAAACTATGACGTCAGTTATAGTTATGCGTCGCTTTGCAGAAGAAATTTCTATGGCGATATTCGGACTTATGGGTTGGAAAGCTATAGGTTTGCTTATTTCTAGAGTTATAGGTCAATATTTTGGAATGAAACGTGAAATAAAGAATATTAAGAAAAAAATTAAAGAAATAATCTCAGTACAATGGCATGATATGGTAGATGCATATAATATTCATAAAAGACAATTATACTATAGTTCACCAGCCGCATTAATGAATGCTGGATCATATTCTTTAATAAGTCTTGTTGTTGGTAAATATTTTGGGTTAGAATTATTAGGAGTATATGCAATCTCCTACGCTGTTCTAGGTCTACCATTATCTGTCATAAGTGGCAATGTTTCGAAAGTTTACTTTAGTGAAGCGTCAAAGGAATATGCTATCAAAGGGACTTTTAATGAGTCTACAAATAAGACTTTAGTTTTCTTAATAATATTTTCTATTATTCTTTTTTTTATAATGTATTATATATTTCCAATGATAGTTCCATTTATTTATGGAGATAAATATGAAATGTCAGGTTTTATGATACGTATATTAGCTCCTATGTTTGCTATTAGATTTGTATCGTCTGCAATTAATACGGGTTTAGTTGTTTGTAACAAACAGAATTTCGAATTAATTGTTCAGATTTTGTTTATGTTATCGGTTGCGCTATTAGCTCTTTTATGTAATTATAGATTATTGTCAATATCGACATTTTTAATAGGTATAAGCATAACATATTCTATTGTTTATTTAATAAATTTAGTATCAATCTGTTATTTTTCAAAGAATAAATGAAAATCTGTCATTTTTTACTTTATCCGTCAATAGCTCCAAAATATGGCGGTCCTACGTATAGTGTTCCTATTCAATGTATTGGTACTCAACGCCAAGGAGCTGAAATGAGTATAGTGCTTTATGAAGCTAGTCGTCCATATTCTAAACGTATGGTTTCCGAAGGGGTAAATATAGTGTATCTACCAAATCCCAAATATAGATATGAATATACTTTTTACCTGCCATTGATGCGTTATCTCTCTAGTGCCATCGACAAACCTGATATTCTTCATTTTCATGGAGTTTGGACACCAGATAACTTGCAAGTCGCAAAATATGGTCTTAAACATAATATACCTTATGTTATAAATCCTCGTGGTGATACAGAAATTGCAAGAATTAATTATAATAAAATAAAGAAAATAAAGAAACAATTGGTATGGCATTTGTATGCTAAAAAAATAGTAGATAATGCTGCATGTATAATTGCAACATCTGAACAAGAATATGATAGTATTCGTATATTAGGAAGCAAGGTTCCTGTTGCAATTATACCTAATGGTATCGAACTTGATACCTTTCCAAAAGTTGTAGAGCACCGGCATGGCGAAAAGAAAATATTATTATTTTTATCACGTATTAATCCAATAAAAGGTATAGAATTTTTAATAGATGCATGGGCATTATTACCTGATAACATACGTGATGAGTGGGAATTGCACATAGCAGGAAATAGCGATCCTAAAGACTATATTTTTAGTTTAAAAGAAAAGGTGAATAGTTTAGCACTTCAAAAAACTATTAAATTTGTAGGTTCTTTAACTGGTGAAGCAAAGATAAGAAAATATCAAGATTCTAATCTTTTTATTCTGCCTACGCTTAATGAGAACTTTGGTAATGTTGTAGCAGAGGCAATGATGTGTGAATGTCCTGTAATTACTACAAAAAATGCTCCATGGAGTTGTCTTGTTGATGATAAATGTGGTTGGTGGATAGATTTGAGTGTTGAGAATTTGGTAAAAGTACTGATTGAGAGCATGTCTCTTTCTGACGATGAGAGACATTTACTGGGCAAACTTTCTCGTCAATGTATAATTAATAGATTTTCTTCAGAAAATGTAGCCAAAAAGACTTATCAACTTTATCAATGGGTAATGGGTAAATGCAAAAAACCGGATTTTGTATATCTTGATAAATAAAATATGTTTTGTCAAATTCAATTTTATAAAAGAATGCTGGATGATAAGTTAATTATTTCGTAACTAATAAGATTTAGATTTCATATGTATAAAGCTTTAGGAAAAAGACTAATTGATATTTTAATTGGTATAATGGCTCTGCCTTTTGTACTTCTTTTTTTATGTATATTTGGTCCTATGATTTATTTTTCCGATCAGGGACCTATATTTTACAAAGCTAAAAGACTCGGAAAGCATGGGGCTTTTTTTAGAATGTATAAGTTTCGTTCAATGAAAGTAAATGCTCCAGATATTCGTTTGGAAAATGGTGACACCTATAATGGTGATGACGATCCTCGTGTGACAAAGGTTGGACGTTTTATGCGTAAAACCAGTATAGACGAGATTCCCCAATTTTTAAATGTACTGAATGGAACAATGAGTTTTATTGGACCTCGTCCTGATACGCCGGACTTTCTTCATGTGTATGAGGAAAAATTCCCTGCGGTTTTGACTATAAAGCCAGGTATAACTGGTTATAATCAGGCTTATTTCCGTAACAGTATTGATGGAGCGGAGAAAATGAAAAACGACAATTACTATGCTGAACATTTGTCTTTTTGGATGGATATAAAGATTATGTTTAAGACCATCAAGACAGTTCTGTTTAGAGAAAATGTAAATCATTAATATGATGCAAAAGAAATTATTGGTATTGGCTGCGGGTATTCTTCAGATGCCTGTAATAAAGAAGGCCAAAGAGATGGGAGTATATGTGATCGCAGCTGATGGTGATCCTAATGCTGTTGGATTAAAATATGCCGATAAAGCTGTTGTGGTAAATATTACTTCTGAAGAGGATGTATTGAAAGTGGCTCGTGAAGAACAGATAGATGGTGTAATACATCCTTGCTCTGAGGTTAGTATGAATGTAATGGGTAGGCTTAATGATGAGTTAGGACTTTCGGGTATCACGCGCGAGCAAGCTATCAGGGCTACTAATAAGCATTTGATGCGAGAAGCATTTGAAAAAGGAAATGCACCATCACCTATAAGTATCTTGACTGCAAATGCTGAGGATGCTTGGTCTCATTTGCAGAATGATTTCGCTACAGATGGTATACTGAAACCTTCTCGTAATTCTGGTTCTAGAGGTATTGCTAAGGTTACTCGTAATATGGATAAGGATGATTTTGTTAAGGCATACAATGTTGCTTTTAACGAAAGTCGTGATAAGTCTGTTTTGATAGAGCAGTTTATTGAAGGTCCAGAGTTTTCTGTAGAGATTATTGTTTGGAATGGTAAAGTGAATGTACTTACTGTTACAGATAAAAAGACAACAGGTGCTCCTCATTTTGTTGAGTTAGGTCATAATCAGCCTTCTTGTTATTCAAATGAGGATGTAGAAACCCTGAAAGCGGCGGCTGTTGCTGGGGTAAAAGCTTTGGGGGTGAATAATTGTGCTTGCCATGCTGAAGCTAAATTAATGGATGGGAAAGCTTACTTAATGGAAATAGGAGCCCGATTAGGGGGTGATTTTATTTCAACAGAGCTAACGCATCTCAGTACTGGTATTGACATGGTGGCAGCAGCTATCAACGTTGCTCTTGGCGTAAAGCCTGATTTGAGTGTAAAGGAAGAGCCGAAAGGAGTCTGTATTCGTTATTTCTGCCCAAAGCCAGGAAAACTGGTAAGTATAACAAATACAGAGATACTCAACGATTCTCGTGTATATCTTTGGGAAATCTATCATAAGGAAGGTGATATGATTCCTGAAGTAACTTCAAGCCTTAGTCGTTCTGGACACGTGATTGTGACTGAGGATACTCCAGAGAAAGCTATCAAATTAGCAGAAGAAATAACTGATAAGGTTGAATTTAAAACTGTATAAAATGAAAGTAATATTTCCTTGTTCATATTATTTGCCTGAGACGGCTGCCAGTCTATATATTACAGACAATATTGTACATGCGTGTGCTGAAAATGGATTGGAAGTAGATTTATATACACCAACTCCTACCAGAAGTGTACCAGCTTGGGCACAATGGGAAAGGGAGGAACGATTGGAAAACGGGCTTTTGCGTATCCATAGATTTCATCTCTATGGAGAGGGTAAGAACCCTGTGTTAAGAGCTTTGCGTTATTTCTTAGGCGAATTTCGCTTGTTGCATTTTTGCATGTCGAAGGAATATGATGTCGCATTTATAGATAGTACTCCACCGATTCAAGGTTTGAAAATGCCTTTGATAAAGTGGTTTAGAAAAAAGCCTACAGTTTATAATGCACAAGATATATTTCCTGATTCTTTAGTTGGTACAGGGTTAGCAAAGAAAGGTAGCTTTATTTGGAAAATAGGGCGTGTAGTAGAGAAAATCACCTATAAATATGCTGATAAAATCATTGTTATCTCTGAGGATTTCAAGAAGAATATCATGGCTAAGGGTGTGCCTGAGGATAAGATTGTGGTTGTCTATAATTGGGTGGATCAGAATGCCGTAATTGATATTCCTCGTGACAAGAACAAGCTTTTTGATAAGTATCAGCTTGATCGCTCTAAGTTCTATATCGAGTATAGCGGTAATATTGGTCTTACACAGAACATGGATATGCTGCTTGAAGTGATGAAGGAATTGAAGACAACGCGTCCAGATATAGGATTGGTGCTAGTGGGTGAGGGTGCATATAAGGCACAGGTGGAAGAAATCGTGAAGCGTGATAATCTCACCAATGTAACGATGATTCCATTCCAGCCTTACGAGGATATAAGTTATGTGTTCTCCTTGGGTGATGCTGGCCTTGTTATCTCTAAACCTGGTGTTGGGACTAATTCGGTTCCTTCAAAGACATGGAGCATCATGTCGGCTTCTCGTCCTGTGCTTGCCAACTTTGATGAGAATGAGTTGAAGGATATCCTGGCTGGCAATGAGTGTGGTATCTTTACCAAGGCTGGTGATAAGGAGGCATTCAAGCAATCTATCATCAAACTTTATGAGAATCGTGAACTCTGCAAGAAATACGGAACAAACGGACGCCAGTTTGTGATGGATAACTTGACTCGTGAAGTTGGAACTCAGAAATATGTGGATGTTATAAAAGAGGTTTGTAGTGGAAAATAATGATTTTGCACTCTTGAATTTGATACAGCTGCTAGTATCGGGAAAAACAATAAAGTTTCCCGATGCGATAGACTGGAAAGAAGTTATGGATAAGTCCTTCAAACAAGGAGTTGGGGGGCTTGTCTTTGATGCATTGGAGTATGTTCCAAAGAATCGTCGACCATCCAAAGCTATCTTGATGTCATGGTTGGGAAGAGTGGTTGCTATGGAAAGGCTTTATGAGAACAATAAATCTTCAATAGCTCATCTGGCAACTTTTTATCAGAAATATGATATCAAGATGCTTTTGCTGAAAGGATACGGATTGTCGCTCTATTGGCCTCTATCTCATCACCGGCCAGTTGGCGATATAGATATCTATCTTTTTGGAAAACAAGCGTATGCTGACGATATAATCCGGAAATATTTTGAAATCAGAATAGATAATTCTCATCATAAGCATTCTGTGTTTATTTTCGAGAATTCTATGGTTGAGAATCATTATAACTTCTTGAATGTGCATGCCCATCGTTCTACGGCTGCTATTGAACATATATTACTTCAAGAGCTGACTGATACCATGGATTCGGATATCGCCAATGTGGTCTTTCCTTCTATCCGCTTCAATTCTCTTTATCTGCTTAGACATAGTGCGGAGCATTTCGCATCCGTTGATATCAATCTGCGAATCGTTCTTGATTGGGCTTTCTTCGTGAAAGCTAATCCTGTAGATTGGGATTGGTTGCTAAAAAAGTTGGAGCAGGTAGGAATGATGAAGTATCTGGCTGTGTTAAATGCTATTTGTGTAAAATATCTTGGATTTGACAAATCTCTCTTTCCTGACATCCCAGTAGGACTGGCTGTTGTTGAAAGAAGTATGAATGATATTCTTTCTCCTGAAGTTGAAAAAGAATCTCATGATAATTTGATGGCAGAGGTTGCTTTCCGCTTTAAGCGTTGGTGGAAGAACCGATGGAAACATGATATGGTTTTTAAGGAAAGCCAATGGCAATCTTTATTGACTCAGGTTTGGAGTCATTTATTGAGACCAGGCCTTTGAAGTATTAGTAAATGAATTTATATTTGAAATCACTACTGTCCAATAAAAAAGGGCAATTCGATCTTTGAAACAGTTGAATTATA
>OHBM01002316.1_pt1 | contig 12869 bp, 9 predicted proteins | sample 1577251 | NCBI WGS metagenome assembly OHBM01 (sample SAMEA3541557, study PRJEB24748) | human gut metagenome | biome: human gut; feature: human-associated habitat; material: faeces | place: China | collected 2012
CGGGGCCCTTCGAGCCGATGGGGCCCTTGCCCGACGTACCCGCCTGACGCTCCAGATGCGTCCACATACCGATCAGGCGCGGCAGCAGGTACTGATACTGCGCGAGCTCGACCTGAAGCCGGCCCTCTTTTGTCTTCGCCCGCTGGGCGAAGATATCGAGAATGAGGCCGCTGCGGTCGAGCACCTGCACGCCGAACTCTTCGCTCAGAACGCGCATCTGCGAGGGCGAGAGGTCATTGTCGAAGATGACCATTGTCGCCTCCTGCGACTTTACCAGCTCGCGGATCTCGTCCACCTTGCCCTCGCCGATGAATGTGTGCGGGTTCGGCGACGGCAGCGTTTGTAAAACCACGCCGACGCTGACGCCGCCCGCCGTTTCGACGAGCGCACCGAGCTCTTCAAGGCTCTCCTCGTCGGCATTCTCTTTTCGATCGAGCCGCGGCGACGAAAGGCCGACTAAAATCGCCCTGTCGCGCGGCGCGTTGTTCTCTTTCAATTCTTCCATAGATTCTCCTTATCGCGCCGAAATCGGCGCTGTACAAATCATTTTTATTATAGTGTATTTTCCGCCAAAAGAAAAGGCAAAAACGCTTTTCATTGACATTTCCACCCCTCTCATGTGAAAATAGGGTGGACGCAACCTCAGGTTGACAAAAAGAAACGCCCGGTTGGTGGTGTTTTCTCCCGTTTTCCTGCTATGCTTTTCCTGCAAAGGCGCAGTGCACGGCGTCGAACGCAGCAACATTTCCCCAAGGAGGAACCTTTCATGGAACTATATGAAAAGCTCTACGAACTGCGCCGCGCGAGCGGCATGTCGCAGGAGGAGCTGGCGGAAAAGCTCGGCGTCTCGCGTCAGGCCGTCTCCAAATGGGAGAGCGGCGCCACGCAGCCGGAGCTTAGCAAGCTCATCGAACTCTCTAAGCTCTACTCCGTTTCCGTCGACGAGCTGCTCAGTCTGGAGCATGCCAAACCCGAGCAGGATGCCGCCGAATCGCCGGTTCAAAGCAACGCCGAAAAAGCTCCCGCGGAAAAGCTGAGCTTCCGCGATTTCTGCATACAGCACAAGAAGATCATCGGCGGTGCGGCCGTGGCGCTCGCCGCGCTCATCGCCGTCGGCGTGCATTACAACAACCGCATCAACACGCTCAGCACGCAAGTAAATGACCTTCGCAGCCAGCTCTACAACGTGCAGAACAACCTCTCGAACCAGATCGCGGGCATCAGCAATAATGTCTCGGACATTTTGGCGCGCGAGTCGAGCCTGATCTCGCAATACAGCTACGAGGTCAAAAGCGTCAACCTCAAAAAGCAGGAGTGCACGCTTGCCTTTTCTCTTCTGCCGAAGACGATCAGTGAGAACACGATCGTCAACATCGGCGTGATCGACCATGGCAATTCCTCGCCGCTGGACAGCTATCGGCCGGCCTACTCTGCCGACCTTACGCAGGATGGCTTCGGGTATCTGCACGGTAGTGTAACCGTCCCTCTGAGCGACGAGCTCGGCGTTGGTGTCAACTTCAAGCACGACGGTGAGACACAGTCAGAGGAGCTCGATACGATCTATGATCTCAAATCCCAGTATCAGCCGCAGCTCAAAAGCTTTCTCGCCCCCATCTCCTACGAGCGTCAGGCCGGCAGCAAATGGCAGTACCAGTTCACGCCGGGCAATGCCGGCATCCCGCTCGGCACCATCTCGCTCGGCGCGCTGTCCGATGTGTCCATCCGCAGCGCGTGTCTTGAATACACGTGCGCCAATCAGCTGCTCAGGCGCGTGCCGCTCGAAGCATCGTACAGCGATGGCAGCGCCGTCACCTATGTCGGCGATGACAGCGCCGAAGCCGTGGGCGCATCCGTCATAGAGGGCGTGTCGTACTATGACCTCGCCTATGCCTCCAGCAGCGAATCGGAGGCTTTCACGCTCCCGCTCGGGGCAACGCCGCTCGTCTGCGAGCTTGTCGTCAACCTTGCGGACGACACAGTACTGCGCGTCCGCCTCTTCCAGGTGCGCGCCATTGCAGGCGGCGACAGCTACGAGGAGATAAACTACCTCGACCAAAGTCTCAGTGAGCCGCTCCCCTTCATCGTCGAATATCCCGACGGGCAAAACTGAGCGTTCCAAAAAAGCAGAAAAAAGCAGCTCTGCCGTAGCAGAGCTGCTTTTGTGATTGAATTAGTTCAGGCCGAACTTCTTGTTGAACTTGGCAACGCGGCCGCCGGTATCGACCAGCTTCTGCTTACCAGTGAAGAAGGGGTGACACTTAGAGCACACTTCCACCTTGATATTCTGCTTGGTGGAACCTGTCTCAATCACATTACCGCAGGCGCAAGTAATAGTAGTCTGCTGATAATTGGGATGGATTCCTTCCTTCATTGCTCGTGTTCACCTCTTTCTGATCCAAATGTACTTTTCTAAAAAAGCCATATAGGATATTACCACGCTTTGTGTCAAATTGCAAGAGAAATTTTTGATCCTCTCCGTGCTTTTCTCTTCCTTAGCACTTTTCCCTAATTTCATCGTCAATTTTTTAACGCTCGTTATGCAATTTCTCTTTACTTCTGCCGTTTTCAGTCGTATAATGACACTTACGCGCCTTGCGCACGGATGATTGGAAGTAAAGGAACATCAGAATTATGTCGAAAAAACATTTCCTGCGGGGACTGCGCGACGGCATCCCCATTGGGCTTGGTTATTTTGCTGTCAGCTTCGGCATCGGCATCAGCGCGCACAACGCGCACCTGAGCATTTTTCAGGGTTTTTTGCTGAGCTTTTTGAACAACGCCTCGTCGGGTGAATACGGCGGCATCACCATCATCGCCGCCGACTCCGGCCTCTTGGCCATGGCGCTGATGATGCTGGTCGTCAACGCGCGCTATCTTCTGATGAGCTGTGCGCTCAGCCAGCGTCTCTCGCCCGATACGCCGCTTCCCTGGCGGCTCCTCATCGCCTATGACCTGACGGATGAGATCTTCGGCCTCGCCATCGCGCAGCCTGGGTATCTTGAGGTGTGGTATTACTTCGGCACCATGTGCGCGGCCATGCCGGGCTGGAGCATCGGCACCGTGCTCGGCGTGCTGATGGGGAATCTCATGCCCGTCTGGGCCGTCAGCGGTTGCTCCGTGATGCTGTTCGGCATGTTTCTCGCCATCATCATCCCCGTCGGCAAGCAGAACCGCATCGTGCTCGGCTGCATCGGCGTGAGCTTTCTCTGCTCGCTTCTTGCAAGCGTTTTGCCGTTCACGCGCGAGCTGTCCGAGGGCATGCGCATCCTGGTCTTGACCATCGTGATCTCTGCTGCCGCCGCCATTCTGTTCCCGCACAAGGAGGATGATCTCGTCGCATGAAAACGTATTTATATCTTTTCGTCATGGCGGCCACGACCTATCTCATCCGCGTCCTGCCGCTCACGCTGATCCGCAAGCCGATCCAGAATCCCTTCCTGCGCTCGTTTCTCTTCTACGTGCCCTACGTCACGCTCGCGGTGATGACGTTCCCCGCCATCATGAACGCCACGCAGTCGCCCATCGCGGGCGCGGCGGCCATGGTCATCGGCATCGTCGCCGCCTGGTGCGGACTGGGACTTCTCCCCGTCTCGCTCGTCTGCTGCGCGACAGTGCTGATCTTAGAGCATTTTATCGTGTGAGCAAATCTTGTAAAACACCCTCCGCAGATTTCCCGCGGAGGGTGTTTTTATGTATTCACAGCGCCTTTTCTTCGCCGACCGAGAAGAAATACAGCACCTTTTCCCTGACCTTTTTGCCCATCACGCGCATAAGGGCCATGGAGTATGCCTCGAGCTGAGGGCGGTAGTGCTCAGCTCGTTCTTCGATCTGTGTTCTTCCGATGCGGTCAGTCTTGAAGTCCACGACCACAAGCTCGCCGTCCTCTTCAAAAAAGCAGTCTACCACGCCCTGCAGCAGCACCGCGTCGTCGGCGTCCAGCGTGGCAAAGTCCCGCACCGGCCGCAGCAGCGAGAAGCGGTACTCGCGCCGCACCGTCTGCGCATTCTTGCGAATGCGCGCGGCAAGATCACTTCGCAAAAATCGGACGATCGCGCGCACATCGACGGCGCTTGCCTGCTCGTCGGTCAGCTTGCGCTGCGCTCTGAGCTTTTCGACCTGCTCACGCACGCTCTGCTCGCTTGCTTCGCAGAAAAAGTCAAGGTCCTGCATCACAAGGTGCAGCGCCGTGCCCCGCTCCGCACCCGTGAGCGTCGTTTCGCCCGCAAGGAATTTTGGTTTATATAGGCTGCGCAGCCGCGGTGGGAGCGTTGTATTTTCGGATATCTCCTCGTCCAGCGCGCGGCCCTTGAGCTGCGTGGCCGTCAGCTTGGCGGGAAAGGCCGTCTGCCCCGCGTAGGGGTAGCGGTACGACAGCGCAGCAAAATCCACCGGCAGCTCATCCTTCGGCGGCGCGGCATCCACTGGCGCGTCATCGGGCCGCTGCTGCGGCGTCACAAAGCTCAAACCGTCGTGCACACGCACCGTCCACGGCGTTTCGTCAGCATAGAAGCTCCCCTCGCCATTCTGCCCCGCAAGCTCGCGCAGGGACGCCGCTTCGCTGCGCTGCAAAAGCGGCAGCATGATCCAGTCGCCCATGCACTTGCCGCTGTCCACAGCCTCGGGCAGCACAGGACAATCGCTCAGCGCCAGAAGGTCGGCGACGCGGCTTTTCGCGTTTGCCTGCGTGTGCACCATGACGAGCTTTTCCTTCGCGCGCGTCATCGCAACGTACAGCACACGCAGCTCCTCGGCCTTCGCCTCGCGCCGCAGCGTGCGCTCGAGCGCCTGCCGTGCGACCGTCGGGTACTGGATGTGCCTTTGCGTGTCCACGCACACCGGCCCCAGCCCGAGCTGCGGGTGCACGAGCACCGAACTCAAAAAGTCCATATTGCTGAAGCGACGCGCGAGGTCCGAGAGGATCACGACCGGAAATTCGAGGCCCTTCGACTTGTGGATCGACATGATGCGAACGCCTGATGATGCGTGCGCGGTCTGCATCGTCCCCGCTTCGCCCTCAGCAAGCTGCTCGCGCAGCGTGCGCACAAAATCGAAAAGCCCCTGCCGCCCCGAGCGCGCGTAGTCTTCGCTGAGCTCCAAAAACGCGAGCAGATTTTCCTTGCGCTCCGCCCCACGGCGCATCGCGCCGAAGATGCCGAGCACATTGCACCGGCGGTAAATTTCACTCAGCAGCTCGCGCACGCTCAGGTGCGCCGCGCTGTTGCGCAAAGCATCCAGCGTATCGAGAAATTCTCTGCTGTGGTCATCCTCACTCAAAAGCAGCGCATCGTAGAAGTCACCCGTGCGCTGCCGCGCGCGGATCGCCGCGAGCTCATCGGGTGTAAAGCCGAAGAGCGGAGAGCGCAGCACGGCAATGAGCGGCACGTCCTGCCGCGGATTGTCGATGACCTGCAAGAGCGCGAACAGCACTGCGATCTCCATCGAGGCAAAAAAGTCCTCCCGCGTCAGCGGCGCAGTGGAGGCCGCGCGCTTCCAGCGCGCGGCGATAGTCCAAAAGGCGCGTGCTCGGCGAGCGCATCAATATGACGATGTCCTCCTCGCACACGGGCCGCAGCTCTTTTGTTTTGTCATCCTGTATAGGAAATTCACTTGTCAGCATATTGCTGATATAGTCCGCGACGAACGCGGCCTCAGCCTCGCTCGCGCGCACGCGCTGCTCGCCCGTCTGCGTCGGCAGATCGAGCAGATGGAACTCCGCGCCGCACGCGCTCGATTCGACATAATTCGCGCCGAGGCGCAGCATTTCATCCGCGCCGTAGTCGAGCTCACCCATTTCCTCGGAAAGAATATTGCAGAAGATAAAATTCGTCGCGTCCAGCACTTCTTTGCGCGAACGGAAGTTGCGCGAGAGCAGCAGCTTCGCGCTGTCGTGCTCCTCTGCGTCCTCAAGCGGCGGCCAGGTGTTATAATGCTGCAAAAAAATACGCGGGTCGGCTAGGCGGAAGCGATAGATGCTCTGCTTGACATCGCCAACAGTGAAAAGGTTTTCTTCTTTACAAGAAATTGCGTCAAAAATGCGGTTCTGCACCTCGTTGGTGTCCTGATACTCGTCCACCATGATCTCGCGGTAGCGCGCGCTGACGATACGCGCAAGCTCTGTCGGCGCGCCGTCCTCTCCGATGAGAAGGCGGATGGCCTCGTGCTCCTGATCGGAGAAGTCAGCAGAATTCCGCCGCCGTTTTTCCTCGTTGTACCGGCGGGAAAAGTCCGCCGTCAAATCGATGAGCGCGAGCATTGCGCTCGCCATCGTGCGCAGATCCTCCACCGCCTCGTCGGACGAGGCGGAAAAAATCTCGGCAAAGCCCTTGACGGTCTCCTTGCAGTTGTCCCACAGGCTTTTCATGCGCGCTTTCATCTCGCCGCCGTCGCTGTCCTTCACCGCGGCGAGGCGCGGAAACGCGATGGTCACGCCGCGCGCGGCGTCCCAGCCCTCTGCGGTCTTCCCCTCCAGCGCTTCAAGCTGGTAGGACGCGTCGAGGAACGCGGGCGCATACTTCTGGTTCAGCGCGTCATTCGCGCACATCTCCTGCGCCGCGCGCTGCAAAAGGTTTTTGCAGTGGCGCGCCTTGCGCCGCACCTCATTGAGCAGAATTTTTCCATAGGGCGTGTCCTCGATCTTATCCGGCACGGCGCGCCAAAACGCGCGCTGCGCCTCGAGCCATTTGTCCTCATACGGCTGCGCCTGCAGCTTTGCGTGCAGCTCGAGCACTAAGTCCTCAAGCGCGCTGTCGTCGCGCCCCGCGCCGAGCGTGTCGGCCAGCAGCGTGCCGCCGGGCGTCAGACAGTCGTAAAAATCGTCCAGCGTGCGCGCGAGCACGCGCTCGCGCAGCACCTGCGCCTCGTTCTCGTCCAGCACGCGGAAATCGGGCCGCAGCGCGTGGCCGCGCGCGTCCTCGCCGAGCAGATGGCAGTTTTCGCGCAAAAGCGCGGTGCAGAACGCGTCCACCGTCTTGATGTCCGCACGGTAGACGCGCAGCATCTGCTGCCGCAGGTGGTAGTTGCCGGGGTCGCGCTCCATGCGCTCGGTGAGCGCCTTGGCGATCTTGCCGCGCAGCTCGCTCGCCGCGGCGCGCGTGTAGGTAATGATGAGGAAATCGTCGAGATTCGCCCCTTCGCGCTCCACGTAGGAAAAAAGCCTCTCGACGAGCACCTTCGTCTTGCCCGAGCCCGCCGCCGCGGAGACGAGCAGACTGCGCTCGCGGCTGTCCACCGCCGCTTGCTGTTCGTTTGTCAGCTTTTCAGCCATTTTCGTGCGCCCCCTCTCCGTTCACCTCGTCGATGTACTGCCAGAATTCGTCGTTTTTCGTCGCTTTGATGTATTCCATACGGTCACTGCCGCAGCCGTTTTCAAAGTGGCACGCGCTCGCGAACTCGCAGTATGTGCAGGCCGACTGCTGCGGCGTGCGCGCGTAGGGGTCGGCGTCGATGTTGCCCGCGAAGACCTCCTGCGTGATTTCATGTAAAATATGGTCGACGTATTTCGAGAGCTTTCCGAGCTGCTCGGCAGAAGCAAGGCTTCCCGTCACCGCGCCGTCCCTTTTCACCGCGATGGGCAGGTAGCACGGCGATTCGAGCGCGCTGTGCTCCATCGCCTGCAGGACCGCCGGGTCCTCGAGCACCATGCCGCTGCGGCGCAGCTCCTTTTTGAGTGCTTTTTCGATCTTTTCGGGCTCTGTGTCGCGCGCGCAGCGCAGCATCGGCTCGCGCGCGGGCGTGTAGAGAACGCCCGCGGGAACGATCTCGTGTCCGCCGAAAAGCATCTGTCCCTCTTCTTTAAGCGTAAAGAGGTAGAGCAGCATTTGGAGCCCCAGCCCGTAGCGCAGCTCGGCGAGGTCGAAGCTCTTCTTGCCCGTCTTGTAGTCCACGACGCGCAAATATAGCTTGCCGTCGTGCAGCCAGCCGTCCACACGGTCGACCTTGCCGACAACGCGCGCCGTGCCGTTTTCCTCGCGGATCGTGATGGCGGGCAGCTGCCCGTCCGCACCAAATTCCAGCTCAAATGCCAGCGGCTCAAAGTCGGAGCTTTGCAGCTCCTCGCTCACCTCGTCCATGATGCGCTCGACCGTCGCACACAGGCGGTTGAACAGATAACGGAAGCGCGCGCTTTTTTCGCACAAGTCCGGCAGCACGCGGTCGATGTATTCCTCGATCGACGCGCGCACGAGCGCGTGCAGCTTGTCCTTCGATAGCGTATGCAGTCCGCCGCACTCCTTCGCCTGCCGCAGCGTATGCTCCATCACATCGTGCACGAACGTGCCGATCTGCGGCGCGTCAAAGCCCGCGCCCGTGCGCTCCCTGGCTTTCAGGCCGTAGCGCATGAAATAGGCAAAGTGACATGAGCGCGCCATGTCCATGCGCGAGGCGGACAGTGTCACCGCGCCGCCGTAGAGCGCGTGCACCGCGTCGCGCGACAGATGCCCGCGCGTATAGCGCGAAGCGTCCTTCATCGCGGCAAGCGCACGCTCCGCGTCGCCCTGTCCTTCAAAATACTGCCACAGCGCGCCGCCGATATGCTCGCCCGCATACTCGAGCGCCGTCGACTTTGCTGACAGGCGATATTCCTTGTCAGCGCTCTCTGTTTCGACGCTGATCGACGGCAGCAGACGCGCGATGCGCCCGATGACGAACGATGGCCGCTTCTCCGCGCCCTTTCCGTCCGAAACGGGATAGGACACCGTCAGCTTTTCCGTCGGCTGGGCCAGCGCGGCGTAAAGATTCTGAATTTCCAGATGAAACTGCTCCATCCCGTGCGGCGCGAGGAAGATTTGCTGCCTCTCGAGCGCCTCGCGGTCCTCGTCGCGCAGCACGCCGCCGCGGTTCTCCGCCGCAGGCAGCACGCCGTCGTTCGCGCCGAGCAGGAACAGCGCGCGCACCGTGTGGCGGTCGTTTCGCGTCATTTCGCACAGGTTCACCGCGTCGAGCGTCACGGGGATCGTGCCCACGCTGTACTGCGTCAGCACAAGGCGCATCAGACTCGCAAACTCCTCGGCGTCGAGGATCGCGTCGCCCAGGATTTCCACAAACTGGTCGAGCACACCGCAAAGAATGCCCCACAGCTGTGCCGTTTCCTCTGCCCGCTGGGCCTCGCCCGCGGCAAAAAGCTGCTCGGTCTGCGCCTGCAAGGTCTCCGGCAGGTTCACCTCTTCCAAATAGTCGTACAGCGCGCGCACCTTCTGCTCGGCCTCGCCGCTGCCGCCCACGCCTTTTTTTAGGCGCGCAAACGGCCCCTGCACGCGCTCGCGCAGTGCGTTGACCGTCTTGAGCCGCGCCCTTGCCTCGTCCGTCCATTCTTCGCCGTAGCCGTCGGGATGCGCCGACCAGGGCGTCTCGCGCGTCCACATCGCGCCGCGGATCTCCCACTTGAGCGCATAATTTTCCAGAATGTCGCATTCCGCCATGCTGAGGCCGGCGAGGCCGGTCTTGAGACAGCGAAACACATCCTCGTACTCAAAGCCTCCGCTCGCGGCGTCGAGCGCGCCGAGCAGCAGCGTCAGCACGGGACTTTTCAAAATATCGCTGCGGTGGGCATAATAGAGCGGGATGCCGTAGCGGGCAAACACGTTTTCGATTGCGCCCGCGTAGGAGTCGAGATCGCGCGCCGTGACGGTGATCTCGCGGTAGCGGTAGCCCTGCTTGCGCACGAGCTGTAAAACCTGCGACGCGACCCATTCGCACTCGCTGTACGCGCTGCCCGCCTCATAGAGCGCGACGGTGTCGGTCGGCTGGGTAAATTCGTCCGCCGCGCCGAAAAAGCAGCGCTCGATATGGTCGAGCGCGCCGCGCACCTCACCCTGCGGAAGAATTTCCTCCTCGCATGCGACGCCGGCATCGCGCGCGAGCGCGTACAGCCGCTCGCGCACGCGCAGGCTCTCGGAAAAGAGCTCGCGGTCCTGCGTGTCGCCAAGGAGCGTGACGGTCACGCTCTTCGCGCGCCGCAGCAGGATACGCAGAATGCGCAGCTCACGCCCCGTAAAATACGAAAAACCGTCGAGGAAAATGTCTTTATTTTCAATATATCCCGACGCTTCGAGGTTTTCCTCCAGCTTTTCAAGCACATCGCGCGCGTCGTGCCCCGGTGCGTGGAGCTTGCTGAGGTAAATGCCGTAGATGAGCGAAAGGTCGCGCAGCTTGTCGCCGCTCTCGCCTTCGATCTGCGCTACGCTCTCGGATAGCTGCTCGGGCGATACGGCGTAGGCCTGCAATTCCTCCATCACGGCGAGCAGGCTCTCCAAAAATGCCGCGCGCTGCGACGGGCGCTTGTAGACCTTGAGCACCGGCGCAAGCTCCGTGAGCGTACGCTGGAGCGTCAGGAGCTTTCCGCCCGAATCGAGCGTCACGTCCGCGCTGCCGCCGCAGATGCTCAGCACGCGCGAGGCGAGCAGCTTGAACGTCAAGGCCTCGGCATGGCGCGACGCGGTGTCGCCGCAAACACGGCACAGGTCCATCTCCGCCACATGCGAGGCGTGCTCAGGCACGAGCAGGATTTGCTGCGACGAGTCCCCCAGTGCAGCGATCCTTTGCAGCACGCGCTCGGATTTGCCCGTGCGCGCGCGTCCCATCAGTATGTGCAGCAAGCGTCCTTCCCCCTTTTTCTCTCTTAAAGTTATCAATATTTTATCCTAATTTTATCATAGTTTTCTTTTTCGGGCAACGCAGAAAACGCCGTACGCATATTTTCGCCCATCACGGGAAGACTACCGAAGACCAAACCATCTTTTTAAGGAGGGAACTTCATGGTCATCGACAAGATCGCGCTGACGCTTGCTATCATCGGCGCGCTCAACTGGGGCAGCGTGGGCCTTTTCGGCTTTGACTGCGTTGCCTTTCTCTTCGGCGGACAGATCGGCATGCTCAGCCGCGTGATCTACACGCTCGTCGGCCTTGCCGGCATCTGGTGTATCACGATGCTGTTCCGCGAGAAAGAGCCGATGGAAAGCGGCGGCCAGGCGTAAAAAATAAAAGGAGAGGGAGTTCCCTCTCCTTTTATTTTTGCGTTAAAAATTTTCTTTACCGCTCCCCAGTCGCTTCCGCACCTTCCAGCTCGCGCATTGAGCGGCGGAACTGGCGATAGAATGTGAAGCTCGTCAGCGCCACCGCGCCGAAGTCCGCCACGGGCTCGGCCAGGAACACCGCGAACGCCTTGTCCGCGAAAAAGTGCGGCAGAATATAGATGAGCGGGATGAGCAGGATGATCTTGCGCCACACGGCGAGGAAGAGCGACGTCTTCGCGTTGCCGAGCGCCACAAACGTCTGCTGGCAGGCGATCTGGATGCCGAAAATACCGCTGCACCCCATGTAGATGCGCACGGCCCACGCCGCGTATTCGACCAGCGCGGGGTCATTATTGAAAATCAGGATGAACGCGCGCGGGAAGAGCTCGACCAGAAGCCAGATGGCCATTGAATAAGTAAAGCACGCGCGCAGCAGGCAGAAATAGGCGTCGCGCACGCGCTGGGCGTTCTTTGCGCCGAAGTTGTAGCTCACGATGGGCTGTGCGCCCTGTGTCAAGCCCTGAAGCGGCATGTTCGAAAACTGCATGATGCTCGTCAGCACTGTCATCGTGCCGACGGCCATGTCGCCGCCGTAGCGCAGGAGAGATGAGTTGAAGCAGATGGCGATGAGGCTCTCCGTCGACTGCATCACAAACGGGGAAAGTCCCAGCGCGATACACGGCAACACGATCTTCGCGTCCACGTGCAGGTTCTCGCGCTTTAAGTACCAGCGCGTCTTCTTTCCCGTGAGGAACGTCATCACCCACACGGCCGACACTGCCTGCGAGATCACCGTCGCCAGCGCCGCGCCGCGCACGCCGAGACCGAGCACGAAGATGAACAGCGGGTCGAGAGCCGTATTTAAGAGCGCGCCGATGAGCACCGTCTTCATGCTCACGGTGGCGAAGCCCTGTGCCGTGATGTAGGCGTTCATGCCAAGTGTCAGCTGCACGAAGATCGTGCCGAGGGCGTAGATTCGCATATAGTCGAGCGCGTAACCGATGGTGTTCTCGCTCGCGCCGAACATCAGTAAAAGCGGCTCGGCAAAGGACTCGAACAGCACCGTCAGCACCAGCGCCGTGATCACAAGCATCGTCAGACAGTTTCCCATGATGCGCTCGGATTTTTCGCTCTCGCCTGCGCCCTCGGCGATCGAGGCGCGCGGCGCGCCGCCGATGGCCATGAGCGACGCGAACGCCGAAATAACCATGATGATCGGCAGGCATACGCCAACGCCCGTCAGCGCGAGTTTTCCGACGGTCTCGGCGGGCTGCATGTGGCCGATGAACACGCGGTCGACCAGATTGTAGAGCATGTTGACGATCTGCGAGGTGATCGTCGGCACGGAGAGCGAAAAGAGCAGCTTTTTGACGTCCCCGTGTCTCAGATCTGCGCGCTTATCCAAAATCATCACCTGAATCTTTCGTATTTTTCCGCATAGTTTGTTAGAATATCATGCCGCGGGGCGTTCGTCAAGCAAGCGGGCCGCGAAGCGCTCTACCATGGCATTTCCATAAAGCGCTTTTGGACATTTTTTCACTTTCTCCATTGCTTTTTCCGCGTGGGCTATTGTATAATTTGTTTTACAATCGCACCAGCGGGGCACCCTGCGTTCCGCTTATCAAACAAATAACGGAGGAATCACCATGAACGAAAAGTTTTCCAAACTTGGCTTTTATCCTTCCGACATTCTGCTGCCCAAGAAGGATGTCGATATGAGCAAGTGGGCGGTCGTCGCATGCGACCAGTTCACCTCTGAGCCCGAGTACTGGGAGCGCGTGGAGAAGACCGTCGGCGACGCGCCTTCCACCCTGCGCCTCATCCTGCCCGAGGCCAACCTGAAGGCCCCCAACGTCGACG
>OHBM01002321.1_pt1 | contig 12834 bp, 8 predicted proteins | sample 1577251 | NCBI WGS metagenome assembly OHBM01 (sample SAMEA3541557, study PRJEB24748) | human gut metagenome | biome: human gut; feature: human-associated habitat; material: faeces | place: China | collected 2012
GTCCCGCCGCGGCTCGGTGCTGCTGGCCACCACCACCCACATCATGCGCCCGGACTGGTGTCCCTTTGCCGAAATGGAAGCGGCGCTGCGCGCGGCCTTTGCCCGCAGCCCCATCGCCTGCGCCGGCGCCTTTACCCCGGAGGGCAAGCTCACCGCGCCGGACTTCCCCGGCTGGCAGACCGCCGCCGATTTCGTGCTGGTGGAGGCCGACGGCTCCCGGCGGCTGCCCGCCAAGGCGCACGCCCCGTGGGAGCCGGTGCTTCCGCCGGAGCGCCGCCGCACCGTCTGCGTGTTCGGCGCTTCCGCGCTGGGAAAGCCCATCCGGGACGCCGCCCACCGCCCCGAGCTGTACGCGCCGCTGGCGGCAGCCTCCCCGGACGCGGTCATCACCCCAGTCATGGCCGCCCGCGTGCTGGCCGCAGAGGGCGGCTTCGACGCGCTGTTCATCAATCAGGCGGACGTGCTGACCGGCGCCGCCGCGCAGCTGCGTCCCTTTGCCGACGTCCTGCCCTGCCCGGTGGTATACGGCTCGCTGGCGCGCGGCGCATGGCGCAGTCTTTGACTCCTGATCCATCCCGATCCCGAGACAGCAAACGCACAGGGCGCGGCATAAGCCGCGCCCTGTGCTCTTATTTTTCAGTTCTCAGAACTCTTTCCGGCGCTTCCGTGCCACCAGTGCGGTGCCGGTATAGCTGCTCAGTGCCATGGCCAGATACACCAGCGCTCCGGCGTCCGCCGTCTTGGGCGCGGTCATCACGCCGCCGACGGTGAACTCCGTCGTCACCTCGCCGCTCTCCGTCATCACGGTCATGGTGTACTTGCCCGGCGCCAGCGTCTGCAGATACGCGGCCTTCAGATAGATCTCCGTGCCGCCGTTCTCCTCCGCGATATAGTTCCCGGCGCCGATGGTCTTGCCGTTCACCTTCACGCCCTTGAAGCTGCCGTAGCCGGTGCTGGCACGGAACGTCAGGCCGTAGATGCCGCCGCTGTAATCCGTGGCGCTCTTGGCGTTTTCGGCCGTCAGGATCGGCTGAATGTCCGGGGTGCTGACGGAGGACGAATGACGCGGCCGCTTGGGGATCTCCGTGCCCTCGCTGCGCTTGTCGCCGCAGACGGTGCACTCCTCGTGCTTCAGGCCGGTGGCCTCGGTGGTGGCCTCCTGGTCGATGACCCACCGGTAATCGTGGGGCAGCAGGTCGCCGTAGGTGTGGCCGCAGATATCGCACACCGCCAGCGCCGTGCAGGTAGCCGTGCCGCCGGTATGGGCGCAGCCGTAGCCACACTCGGTGCACACGCTCTCGTCATTCCAGCTGTGGTTCGCCTCAGCGCCGGCCGCCGCGCCGCAGCACAGATAGAACGCCTGATGCGTCTCCGCGGTCTGCACCCAGCGGATGCCGCCGGTGTGGTTGCTGGCATTGATCTCGCCGTAGGGCCGCCCGCACACGTCGCACACCGCCTTATGCTGGCAGTCCGCCGTGCCGCCGGTGTGGGCTTCCTGGTTGCTCATGGGCGTGCCGCAGGTGGCGCAGGCCGTCCAGTGACCGTCCGCGTTGTACCTGTAGGTGCTGTCGGCCACATGTGCCGCCAGCTCGCCGTAGGATTCGCCGCACACGCTGCACACCGCCTTCGCCGTGCAGGTAGCCGTGCCGCCGGTGTGGTTCTCCCACTCCGTCTTATAGCCGCAGCTCTCGCACTTCACCTGATGCTGCGTCTCGTTGACGTTCTTTGTCAGGCTGTGCGCCGTCACGCCGGTCTTATAGCCGCAGCCGCTGCACTCCTGCCAGTGGTTCTGCGTGTCGAACTTATCCGTCCACGCATGCGCCGCCACGTCTGTCTTATAGCCGCAGGCGCACGCGTCCCAGTGACCGTCCGCGCTGCTCTTACCCTCCATGCTGTGGTCGGTCTTATTGGTAGCATAGCCGCACTCACACTCCTGCCAGTGCCCCGCCGTGTCGTACTTGCTCGTCAGCTCATGCGCCGTCTCGCCGGTCTTATAGCCGCAGACGCACTCCTGCCAGTGCTGGCTCTCGTTGTGCTTCGCCGTCAGACTGTGCTTGTCGTGGTGCGTCTCCGCGCCGCAGGCGCAGACCGCCCAATGCCCGTTGCCGTCAAATTTCGCGTCCGTATAGCTGTGCGCCGCTATACCCGTCTTGGCGCCGCACACCGTACACTGGTACCAGTGATTCGTCTCGTCGCTGACAAGCGTCTCGCCGTACACGTGCTCAACGCATTGATAAGCCTTCACCGTCACCTGCGCAGGGCTGCTGGTATCATGGTTCTTATCCGCCTTATAGCGCACCTCAAACACGGTGTCCACAGGGTAGCCGTTCTCCGTGTTCAGTGTCACGTCCACCGTATTGCCGGTGGCCGCTGTCCACGTCTCGCTGCCCTTCACCCGGTACTCCATGTCGGTGCCCAGACCGGTCAGCTGACCCTTGGTCGGATGCTCCTTCGTCGCCGCCACGCCGGTCACGCCGGTGGGCGCTTTCATATCCGCCGGGGTGATGGTGAACGTCCAAAGGTCGCTCGTCACCGTGGTGGCGTTGAAGTTGGGGTCATCCGGCACATCGATATACAGCGTGTAGGTACCCACGTCCACAGGCTCCGTCACAAAGGTGTTGGTGTCTCCCACCTTATATTTCAGCGTGAGCTTGTTGTTGGAATTGGCGAATGCCAACCGGTGTCCCCAAGGAGATTCCGGCCACGCAAACCTTATCTCATAGGTCTGCGCCTTGCCGGTATAGTCCGTCTCGTAGGGCGGGCAGGAAATGACCTCGAAATCGCTGGCCGTTGCCGTTCTCCTGGCGATGGTGACCGTCAGGGTCACAGGCTCGGTGGTGCCGTCCTTCCATGTATAGCCGTCCTCCGGCTTTACCTTCACCGTGTAGGTGCCGGGATCGCAGTACGTCCTGCTGCCCTGAACGGTCTTATAGTGGGCATCATAGTAATCAATATCCCCTTCAAAGATGAAGTAGTAACGGTTTCTATATACCATGTCCGTTCTGGGCACGGGAACCGCCACAACGCCCGTGTACCGGGGCACCGTCACCGCAGCGGCTTCGGACACCTTCTGTGTCTCCGTGTCTCTGTACCGCACATAGTACACCGTGTCCTTGTAAATGGGGCTGTTCGCCGATTTTTTGTCCAGCGGCACGCGGGTAGTGCCGTAGCTGCACCTCGTCCATGTCGTTCCGTCCTTGCTGTACTCCATCAGGCTGCTGGTGCCGGTGATGAAGCCGTAGGCGGTGTTCTTCTCGTCGGGCATCGTGCCCGCCAGACCCGTAGGCGCCGCCGGTGTGTCCTTCGCCGTGGCGTTGGGCAGCGTCAGCTCCAGTTCCTTCGTCAGCTTGCTGTCACGGCCGGAGAGCTGCACCCTCGTGTTGCTGTACCAGCTTGCGCTCAGCGGGCTGTTCATGTCCTTTATCGCGTCCTTGTAGCTCTTCGGGAGGTAATGGTCGCCATCCGGCGCTATCTCGAAATACGGGATATTCGTCACGCTCTCGAACGTCAGCGTCTTGCCGTCCTCCGACAGCACACCGCCGTTCGGTTTCACGCTGACCTTCATGCCCTCGCCCAGATGGATGGTCGCTTTGTACTGGGCTTCCCTCACGTACAGGTAGCCGCTGTCGGACACGACCTCAAGACCGTCCTTGTCCGAGAAGAAAAGTCCGGCTTTGGCATTGTCATTTGTGATTCGAATCCTGGAATAGGGATAATTCTTCGTAGTAACGCCGATGCACGCACCGTCCCGCTCCACATCCAGACTCAAACCGGCAGCGCTGAACGTAAAGCCATCGCCCACATACAGGTTGTCGTCCTTATTGGTATAGCTGTTGGCGGTGCTGGTGTTGTCGTAGATCTTCACCTGACCGGTCAGCTTCACGTTATTGCTGCGGACGCACACACCGCCGCCGCCGGAAAGCTCATCGCTGCCGAGCCTCGCCTCGTTGTCAATGATCTCGACTTTGCTGCTGCTCGTGGTACCGATATACAGCGTACCCTTGGTAAAGATACCGGCGCCCTCGCCATTTTTACCATCCCGGCGCGCCGAGCTGATATTTTCCGTAATGGTAGCGTTCTCTATCTTCGCCGTAGCGCCGCTGGCGTTGTACAGGCCGCCGCCGTTGCCGCAGGCATCCTTGTCACCCAGCCCATCCGTCCGGTCGGCATAGTTCAGCGCCTTGTTGCGGGTGATGGTGCCGTTCTCCATGGTGAAGGTGCCCCTGGCGTTGTATACACCGCCGCCGCCCTGGGTGCCGTCGTCGCTGAAGGGCACCACCGTGTTGCTGCTGATGGTGCCGTTCTTCATGGTGAACGTGCCCCGGTTGAGCACGCCGCCTCCGCCGTAGTCGGCACTGTTTTCATAGGTGGACTTGCCGATGAGCGTCACGGTGTTGCGGGTGATGGTGCCGTCGTACATGGTGAACTTGCCCGTGTTGTATACGTATACACCGCCGCCGCCCTGAAGGACTGCGGTGTTTTCACTGATCTCACCCCGGTACAGGTTGAATGTGCCCCTCATGTCCACATACACACCGCCGCCGGCGCCGTTGCCGTTTTCCTTCTTGAGTCCGGCGGTATTGTGGGTGATCTTGCCGCCGTACATGTTGAACGTTCCGCTGTAAGCAACTACACCACCGCCGCTATTGTTGCAGGCATTGCCGGTGATGCTGCCGCCCCACAGATTAAAGGTAGCGGTGGTGCTGGAGCTGCCGTAACCGATATCCACGCCTCTGCCCGTAGTCTGCTTGCCCCATCTATCCTCGCCGTGGGTCACCTTGCCGGTGGTCTTGCAGTCCGTCAGGTCGAAGGTAACGCCGCTGTTCACCTCGATCATGCTGCGTTCGTTGCTGTTTTTGCCGATGATGCTGTGTCCGTTCAGGCACAGCTTCACGCCGCTCACAGGCTGCCAGACGTAGGGATCGGAATACAGGGTGGAAGAACCATTGTATTCCACCTCCACGTCGTTCAGCAGGTAGTAGTTGCCCGCCGTGGTGATGGCCTTCAGGCTGCTGACGCCCGTCCATGCCGTATCATTCTTGTGGGAGCCGTGAGCGTAGCCCTCCGCGCCGCACACGCAGTGGGTGTGGGTGCCGTCCTCCGCGCCCTTCAGCCACAGGCCGCCGCTGCCGGATGTCAGCGCATACGCCGCGTTGTCGCTGTGGAAAGCCGCCTGCATAGCGGGATAGGTATGCTTCACCACAAGGCTGGGGACGATCTCCGCGCTGACGCCGATATAGCTCTTGGCGGCGTCAAAGGTGCCATACTGCACGGCGCAGGGGTTCGCGCTGGTGTCGATATTGCCATAGGATTTGGAATAAAGGCAAACGCCCACATTGTTGGCCGTGCCATCGGACAGCGTGTTGTTCTCGATGCGGATGACGCCGGTGCTGTTCTTCCCCGTGCGGTCGCCGATGACGAAGCCCTTGCCCTGATCGGTGGTGCTGTCACTGTCCGTGGGACAGCTTGCGCTGTACACACCGCCGCCGCCCTTGGCCGCCGTGTTGCCGGTGATGGTACCGCCATGCATAATAAAGCTTCCGGCGCCGCAGTTTACACCGCCGCCGTTGCCGGCGGTGGTGTTATTCCGAATAACGCTGCCCGCCTCCATGGTCAGCACGCCGCCGGCCACATACACCGTACCCTCGTATGCGCTGGTACACACATGGTTCTGGATAACGGCGCCGTTCTTCAGCGTCAGGAACGCATTACTGCCCAGCGAAAAGGCCGGATCTCTGGCCTCCACTTTGTTGCCGTCCACCGTGATGTTCTCCAGTGTCAGTCTGGCCTTGTTGCTCTCGTAGGCACCAAATGAGCTATTAAGGCGAAACATGTAGCCTCTGGTAAAGCTGGCGGCGCGCTTCAGGGTGCCGCCGCCCGTAATGGTGATCTTGGCTTCCGCGGGGATCACCAGCGTTTCCGTGACCTCGATGGTGCCCGTCACCGGGATCGTCCGTGTTCCACCTTTGCTGAGCTGGCTCTTCAGTTCAGCTAAAGTGTCGGCCGGATATGCCCACGCCGTTGTCGGCAGTAAGCTCACCGCCAGCACCAGCGCCATGGCCATGCTGACCAGTCGCTTTTTCCACATAGTATTGCCCTCCTCGTTGTGTTGCTCTCTTTCTGCGTTTTGCGGCGCGTCCCGCCGCCGTTCGTCATCGCGCAGTATACCAGCTTCTTCCGTTTTTCGGCAGCCATCGCCGCCAAATGCGTCCCGCCCGCCCTGAAATGCAAAAAGGGGCGGCTTCCGCCGCCCCGATTCCAGTATTTTCCTGTACAGCCCCCGTCCCATTGTAGGGGACGGCGTCCTCAACGTTCCTCTTTCTGTAGGGCGGGACCCATGTGTCCCGCCGCAGGATACCGCATTTGTCCCGGCGGGGCACACGGGCCCCGCCCTACAGGACACGTCTTCTCGTAGGGAAACGCCCCTCTGTTACACCCCCAGCAGGGCGTGCCATGTGTCGCGCCCCACAATGCCGTCCGCCGCCAGCCCGTGCGCCGCCTGAAACCGCTTCACCGCTGCGGCGGTGTTGGCGCCGAATATACCGTCCGCGCCGCCTGCATCATAGCCCAGCCCCGTCAGCGCCGCCTGCGCCAGCCGCACCGTCTCGCTGCGGCTCCCCTGCGCCAGCAGCGGCAGCGTCACCGCCGTCCCGCCGGCTCTTGCCGCCGGTGCTGCCGGAGCCGACGCCTGCGCTCCCGCCAGCTCCTCAAAGGGGAAATGCCCGCCGGGACACCCGGTGGCGTTCACGTCGCTGTGGCGCTGCACCGTGGAGATACCGTACTTCTGCTTGAGGTACGCCACCAGCTCCATGCCCGCCTGCTTCTGCGCCGCCGGCATCTCCTCCCGGTCGAAGCTGCCCTCGAAGCATACGCCGATGCTGTCATAGTTGTTGTTCCCCGCGTGAGCGCCCACCGTGTCCTCCGGTCTGCCCCGGTACACGCTGCCGTCCTTCCGCACAAAGAAGTGGTACCCGATGCCGCTCCATCCGTTGGCCAGATGCCACTGGTGTACCTGCTGGGGCGTACACGTCACCGCCGCCGCGTGGTGCAGGATAATGCGCCGGGTAGCGCTGCGACGCGCCAGCGTCCCCGCCCATTTATACGTTGTCTCGATGATCTGCATCGCTTTCTCCCTCCGCTTTCTTTTCCACCGTGTCCTTCAGCCGTCCCAGCAGCTTCTGCAAAAAGCCCGGCACGGGCCCGCCCAGCGCCGCCACGTTCTCCAGAATGGAGATCAGCTCGTTGATGATGAGCCACACGATCACCATGGCCGCCATCAGGAACCGGAACGATACCTCCACGCCTACCTGCGTCAGCCCGTAGCGCACCAGCCAGTCCACCACCCCGGCCACGCCCACCAGCGCCAGATATCCCAGCTTTTTCAATATGCCCCGCAGCCCGGTTTTCGAGCACAGCTTCCCCGTGCTCCACGCCTTGGCCATACCGCTGACGTAGTCGCCGACCATCACCGCCAGCAGCACCGCCAGCGGCACCACCAGCGCCGCCGCATAGCTGCACAGCGCTCCCACCGCCGCCGCCAGTATCGCCATCACAGAGTTTTCGTTTTTCATCCTTTGTATCCTCCCATACCATATTTTTCCTTATGACAGTCTATGCTGTCCCTGTCCACGCCGTCACCCTCTCCTTCCGTTGCCCATTTGCGGACAACCTCCGCCGTTTTTTCTTATAAAGGTCATCTCTCTTAAAAAAATCCCGCACTTTTCTTGCTTTTGGAAAAAAGTATGGTATACTGTTAGTGCTCATAATGTCTCATGCTGCGCCCGTATGAACTGCGCGCGGCGCGGGCAAGCTATATGCGGTGCATCTGACCGCGTTTTTCAGCTGCCGTCATTATGGCACCGACCACTTGAAAAGAGGGAATCTGCCTTGAATAAATACATGATCCGCGGCGGACGGGAGCTTTACGGCGAGATCACCGTCAGCGGCGCCAAAAACGCCGCCGTTGCCATCATCCCCGCCGCCCTGCTGGTAGACGGTGTCTGCCGCATCGAAAACATCCCCCAGATCAGCGATGTCACGCTGTTCTTCTCCATTCTGGAGGAGCTGGGCGCCAGGGTGCGCGTGCTGAACCGCCACGCCATCGAGATCGACTGCCGCGCCATCCACTCCACCCGCCCGTCCTACGATCTGGCGCGGCGTATCCGTGCCAGCTACTATCTGCTGGGCGCGCTGCTGGGCCGCTTCGGTCAGGCTACCGTGGCCATGCCCGGCGGCTGCAACTTCGGCGTCCGCCCCATCGACCAGCACATCAAGGGCTTCACCACCATGGGCGCTGACGTGTCCGTGGAGGGCGGCTTCATCCACACCGCCGCCAGGGGCGGCCGTCTGACGGGTGCGCCCGTCTATCTGGACGTTGTCTCCGTGGGCGCCACCATGAACATCATGATGGCCGCCGTGCTGGCACAGGGCACCACCACCATCGAAAACGCGGCCAAGGAGCCCCACATCGTGGATCTGGCCAACTTCCTCAACTCCATGGGCGCGGACATCAAGGGTGCCGGCACCGACTCCATCAAGATCCGCGGCGTGGAGCGGCTCACCGGCGGCACCTACTGCATCATCCCCGACCAGATCGAGGCCGGAACGTATATGGCGGCCGTGGCCGCCACCGGCGGTCAGCTGCTGCTGAAGAACGTCATCCCCAAGCACATGGAGTGCATCAGCGCCAAGCTGATGGAGATGGGCGTCTCCGTGGTGGAGGACGACGACTCCCTGCTGGTGCGCCGCACCTCCCCCCTGCTGAAGACCAATGTCAAGACCCTGCCCTATCCCGGCTTTCCCACCGACATGCAGCCCCAAATCACCGCGGTGCTGGCGCTGGCGCAGGGCACCAGCCTCGTCACCGAGGGCGTGTACGGCGCCAACCGCTTCAAGTACGTGGACGAGCTGAAGCGTCTGGGCGCTCACATTCAGGTGGACGGCAAGGTAGCCGTGGTAGAGGGCGTACCCCAGCTGGTAGGCGCCCCCATCCAGGCCTGCGACCTGCGGGCGGGCGCGGCGCTGGTCATCGCCGGTCTTGCGGCGCAGGGCACCACCGAGCTGAGCCACATCAACTATATCGAGCGCGGCTACGAGGATCTGGTGGGCAAGCTCCGCGCCGTGGGCGCGGACATCTCCCTTGTGGACGTGCCTGACGACAGCGACGCCGAGACGCACGTGGGCTGAATTGAACATCCGCCATCCAGCGCCCGCTGCGAGAGGCCGCAGCACGATCTGCGGCTTGCCGCGGCGGGTGCTTTTCCTTTCCCGCGCCGCGCGGCGGCGACTCTTCTTCACCTGTGAGGTTATGACCATTGTTGACCGTACATATACTCGCCAGCGGCTCTGAGGGCAACAGCCTGCTGGTCAGCGGCGAGGGCACCCACATTCTGCTGGACGCGGGCATCTCCGCCCGCCGCATCACCGCCGCCCTCCGGGAGCTGGGGCTGTCCCCCCGCGACCTGTCCGGCGTCCTGCTGACCCACGAGCACTCCGACCACGTCTCCGGGCTGGCTACACTGGTCAAGCAGTACCGCCCGCCGCTGTACGCCACGGTCGGGACGGCGCGCGCCGTGTGCCGCCGCGTACCGGCTGCCGCCGATGTGCTGCGCGCCATCCCCCGGCAGGGGACGTTCGACGTAGGCGATATCCGCGTCACCGTTTTCCCCACCAGCCACGACGCGGCGGAGAGCGTGGACTACCGCTTCGACTGCGGCGGCAGCGCCGTGGGCGTGCTGACGGACACCGGCTGCGTCCCTCCGGCGGCGGAGGACATCCTCCGGGGCGTGGGGCTGATGGTTCTGGAGAGCAACCACGATGTGGAGTGGCTCCTGTCCGGCCCCTACCCCTACTATCTCAAGCAGCGCATTCTCGGTGCCTGCGGACACCTGTCCAACAACGACGCCGCTTTTCTGGCGCAGCGTCTGGCGGCCTCCGGAACGCGGCAATTCGTACTGGCGCACCTGAGCCGGGAGAACAACACGCCGGAGCGCGCCCGGCAGACCGTGTCGCTGGCGCTCAGCGGGCTGGACGCGTCCGTGACCGTAGCGCCCCGCGGTCAGCTCAGCGGCCCCTATGGGGCGGAGGTGTTTATATGCAGCGCGTGACCGTCCTGTGCGTGGGAAAGCTGAAGGAAAAATTCTACACGGACGCGGCGGCGGAGTACGTCAAGCGCCTGCAAAGATACTGCAAGCTGGACGTCGTCGAGCTGCCGGAATACCGTCTGCCGGAGGAGCCCTCCCCGGCGGAGATACAAAAAGCTCTCCAGACCGAGGGCGCAGCCATCCGGGAGCGCCTGCCCAAGGGCGGCGCGATGGTCGCGCTGTGCATCGAGGGCAAGCCCTGCTCCAGCGAGGAGCTGAGCCGCCGGATCATCGACTTCGGCGTACAGGGCAAAACGCAGATCACCTTCCTCATCGGCGGCAGCGTGGGGCTGGATGAGAGCATCAAAAAGCAAGCGGACTGGCGGCTGAGCATGTCCCCCATGACGTTCCCCCACCACATGGCGCGGATCATGCTTTTGGAGCAGATCTACCGCGCCTACCAGATCGCCGCCGGGACAAAATATCACAAATAGGAGGCAGACTATGGACAACTGGAATTTCACCGGAAAGCCGAACGTCCCCGCGTGGCCCAAGGACCCGCAGGGGCAGGAGGAGAAGGCCGTTCTGCTGATGCAGACCTTCGACTCCCCCGCCGACACGGATATGGTCATTTCCCTGCTGGCGGCTTACGGCATACCCTGCTTCAAATACTACGATCTGGACGGCGGCGCAGGAAAGGTCATCAACGGCTTCTCCGGCTACGGCGCCAGCCTGTATGTGCCCCAGTCCCGGCTGGAGGAGGCGCAGGAGCTGCTGCAGGCTCAGCCGGTGGAGGACGAGGAAACGGAACAACACGCCTGAAAGGAGTTTATCACTATGCTGGATTACAAGAAGGAATACGAGCGCTGGCTGGCCAGCGACGCCCTGAGCGCCGACGAGAAGGCGGAGCTGAAGTCCATCGCCGGGGATGAAATAGAGATCGAGAGCCGGTTCTACGGCCCGCTGGAGTTCGGCACCGCCGGACTGCGGGGCACCATGAAGGTGGGTCTGCACCAGATGAACGTCCACGTGATCCGCTGGGCGACCCAGGGCTTCGCGGACGTGATCGCCGCCGAGGGCGACGAGGCTAAGAAAAAGGGCGTGGCCATCTGCATGGACTGCCGCGTCCACAGCATGGACTTCGCCCGCGCCGCGGCGGAGGTCTGCGCCGCCAACGGCATCCGGGTGCGCATGTTCGAGTCCCTGCGCCCCACGCCGGAGCTGAGCTTCGCCGTGCGGTACTACGGCTGTCAGGCGGGCATCAACGTCACCGCCAGCCACAATCCCAAGGAATACAACGGCTACAAGGTCTACTGGGCGGACGGTGCGCAGCTGCCGCCCCAGCACGCCGCCGCCATCGCCCAGCGGCTGGAGAAGATCGACATCTTCACCGGCGTGAAGCGCATGGCCTTTGACGATGCGGTGAAGGCCGGGCTTATCACGCTTCTGGGCGAGGAGACGGACAAGATGTTCATGGCCAACGTCATGGCTATGGTCAACGACCGCAGCTCCATCGCGCAGGTGGCCAACACCTTCAAAATGGTCTACACCCCCTTCCACGGCTGCGGCTGGAAGCTGGTGCCGGAGGCTCTGCGGGGTCTGGGCGTGAAGAACCTATACTGCGTGGAGCAGCAGATGGTGCTGGACGGCACGTTCCCCACGGTGGCCTCCCCCAATCCGGAGAACCCGGAGGGCTTCTATCTGGCCATTGAGCTGGCGGACAAGGTGGGCGCGGACTTCATCCTGGGCACCGACCCCGACAGTGACCGCGTGGGCATCATGGTGCGGGGCGCGGACGGGAAGTTCATCCCTGTCACCGGCAACCAGACCGGCGTGCTGCTGCTGGACTACCTGATCGGCGCCATGCACCGGGCGGGGAAAATGCCGGCCAAGCCCTATTTCCTCAAGACCATCGTCACCACGGAGATGGCGCGGAAGGTGGCCGAGAGCAACGGCGTCACCTGCTGCGACACCTTCACCGGCTTCAAGTTCATGGCGGAGAAGAAGAACGCGCTGGAGGCCGCCGGCGAAGGGCACGTCATCATGTCCTACGAGGAGAGCTACGGCTACATGCTGGGCGACTACGTCCGTGACAAGGATGCCGTCACCGCCTCCCTGCTGATCACGGAGATGGCCGCATGGTACGCCGCCAAGGGCATGACCCTCTACGATGCTATTCAGGCGCTGTACGAAAAGTACGGCTGGTACGGCGAAAAGACCCACAATCTGGTGATGCCCGGTCTGGACGGTCTGGAGAAGATGGCGGCGCTGATGAAGCGCCTGCGCACCGCGCCCCCGGCGGACATCGCCGGCGTGACCGTTGTCACCCGCAAGGACTATCAGGACGGCACCGCCACGGACTGCGCCACCGGCCGCGTGACCGCCATGGAGCTGAAGGGCAGCAACGTGCTGCGCTACGAGCTGGCGGACGGCACCACCATTCTGGTGCGTCCCTCCGGCACCGAGCCGAAGATCAAGGTCTATATCCTGACCAAGGGCGCGGACGCCGCCGACCGCGACGCCAACATTGAAAAATATTCCGCCTGGGTCAAGACCCTGACGGAGTAAACCGCGAAAACACCGGAGCCTCCCGCGGGAGGCTCCGGTGTTTTCCGCCGGGCACCTCCGGCTTATGTGAAAACGCACGAAAGACTTGTAAAAAGCTATTGCTTTTCAGGTAAAATTATAGTAAAATGCAAGTGACAATCCAAGATTGGTAGCTGTAAGGAAGTGCTTCGCGCACGGGCTGAAA
>OHBM01002325.1_pt1 | contig 12829 bp, 18 predicted proteins | sample 1577251 | NCBI WGS metagenome assembly OHBM01 (sample SAMEA3541557, study PRJEB24748) | human gut metagenome | biome: human gut; feature: human-associated habitat; material: faeces | place: China | collected 2012
AAGGCGTCATTGATACCTGACTTGGTTGAATTATTTTGTCCGTTCTGCCGGAAACGCCGGAGATGGTGCCCGCAGACCCCGTGAACCTGGAAATGCGCCTGGCAGTTCTGGGGGACGTGGCTATGATCTGCGCCGGTGCTGAACTGTATGCTGAGATCGGCCGGGACATGCTGGAGGCGGTTCCCTATAAAAAAGCATTTCTGGTGACGCACACCGCTCTGCATCAGGCGGGCTACATCCTGGACAAGACATCCAAGGACAAAAAGGTTTTCCAGGCATTCATGGATGTCAGGCCAGGCAGTGCGGACGGCCTGATCGTGAACAACGCGCTGGAATTGTTTGAACTGGCAAAGTAATACGCAATTCAAGGGAAGCTCTGATTAGGGTCTATCTGAAAACCGGCAACATGCCCAAACAGCGGGCCTTTTCCGCCTGCTGTGCACCATTTTTCCTTGCAATACACAAAGTATTCCTGCGGAAAAATGACTTCAGCAGGCGAAAAATCCCTCGCTGTTGGTCATATTTCCGGTTTTCAGATAGACCCTACAGGAACTTGTGGACGCCGGGAATCTTCTTTACAAGGAAGGTGATGCCGCCGCCCAGAAGGCAGGCGCAGAGCGTCCATATCCAGCACGCAATCAGCACCCGCATATGGGGATACAAAGCCGCAAACACGGGGATGGTTTCCTCAAGGCAGATGTGGTTTATCAGGTAAAGGCCGAAGGTCGTTCCGCTGGCTGTGACGATGATCTTCTTCAGCCGTTCCGTCGGCGGATGCCGCAGAAAGAGCAGCTTCACCCCGTAGTACACCGTGACGGTGGGCAGGAAAATCAGGGTGCTGAAGAAGGTCTGGCAGCTTTCCTCATCCCATCCGCCGGTCAGGGTGCAGCTGTAATGAGTCATCAGACAGCAGACCACAATAGCGGCAACACTGACCGCCGTCATGGTGAGCAGCCGCCTGACCGTGAACTCGGCATCCTTCATGCACCGGTCAATGTAGTAGCCCATCAGGGGGTAAAACACGTAGCTTGTGATGATAAAAAACGAAAAGTGCCGGTTGTGGGATTTTTCGCCCTTCCAGATCAGGTAATCCACGATTTGCAGGCAGTTGATGATCCCGTACATCAAAAACATCCACCGATACTCCCGCACGGTCATGGCTTTCGCCAGCTTTCTCAGCAGGGGTAGCATGAGAATGTACGCGAGATACGCATACAGATACCAGTACGAGCCGGACAGGCGGCTGGTGTACAGCGTCGTCAGGAAATACCCGACGGAAAACGTCTGCGTGCCCTGCCGCAGGCAGGTGTACAGGTACGAAATCAGGGATGCGACCACCAGAACAACAAGAAATCGGAGGAACCGCTTGCGCAGCAGATCCCCGTAGGATTCCTCTTTCCCCAGCAGCAGCGCTCCAGACGCCATGAAAAACAGCGGCACAGCAATCTTAATCAGAATGGCGTTGAACATCAGGGGAAAGTACATTTTCGTCCCCTGCCGGACGGTAAACAGGACGAAGCCGCTTACACCCGTGTGGTTGAACAGCACCATATAAATGGCGATCACTTTCAGAAAATCGATATAGACCCGGCGGCCGGCCGGTATGGCGGTATCATGCTTCATGCCCGCTGGCCTCCTTCGCCGCGCAAATTTCTCCCAGCACGCCGTCCTGAAAAACGGATTTTATCGTAACATCCCGAATTTCGTTGTGGAGATTCTCACCTGCGGCATAGACCTTTACGTAATTGGGCGTATGTCCGGTGAACAGGCCGTCCTCCACACTTTCAAACAGGACGCTCTGCACGGAGCCGACAAGCGCTTCCCGGTAGGCGCGGCTCATTTCCTCGGCTACGGCGATGGCTATACGGCTTCTCGTCTCCTTTACGGCATTGCCGTGCTGCCCCGGCATTTTGTCCGCGGGGGTTTCGGGACGGCGGGAATAGGGGAAAATGTGCATTTCCGCAAAGCCGCACTTGCGGATAAAGGCAAGGCTCTGGGCAAATTCATCCTCCGTCTCCCCGGGGAATGCCACGATCATGTCCGTGGTAACGGCACAGCCCGGGAACCACGTCCGCAGCAGGCAGACGCTTTCATAGTACCGCGCGGTATCATACTTCCGCCGCATTCGCTGCAATACCGTGTCGCACCCGGACTGCATGGACAGGTGGAACTGGGGACAGAGGTTCGGAAGCCGGGAAAGCCGCCGGCAGAAATCCTCCGTCACGATTCGCGGTTCCAGACTGCCCAGCCGCACCCGCAGCGCCGGGACGGCGGTGCAGACTGCCTCAATCAGCTCCGTGACCGCGGGCTTTCCAGGGAGGTCTGCGCCCCAGCTGGCGATCTCAATGCCCGTCACCACGATCTCCCGGTAGCCCCGCCGGGCAAGCTCCTGCGCTTGGCTGACGGCCACGTCCACCGGTGCGGAACGAATGGGGCCCCGGGTGTAGGGAATGATGCAGTAGGAGCAGAAATTCACGCACCCGTCCTGCACTTTCAGCATGGCGCGGGTACGTTCCTCCAATCCACCGGCAGGGAGGACTTCAAACTCCCGGCGGCGCAGAGCGTTGTCCAGCTGTTCCGCCCGGATTTTGCCCTCCATGGCAGACAGCATCAGCTCCACGAATTCCCGCCGCCCGCCGCTGCCGCCGATGATGTCCACTCCCAGCGCACGCACCGCCTCCGGGGCGTGCTGGGAGTAGCAGCCGCATACGCCGATGACGGCGTCGGGATTATCCCGGCGGCACCGGCGGATGACCGCCCGGTTTTTCTTGTCCGCCACGGCGGTGACGGAGCAGGTGTTGATAATATAGCCGTCGCAGGGCTGGTCAAACTGCCCGATCTCGTGCCCAAGCTCCGTCAGCAGCTGCTCCATGGCCTGCGTCTCGTATTGATTTGTCTTGCAGCCAAGGGTATAGAATGCAAATCTCATATGTCAAATCCACCAATAAAGATGTCAAGAATTTGTATTAATCGTCCAAACCGACAGTTGAAATTTCGGGGAAAACTGCTATAATAATTGTCATCCACCGATGATACGGGGAAGTTAGTGCCACCGCCGGATCATTCCCCCCAATTATACACGAAAAAAACAGGTTTGTACAGTTGCAGGAGGTACTTTTGTGCGGGAATTTCAGGTTCGGCTCCAGTCGGTTCAGGATGTTCAGGAATTTGTGTCGCTGTCCACGGCGCGGGGGTTCCCTGTTATTATCCGGGACGCCAACAACAAGGCCAACGGAAAGAGCTTCATGGAAATGTTCTGTCTGGATTTGTGCGGCCCCCTGCGGGTGGATGCGGATTGCAGTGAGGAGGAGCTTGCCGCCTTTTGCGGTGATGTCGAAAAGTTCCTGATCAAATAAATATGGCTCTAGCAGCACCGTCCTGGGAATACTCGGGGCGGTTTTTTTTACGCCTTCGGCGGCGGATGTTTGACAATCCCTGCGCTTCATGGTATCATAACCCTATCTTAACAGGAGGCGTTCCGATGCAGTTTCTATACTATGCCCTGTTTGCCGCCGGCATCGTGGCGGTCGATCAGCTCTCCAAGTATTTTACCGTTGCGTACATTCCCCTTTACACGGACATTTCCTTTATCCCCGGCGTCCTGAATCTGACCTACGTGCAGAATTCCGGCGCGGCCTTTTCCTCCTTTGAGGGGCAGCAGTGGCTGTTTGCCCTGATTTTCCTGTTCTTTACCGGGCTGATCGTCTGGGAGTATTTCAAAAAGAAGATGGCCTTCACGCCCTTCGAGCGCTGGTGCATTGCGGCGATTTACGGCGGCGGCCTTGCCAATATGGTTGACCGGCTCCGCATGGGCTACGTGGTGGACATGATCGAGACGGCCTTCGTGGACTTCCCCGTGTTTAATGTGGCGGACTGCTTCATCACCTGCGGCTGCGTGCTGCTGATGGGACATCTGGTGCTGTTCAACAAGGCATTCTGGAAGGATAAGAAAAAATGACCTTATTTGCCGACACCGCCGGGGAGCGTCTGGACGCGTTTCTGGCAAGACAGCCCGGAAATTTAAGCCGCAGCGCGGCGCAGAGACTCATTGAAGAGGGCATGGTCACGCGAAACGGCGTCCCCGGTAAGAAAAACGACCGCCTGAACGTCGGCGACCGGGTGGAGTACACGATCCCCGAAGCAAAACCCGTGGACATCGTTCCCACCGAAATGCCGCTGGATATCGTCTACGAGGACGACGATCTGCTGGTCATCAACAAGCCCAAGGGGCTGGTGGTGCATCCCGCCGCCGGACACGCCGACGATACATTGGTCAACGGCCTGCTCTACGCTTTGGGAGACGACCTTTCCGGCATCAACGGCGAGCTGCGCCCGGGGATCGTCCACCGCATCGATAAGGACACGTCGGGGCTGCTGGCCGTGGCGAAAAACGATTACGCCCACACCATGCTGGCCTCTCAGCTGAAAGACCACACCATGGCCAGAACCTACGAGGCCATTGTCTGCGGCGTTATGAAGGAAGACTGCGGCACCGTGGACGCGCCCATCGGGCGGCACCCCACGGACAGGAAGAAGATGTGCGTCACCCAGCGGGGCGGACGGAACGCCGTCACCCATTGGGAGGTGGTGCGCCGCTATAAGGGCTATACCCACATCCGCTGCAAGCTGGAAACCGGCCGCACCCACCAGATCCGGGTACACATGGCCTACATTGGCCACCCCATTCTGGGGGACACGGTTTACGGCCGCAAAAAGCCGGAGCTTGGGCAGAGCAGCCAGTGCCTCCACGCCGGGACGCTGTGCTTCCGGCACCCGAGGGACGGACATCCGGTGATGGTTTTCGCCGAGCTGCCCCAATATTTCCGGGACGTGCTTGACAAGCTGGAAAAGATGAAATAGATATCAGGAGGAAGTTATGGGAAAATTTTCGGATGTATTGCTTACTGTGGACTATGACCGGACGCTGACGGCGCCCGACTCCTCCATCCCGGAGCGGAACTTGGAAGCCATCCGCTATTTTATGGAAAACGACGGCGCGTTCACCGTCAACACCGGCCGGAGCGTGCCGATGATCCGGGCATTCCGCGACCGGGTCCCCGTAAATGCGCCGCTGCTGCTGTATAACGGCTCGGCGGCCTATGATTTGGCGGCGGGAAAGCTGCTGTTCTGCCATGAGATTCAGCTGGACATGTGGCAGACCGTTCGGGAGTGCATGACTCTGTTCCCCGACCTGACGGTGGAGGTGCAGGGATTGGACGCCCACTACCGCTTCACGGAAAATCCGGCATGGGACGCATTCAGCGACCACAACCAGTGCGCCCACGGCCTCGCCAGACCCGGGGATGACCTTGGACCGTTTCTGAAATTCACCCTGTATGGGGAATTCCGGGACGTGACGGTGGCAAGCATGTTTGACGGCACGCCGGAGGAGGTTCGCCGGATGGACGACGCCGAGGCACAGCTGAAAGCACGTTTTGGCGCGTACTGCGAGGTGTTCCGGGCAGCGACCCGGATCATCGATGTCCATGCCAAGGGCGTCAGCAAAATCCGCTCTGCCCGGGAATTGCAGCAGCGGCTGGGGCGGAAAATTCTGGTGTGCATGGGCGACGCGGACAACGACATTTCCATGCTGGAGGGTGCGGACTGGAGCTTCTGTCCGGCGGACGGCATTGTGGCGGATCGGTTCCCGAATGTGTGTCCCTGTGCCGACGGCGCCGTTGCGGACGTGATTTATGAAAAAATCCCGGAGATTCTGCGAACCAACCCTTGACATCTTGGCGTGATTATGGTAAAATCCTATGGCTGAATCAGTCAGGTCATGGGCTTTTGCGGGTGTAGTTCAATGGTAGAACACCAGCCTTCCAAGCTGGATACGCGGGTCCGATTCCCGTCACCCGCTCCATAGAAATGCGCCAGTAGCTCAGCCGGATAGAGCAACTGCCTTCTAAGCAGTAGGTCGGGGGTTCGAGTCCCTCCTGGCGTGCCACTTGCTGCAAGCGTCAGGTAGGATGCTGCATTGCGGTTCGCTGAAGTCTTTCTCAGGACTAGAACAGTTGAATTTGATATGCCGGGTTTCTCTTGACGTGGCTTTTCAGCAGAAAAGAATATGGTGGATATGGCCTAGTTGGCTAAGGCGTCAGATTGTGGCTCTGAAGATCGTGGGTTCGAGTCCCATTATCCACCCCATAAAAACAGCACCATCCAAAGGATGGTGCTGTTTTTATGGGGTGGATTGGGACTCGAAAGGCCGTTAAGAAAACATGCCAGTGGCATGTTTTCAGGCCGTGGGAGAGTCCCATGATTTCAAGACGCAGCCCGTAGGGCTGTGGGTTGAAATCATCCGTCTACCGCCGCAGTTCGTTCCAAGCTACCGTTCTCCAACCAGAAAAAATCCCCACCCCAGACGGCTCAGCACCATCCGGGGTGGGGACAACTATTCTGCGGTCAAGCCTTCAATTCCGGCAGCCCCGCCACACTGGTCAGCAGGCTCAGAACCCCCGCCAGAGCGGCAGCAGAACCCACCATGACCCAGTTTACGTCGCCGAGCACAGCGGCGGTTCCGATGGTCGCAGCGGCGGTCTGCGCAACGGTTTTCAGCGCCCGTACCCCGGCGGCCTTGATCCACGCGATTACCTTTTCCCTAGTCATAATCATCCCTCCTGAAAACTAACCCAGCCCGATTTGAGCCAGAACGAACCCCACGATCGCGGCAGCAATTGCCCAGATCAGCTTTTCCACGAACCCGTCCCAGCGCTTACCCGGCTTCCGTTCCAGAGCCGTGACCTTGCCGTCCAGCTTGTCAACGGTGTCCGCGACCTGTTCCTGCTTGTTTGCCATGACCTCCATGGAGGTCGCCAGCCGGCTGATGACCTCGTTGGATTCCTCCAGTTTATCCAGTCTGTGACTGTTGGATTTCGACCGTTCCTCCACAGCGGTCAATCTTTGCTCATGCTCCAAGTCCATCCATAATTCCTCATTTCCTAACCTTTCCATCGAGCGTATCCTTGCCGGGTATCCACATGAATGCCCCAGCCGTACAGCCCGATTCCTCCAGTGTGCCCCAGAACTTCCTCCGCCGCGGCTTTCATCTCCGCCGGACTTGCGGCACTGTGCAGATCAGCGGCAAGCCCAAACAGATGCTGAGAATTGGCCACGCCGCCGACCTCCGCATTGTGCGCCGCGCACCGGACGCCGGAGCCGCCGCCGTCCACAACGGAAACCGGCACGCCCAGCCGCCGCCGGATCTCATCCACAGTGCGGACCATGGATTCCTGCGGCTCCACCGGGAACCCGCCGCACCGGCCGCAGGGGCAGCGGAACTCATCACGCTTGAAATACCGGATATCCCCCCACCAGTCAGGCGACTGATTCCCCATGACGGGCGTGTACATCCGCCCAGTCGCTACAGCCGAAAGAAGCGCCTCCTGCGTCTCGGGACCCGGTACGCCGTCCTGCCGGAGCCCTTCCTGCTGTTGGAAAACCAGCACCGCTGCCGCGGTTTTCAGGCCGTTAACGCCATCCACCGCGCCGGGGTTGTAGCCCAGATAAGTGAGCAAGCACTGAATTTGTTCAACTGTCACCCTCCGTCCTCCGTCACAGTGTTACCAGTTCTTCCATGCCGGAATCCATGAGGATCTCCTTCACCTTATCCTTCAGCAGCCGGGGAACGTCCGCAAAGGTTTTTTTACCCAGCATGATCTGCTGCGCCCACAACATAGCCATCATAAACACCATCCTTTCTGAATGTTCAAGCATACACGATCTGCGACATCTCCATCAGGCACTCGGTAAGCACCTGATTCTGCGCTTCCAGCTCTGCAATGCGGTCATCCGGGGTAGGCTCCGGTTCCGGTGCTTCGGCTATTGCCCGCTCAATCTCCGCGATTTCCTCCGGAGACATATCCCGAATTACGCCGTTTTCACAAATTTTCACAGCTTTTATCCCTCCTTACGCCCGCACGCCGTAAAGCACAAATTTACAGCCAGGATAAATCAGCATACCGGTTCCGCCGATGGAGGTAATGGGCTTCGCCCAGAGCGAATCCGTGAAATACTTCACGTAGGTGCTAGCGGAACTGCCATACATGCCCATGTTCTCACCCCATCCACCGCCGGTTGAACGCAATGCGCTTTCTATCACCTGTACCCCGGAAACATCCACCTCATAGACGGCTCCCACCAGACGGTCAGTTCCGACCTTAGGCCAAAGGGAAGTATAAACTGCCGGGCTGGGATTACCGGTGTTTTTCCCGTTGAGCATGGCAAACGTGATGTTCGGAATGGTGCTCCCGCCGGTATACTTGGGGAATTTCCCGCAGAGCCGCGCTTTCAGGAGGGAAAAGGGCTGGCCATTAATGTCCTTGTCGATAGTCAGCGCATTGCTTTCTTCCGCGTCGTCGGGGATGATGATTTCTGCTATCTTTTCCCATTTTTCGCCGCTTTCCGCTGCTTCCCACGCGGTGGGCTTTCCATCGGTATCCACGGCCTTGACTTTTATCGTCTGCCCCACCGTGGCCGACGTAAGGCCGAGGGAAATATCCGTGCCGCCGGAGCCGCCGCCCTGTCCGTCCGCACCCTTCGGAATGCCAAGATTGAGCAGCGGATTCTCTGCCGTGCCGCCCATGCTGGCAGTCGCGTTGCTGCCCGCCGGAAGGGTCGTGACCGTGCCGATCTGAATATCGGGGACGGCACCATCCGCACCCCGGCTTGGTTTGCCGGTATCGGAACTGCCCAGATACCAGTTCCCGTTTTTACCGATGGTCGGCGTAATGCCATCCTTTCCATCGGCACCGGGTGCGCCGTCTTTACCCGGCGCACCAGTCGCTCCCGGAGTGCCGTCCGCCCCTCTCGACGGCTTGCCGGTATCGGTGCTGCCCAGATACCAGTTCCCGTTTTTGCCGATGGTCGGGGTAATACCGCCCTTTCCGTCAGCACCTGTTCCGGGCGGATTGGCTTTCAGGTAGTCCTCCACGATTCTCTGCACCTCAGCCGGGGCAATCTCGCCGCCCTTTGTCAGTGCTTCGTTGATTGCCGCCACGAGATTGGACTTCGCCTCGGTGTCCAGCGTACCCAAATCGCCGACCATGGCCTGAATCTGCGCCCAGACCGGCAGGGAAGGGGCGGTGGAGGCATCGCCGGAAGGGGTTGCCGCGCCCTGAATCACACCAAGCTCCGTCCAGATGGTGGGGATGGCCACATGGTTCTCGGCATCCACGCCGTACACGCCCATGTACAGGCTGCCTCCTGCCTTGCTGACCACCTCAGCAGGTATCACGATTTCGTTTCCGGCATCCAATACATCCTTCGTCGCCGCGCCCCGAAAAACCACCGTTTTCCGGAGGGAATCCCACGCGGGGTCCGTGTATTCGACGGCAACTACCGCACCCACGATCCCGCGGGGAATCGGCGCAAGGCGCGTCGTCTCGCAAGTCGTCTTGGCGACTTTTACTTCTGCAATCTTCATGCCGTCACCGCCTTACATTTCGGTGAAACGCTCATCATCCCACGCGTGGGCGGTAGTCTCGTCACCAGTCCACACTTTCCGCACACCATCCAGCACATAGTAATAGTTGGGGTAAACCGTCAGCCCGGAAGTATACGGAATCGGCGTTTCCTTCGTACCCAGCATTGTGGAATCGTACTCGCTTTCCACCCACATAATTGCGCCGCCAGCGGAAATCTGCTTGGGAATCCAGCTATAGCCCGGTCTGCTGGGCGGGGCACTGGGTTCCGGGTCGATGGTGATTCCCGCCGCCGAAACAACGCGGCAAGTTTCTCTATCTGCCTTTGCGAAGGCAATGATTTCATCAGGTGTCAGCATTTTCGTATACCTCCGATAATTCTGATAATAGCGCGGCGTACTGCTCCCGCTCATACTCCCGTTGTGCGGCGTCCAGCTCCGCCCACGGCTTCCACGGGGCAATCATTTCGCCGGTGAACACCACGCCGTCAGCACGTGTCCACGTCTGCCCGCTGGGGATGAAACGGTAGCCCTCAATGTAGGTATCGCACTTGCCATCGAAAGCGTCCGTTTCGACGGACGTGTACCCGCTGCCGGGGGAAACGTGGCACTTGAAATCGGTATCCAAATAGATCGTTTTCATTTATGCCACCTCATTTCTGCAGCTTCATGCTGCGCATCTCAATTTTGGGGGAGGCCGTCCAAAGTCCAAAGCCAATGTAAAACTTTCCGGATAACTCGGAAACATCCAGAGATACTTCCCCATCAACATTTTTCTGAATTGTCACCGAAGCAGAATAGCCAGTAGATGAGTAATTCCCAAATTCACTCCACACACGGAGATTACACAAAGATGCATACCCGGTAGCCCCGGTGATGATCCCATCAAAAACGACTGTGGAATACTCCGTCAGATCGATTTTGTTCACCGGGTGGATTATTGCGCCGGATACATTGGGCATCTGCACCGTTAGGGAAGATATTCCCCGCGTTATGGTGGGGGTGCCGGGCGTACTTGCATCGGAGGAATATCCCTTAGAGGTATAAGTCCAGCCGCCCGTCACGGGGATATTTTCGTTTCCGGGCTCGTACAGAATTTCGCGGCGCAGCCATGCTACCCACGTTCCATTCTGATAGCTCAATGCGGACTTTTCCACCCACGCCCCGCTGACGTACTGTTTTGCGGCGAGAGGGTATACGCGGATATCGCCTTTTTTGAGGGCGTTGAACTCCACATTGCTGTAGGCCCCCGTCTCGAGCCATGCCAGCCCCTCTACAGGTTCAGCCGGCTCCGATGCCGAAAACACCCAGCCGGAAATATCCACGCTCGTATTTACCCAGATAGTATTTTCAGAGGGGTCGGTGGGCTGGGTGACCCCACCGACCACCTTAAAATTTACGCCTGCGCCGTCTACGGCGCTTTTCTCCAGCTGCGACTTGATTCCGGTGATACCGCCTGCGCCAAGGGAAACCACGCAGGCCGCCACCTGATACCGCGTGCCGGATGCGTTGATATCGGCAGTCTCCAGATCCGGGAAGCCATCCTCGGACGAGGCATATTCGATTGTATCAAGCACCTGATCGAAAACGTCTTTTGTTGATGTTCGGGTGGTGTCAATCGTCAGCAGCAGCCGCGCGTAGCCCGATGTGGCATCCACCACGGCCCAGTTCTGGCTCGAAGGGGGACGCACCTGCCTGCCGCAGATCATCAGCTGGCCGGCCGCCATCGTCAGCGTGGAGCCGGAATAGCTGATGTCGCACCCGGTCAGAATGCCGTCAGGCAGGATTGCCCGGCGGATGATCGCATCATCTGAAGGCGCAACTCGCTGCTTCGGGAATGTGATGCCGGTAAAATTTGAACTCATTTCGCAACTCCTCTCAGTTTCTCGGTCGCCGTTGTTGCCAGCTCACCGGACTTGTAATAGAATCGTTTGTCTTCGCTGCTCTTGCGCTTGTAGGAAATATAGGATTGCAGCGGCTCCCCGTAAACCATGAATGTGCAGTTATCCTGCACGTTCAAATCCAGCGTGCTCCGGAACTCCAGCTTGTGGTTCGCCTTGTTTTTCGCAAACGTTTCGATCACTTTGGCTTCCACGTTATCGGTGCCCTTTACGCTGATCGTCTCCCACTTGCCGGATGCCCGGCGGGCGGGGATAGTCTGGGAGACTCCCCCAGACTCCGACAAATACCATATGGAGCGCTCCCGCACAGTAATGGCGTTTCCGTCTTCGTCCTTTTCCCCGGTATCCACGTCGCAGAGGACGGTGATCTTCGCAGTACCGGACGAAGAATAGTCCACGCTCTGTAGTTGGCTGCGGCCGTCGTCGAAGCTCACCTGCCGGTTCGTTACGGGGGCATTGCTTATCGTACAAGCCAACGTACTGCCAGCGTCGGAAAAGTGGACGGTCGTCCGGTAGCTCTTGCGCATCAGGCGGCAATAGCTGGGAAGGTCGAAGCATCCGGCGTTGTCAACTTCCGGGGCGGAGAATACGGTGGAATCCAGTATCGTCACCTTCAGGTAGGGCATGGCGTATGCCGGGTCTTCGCACCTTACCCAGTGCGTCCGGAGCATGGTGCCGATAAATCCGCCGATGCTCTGGCCCTCCGGCTGTTCCTCCAGTTCCAGAGAGCGGCTGAAGGCATCCAGCGGAGATACCAGCGTCAGCAGCGTGCGATCGTTTTGCGGCTTCACCACGGAGATCTGGTAAATGCCGCCATCAATAATCAGCCAGTCCCCGGTATTTTCCCGGCCGATGGACGTCCCCTTCACCGTGACGGTGCTGTTTTCGGCGTCCATGCTATCCAGCACCAGCGCGCTGGAAATGGCCGTGGCCTGCTTTATCGTGCGATATGTAGCAAAGCTTTTCACATAGGCTTCCATGGCTATACGCTCCTGAAGTAGTAATAGATCACCAGATCTGCCCAGCCGTACTTATCTGACAAAATTTCTGAAAGAACCTGCATGAGTTTTGGTATGTCAAACATGTTACATCCCTCTTTAAAACGAAAGATCGGTTTTAACGCTGATCAGGGGTTCTTCCGACGAAATTCAGGAAACCCTGCTGCCAGACTGGAGACGTGAAAAAGTTGTGTCCGCCTGTTCCGATCTGGCCGACGCTGGATTTCTGAATCTTATCGAAGGGGACAACGATGTGCTGGGTGCCATCCTGACGAACGCCGCTATTGCGTGGATGGATGCACAGGGCAGCCGCCGCGCGCAAACGGTGTGGAGCATAATCAAGACGGTATTTTCATTTCTGCGATAGCTTTATCACCGAAAGGCCATCGGCTGGCATCCAGTCTTTGGCAATCAGATCTTCGAGCTTTGGCTGCCAACCTCTGGAAGGCAGCCGTGTTCTGTGTAATCCCGGATAGTGATAAATCCTATAACTTTATTATCGGTATGCT
>OHBM01002326.1_pt1 | contig 12827 bp, 9 predicted proteins | sample 1577251 | NCBI WGS metagenome assembly OHBM01 (sample SAMEA3541557, study PRJEB24748) | human gut metagenome | biome: human gut; feature: human-associated habitat; material: faeces | place: China | collected 2012
CAGAGAAGTCAGACGATTAAGAAAAGAACGCAATGGTATATGCAGTCATTGATACGTCCCGTTTTCCTTATGCTGGCGAAATGCCAGATGAGGATGACCGAGTCTTCTACGAAGTCTGCCTAAGCAAGGAAGACTCCTTCTTAGTAACAGGAAATCTCAAACACTTTCAAAAAGAACCGCAAGTGATTACAGCAGTAGAAATGATAGAAATCCTAGACAACGAACTATAAGATAGCGCAGCACCGATATCATCTCCAAACAAGGTATCGATACTACACTACCACTAGTTAATTCTTTAATCTTAGTTGATTAATGATATCTTCAAACTTGGACACCGACTCAATTTTAGGAACGGCATCAAAATCGCCATTCAAATAGCTTTGAACTAACTTCTTATCGAATCTGGGATTAAACTTTTCATCCAATCTGTTACATAAACTAATACCATTGTCATTTCGGTTAATCAACCAAATTTCATCACTTCTCAACAACGATTGTGTCATTAAGATAACCTCGTGAGTGGTAAATATCATCTGGCATGGAGTTTTACCAGAATATCTAAAATACAACTCGAGTATCTTTTTGATAAGAGATGGATGCAAACTCCTCTCTATTTCATCAATGACAAAAACCTTATCTCCTTGGATAAAGTCCAGAATAAGCGGAATATAATCAAACAATCGGTTAGTTCCGTCGCTTTCCTCTTCCAAAGAGAAATATTCTTTTTCGCCGGTTTCAATTATATGATGAACTGTCATTACCTTTTTAGTATCAAGTTCACCATTGACTTTACGAATCAAGAACATATCATGATTTTGCTTTAATGTGCCCAATACATCCTTACCATCATCCTTGAAGACATTGGCTTTTATCATACGCATTAACTCCTGAGAAAGGCCCAATTTTTCAAACTCGACATTTTTCAGATAGACATCATCAATACCTGTTGCAAAGTATTTTAATAACAGGCGAAAAGCCTCATTCAATTCTTTGTCATCAGCAGTCTTGAGCAAGACACTTTGATTATATGGCGTATCAGGAAATATAATCTTAAGTTTAAGAGCAAACCAAGAAAAAACTGCCACCAGATCAGATATATCAGAAACATTATCTTTTATATTTCGACTCGATACTTCATGCAGGAACAACTGCTTAGCAGGAGTTGACTTTGCAAAAAAGCGCAAGTATTGTCTCTCTTCATCTTTCGGATTTCTTTTGAGAAGCTCCTTCAGGTCAAATTTATTGGCCTCACTCCTTGTATAAATAGAATAAACTGTCTTTGGAGTAATCTGGCTAAGCCATTCGCTGGAAATTCTATCTGAGTTATAGCTAAATCCATATTCGTACTTTTTCTCATTACACAGTATATGGAAAACCATAGTCGTATCAGCATCCTTGTTTTCTTTTGATAACCTAAAAGGATGGTAATCTATAGGCTCATCATGATTAGTACCTTGTACAACTAAAGATTTTGCTAATTGTATAGCCTTAATAAAATTACTCTTTCCACTAGAATTTGCACCAAAGATTGCTGCAGACTTCAAAACAGCAGCACCCTTAAATGGCATAGCTTTATGATCTTTAAGCTTCGTCCCTTTATTGGGTTGCATATTAAAGGTCATTTCATCCTTGAAGGACAAAAAATTCCTAATTTTAAGTTGCTGTAGCATATTACTATATATTAATAAATAGGTGAAATCATATACTTAAGATAGTGACATCACCAAAGTTGAACATATTTACGGCTACAAAATTACAAAAAAATCTCGTATAAACCGACAAAAATATCGAAAAAATGCGATTACAACAATCTATTTGTGAAAAAATCACATTTTTATCGCTAAAAACTTGCAAGATTCAAAAAAAAGCTATATCTTTGCATTCAGTTATCAAAATGGTGACGGCGCAGTCTCCCTCTATCGATATCTTGGCGGATGGTGATGAAGAAGACTGTGGAGTAATAATTTGGTGGCGGCACAAGCCGCTGCCGTTAAATTTAAAATGAATATGAAATAAAGAGAATTAATAAAACATTCTCCTTAGTCTTTCTAGGAAAGACTTTGTGAGCCCCGGATAGGGTAACCAACAAAAGTGATAGTCATTTTAAATCGGACGCAAAATTACAAAAAATATCCGAGAAAATTTGGCTTTTCACTATAATTAACTTGAATTTGGCCAATATTTAACATAAATGAGGCCTCGTTCTCAATTATAAAAGTGAAAGGGATTAAGGACCCCTGCTCTTTGAGCGAATTTTATTATATAATGAAAATCACAAAAAAAAGAATCAAAAATATAGATTCAAATTTATTAGGAATCTCTAATGGAGATACATTTTATATAGGAAAGAAGGTAAGTGAAATTCCCCAAAAACTTCTAAGAAAGCTTGGTTTTACACAACCACTTAGCGAAGGCATGAAAATGTTATGCAAAGTAATGGGGCCCGTCAGTAAGCGTAATGTCTATGGAGAGTCGATACCTCAAAGACATTTACCTAAGGAAACTGTGTACCGTGAAGCTTGTATTCAGGATTGGCATGGAACATATCATTATATTGATATACCATATAAAAGATATCCAAGAAGATACATTAAGCCATTATGCGAAGAGCTAACCGTTTCAGCTATAAAGGGAGAGCTTTTCCTTGTATCAAGAAAATTAGAACACACCCAAAGTAATGAAAAACTCAATAAGCATATTATTAATTTGTTTCTCGAATACTTTGGAGAATGCGAGGTGCTAAACGAAAAACTCGAAAGCGCTCTGCTGAATAAACCTATCCGTCGAGTAAATTGGGAAATACTTCCTGAAGGCAAATATCCTTGGGAGAGAATCAAAGAAAGAGGAATGGTCTCACCACGACCTAAAGTAGCTTTGAGACAAAAACATACCTTTGATTTTATCAACCAATATAATCCTTCAGAGATTACTGTAGGAATTGGTGGATTTCACGGATATATAGTTTTCAGCTTTCCAAATAAAGAGATTTCTGTTTTCGAACATTTGCTTTATGGTAATGCAACCTATATTTTTGATAAGGACTGGCAGACTTTATCGCAACTATCCAAAGGAGAAATCCTGCATGCTGGTCTAGAGAAAGCCAGAATAGTTCATCGAGAAGGCTGGGAGCATAATATCAGAAAAATCCTTAATGATTAGTTCAAAGAGCATGCTCTATAGGAAAAATCAATGCGGGACTTACTCTCTACTCAAACAGCTGTATAGATATTTAAATTTATGAGAAATATTTATAAATACGAACTCAAAGAGGGTAATAAGGTGGTATATATCGGTATTACCAACAACCCTGAGAGACGCGAAAATGAGCACCTCCTTGAAGGGAAAGTATTCGACAAAATGAATATTGTCGGAAGAGTTTCTACCTTAAAAGGTGCATCAACGTGGGAAACTGATAGGTTACATACCTATATGAACAACCACAATGGTGAAACGCCAAAGTACAACAAGAACACATCAGGCAAGTAACTTTGTGAGTTAACATGACACCTCATCCAGCAGCATGAGATACCTTTCAAAGCTGCCACTATGTTCATCATAGTGGCAGCTTTTTTATAGTATGCTCGGCATGAGCATTGTCTAACGGGTGCAAGTCCCGAGTAAGCCCTAATAGCGGAAATTACATAGCCAAGAGCAAGGGTGTTCATCGTAAGGTGAAATCTGAAAGAAGCCGGCGGCAAACATCTGACCTAACGAACAGAAACTTCATACAAGGCATATGACCGTGGGTAAGGTTGCTATACAAACCAAAGCCCAATAGCTATTCGGAACGGTCGGTGTAAATGAAGTGGGTATAAGATGGAAAGACAATGCTCTTATCCGAGGAGGTCTCACGGACGCTTCAAATAGTTTTTTTTACGAAAGAAGTGGAGTAAAGCTTGCCGTGAGAAGTCAGCAGACGCCATAGTAGTGCAACAGTCGATAACGTTGCATGAAGGGCAGAACCTAACAATTAAACGATAGTAATTGAAACATACCTTATGAAGAAAAGAAAGCAGAAAACATTATCCCAAGTTAATGGCTGCCCCCAAAGAGATAGGTCGGAAACCGAATGGTATGGGGGAGTGCAGACCTTCATGTGGATGTGTGAAGACAACATCGTGGAAGTACCATTCGACAAGGAACACCTTTTCGAGCAAATCCTCAGTCCTGCAAATCTCAACCGAGCCTACAGGGCTGTTATGAGAAACAAAGGCTGTGGTGGTATCGACAAGATGTCGTGCGAGCATTTACTCCCATGGCTCTTGACCAATAAGGATGAACTCATCCGTTCCTTGATGGACGGTTCTTACCGTCCGAACCCAGTGAAAAGGGTAGAAATACCCAAGGACAATGGCAAGATGCGCCTGTTGGGAATACCTACAGTAGTAGACCGTCTGGTGCAACAAGCCATCAACCAAGTACTGACTCACATCTATGAGAACCAATTCTCCAAGACGAGCTACGGCTTCCGGCCGAGAAGAGGATGCCATGACGCACTACGAGGAGCGCAAAGGATAATCAACGAAGGCTACATATATGTAGTAGACCTTGACCTTGAACGCTTCTTCGATACCGTGAGCCATAGCAAACTCATAGAAATTCTCAGCCGTACGATAAAAGACGGCAGAGTGGTCAGCCTTATACACAAATATCTCCGAAGTGGTGTAATGAACAAAGGCTTGTTTGAAGCGAGTGAGGAAGGAACTCCCCAAGGAGGACCGCTAAGTCCGCTGTTGAGTAACATCATGCTCAACGAACTGGATAAAGAACTTGAACGCAGAGGGCTTCCCTTTGTACGCTATGCAGATGACTCGATGATATTCTGTAAGTCCAAGAGGGCTGCAATGCGAGTGAAGGAGTCTATAACCCGATTTATAGAGAATACTCTATATCTCAAAGTCAACAAGGAAAAGACCGTAGTGTCGTATGTGTGCGGAGTGAAATATCTCGGCTACTCCTTTTATGTGATGAAAGGCAAATGCGAACTCACGGTGCATCCAAAGTCCAAAGCTAAGATGAAGTCAAGGTTGAAAGAACTGACAAGTCGCAGCAACGGATGGGGATATGCCAAGAGAAAGCAGAAGCTGGAAGAATACATAAGAGGTTGGGTCGGCTATTATCACCTTGCTAATATGAAGCGTCTCTTGCTTGTAACGGACGAATGGCTAAGGCGTAGAATCCGCATGTGTATATGGAAAGCTTGGAAGAAAGCCAAGACAAAAGTGGCAAACCTCATAAGATGTGGTATTAATAAATACAAAGCATACGAATGGGGTAATACTCGCAAGGGCTATTGGCGAATAGCTGACAGCCCTATTCTAAAAAGGGCGATAGATAACAATAAACTACGCTCCGCAGGGTATGCTACTTTAATGGAGGCGTATCTCGAATGGTATCCAAAATAGGAACCGCCGTATGCGGAACCGCACGTACGGTGGTGTGAGAGGTCGGAAAACGAAAGTAGGAAGAAAACTGCTTCGTTTTCCTCCTACTCGATTAGTATCAGTACCATTATATCATAAGCCATCGGCTAACTCCGTCTTGCATATTCTCTGAGAATCTTGTAGAAATCTTCAAAATTTTACAAGATTTTCGGAGATATTCAAAGAATTTTAAAAGAACTTACGAGAAGTTCAGAGGGACATTACAAAATTCCCTTCTCTCTTAGTCTCAGTGGCAGGAAGTTGATAGTATCGGTGAATCGATACCATCGTAGCGTAAGCCATTGGCTAACCCTTTCGGGAGATAAGCAGGCATACTGACTAAAGAAGCAATACAATGGTACCGATTCGCAGATACTATCAACTAATGCAAAATGCCAGCTACCTAATCAAAGCGGTCCCAGCCCGCACAACCTGGCGAGGGCTTTGATGCCCCGCCAACCTTAGAGCGTAGCGGTTCCGAGCGACGAGGAGGAGCGGTTACATCCCTAATCCCTATGGTAGGGATTTAGGGCTTGGGTATAGGGTAAGGACCCTCCCGCAGGGGAGGGACAGGTGGGGCAAATATAGCACTGTAGGGCGGTTTTCTCCCTCGCTCCAGAGGAGAGAGGGTCGGGGTGAGAGATGGAGCCCTCTTTAAGGGTAAAGAGGGACGGGGTGATTTTCGAAAAATCCTCCTTTTATTTAAAGAGGAACGTGGCGATTCAAAAGTGCATACCCTCCAATCACCCCATAACATACCAGCGGTATGAGAAAGGCTATCGCCATACTGCCCGTAGTATCCGCAATATACCCCATGATTACTGGAGCAACCGCTCCTCCCACTATCGTCATGATAAGCAATGAAGAGGCAAGTTTGGTCTTTGTCCCCGCATCCCTCAATGCCAGCGAGAAGATAGTCGGAAACATGATGCTCTCTCCTAGATACAGGGCGAAGAACGCAATGAGAGATAAAGTACCGCTACATACCACCACAATCAATGTGGCTACAAAGGTGAGGATGGCACAGACCAGCAGCACCAGCGCCACAGAAAGCACGAAGATACCCACCAGGGCATAAGGAATGGCGATGTTGACACCCGAGAACAGAAGCTGTCCGCCAACCAGCGGTCCTACAATCCATCCGATACCATTGAGCGACTGCGACAGGTTGATTCTGCTCTCCGCCTTGTCAGGATGTCCCAGTACCGTAGTATAAGGATTCGCACTCGTTTCCAGACAGGTCAGTCCGCATCCTATCACAAACAGCGACAGAACGAAGAAGTAGAAACTGTTGATCCTGCTTCCCGGTATGAACATCAGAGCACCCGAGATGATACCATCATGACGTTCCGGATTGTTCTCTAAGCAGAATACCAGTCGGGCGAGCATCTCCGGATCCATCTTCGGCAACTTCACCGGCCATATCTTCTGAATCACCTTACGGGTAGAGGTAGACAGACCGCAGCGGTCGCGCACCTCAAAGGTCGGTTCCAGCGAGATGGTAATCGCCCATCCCGGATGATACATGCTTACATAAGGTCACCATACTGTGATGCCTGCTGGAAAAACTCCACATGACCAGAATGTAGCAGGTCATAGCAATCGCTTACAAATACTTTTTTCTTCATTATGATTATCATTGATAATCGAAGTGCAGATAGTCATCCTCATCTAGCTGATTACCTATCTGCATCTCGATAAACATAAACAGAGTTATTTCAATTGATTATTTGATTATTTTATTTTTTATATTTTAGCCTCCAGAAGAAGTGCCAAGTACGGAACAATGGTTCACAAAGCGCTTCTGCAGGATAATATCTTACGAAGTGCATATTCCTCCATATCTTCAGGAAATACTTCTTCCCCATACTCTGATGCGTAAACCCACCATACTTAGAGAAATGCCTACCGAAGTTACCACCATCCAGAATCTCTGCCAACAACAACCTCCCACGCTTCTCATCCATTGGCACAATCATCTTATCCTCAGACAATCCAAGCACCTCCTTCAGAACATACATCACCGCCCTTGCAAATTTCCACAATCCCAAATACTTCAGTTCTCTCTGTACCACATCCAAAGCAGTAGAGACAGAAGGATCAGTAGTGGAAGCAGAACGGACAGAAGTAATAGAAGAACCAGAGGCAGAAGAACAGGAAACAGAACTCGTATCCCCACTAACACCCCGGCGGTCCCATCCCGCACAATCTGGCGAGACCTTTGATGGTCCGCCATCCTTAGAGCGTAGCGGTTCCGAGCACCGAGTAGGGCGGTTTCCTCCCTCTCCCCTGAGGGTGAGAGGGTCGGGGTGAGAGGTGGAGCCCTCTTTAATGGTAAAGAGGGACGGGGTGATTTTCGAAGAATTTTGATAGACTTTATAAAAGTCGCAAACAACGTGGTAGTAGTCAATGATTTGTCTCATTCCAATCCCTTCATCAAAGAAATGGTGATATAGATGCGTCAGCTGATAAATCACATTGAATGCCGTCGTTGGTATAGCGATTTCTCCAATACCATCTGGCAGACTAACAACATTTGAGCATTGCAGATCAGCATTCCTTCGAAACCATTTCTGCAACCTGGCATGATAAAGGATATTATTCATGGAACAAGGAAAGAAATGCAACTCTACAGGCACACCATCCAAGGAAGTCTCCAGATGCTGCAGTCTGATATCAGACCCCAGTTCAAACTTCTTTTGAGTATACTCCATAATCCTCTCCCTACTAGCATCAATCCAAACATCAATATCTCCAGGAGTACGAGAATATGGATTCGGATACATCAAGGCATTCCCCTGCCCTTTCAAAACACAACACCTCATCCCATCCACTCTCAGCATAGCAAAGAGCTTACCCGCCACAGCATTCACCTTCATGTTCTGCCTGCGAATCTGTTGCGCCTTACCCATCCAAGCCATCAGCAGCTCCCTTCCTATCGGGTTCAGCCTCAGTTCATCAGGATACTCCTTCCCCAATCGCTCAATACCATCAAAGCAAAGCCCCAGCAACGCCTGCTTAGAAGCAAAAGAATACAGCTCCTGCCAGTTCATACCAGCAATCGCCCTACTCATATTCTCCTTTTTCCCCAGACAATATCGTAATAAAGCAAAATATGGAGATGTACTATTCATATATGTTTTCACCTTCAACTTTACCTCAGAATCTTTAGTTACTCATTTTATAAAGCGGGAACTTATCAGTGTCACGTAATCTTTTTTCTAATTGCCCAAAATCTGAAAGTTCATAGTTAGCAAATAATTCAAATTCTTTATCATCATACCCAGCTTTACCTAAATCTATGTCATAGCCACATTTCAACTTCTCAAATTCATTGCAGGTAGGATTCGTTATCGAGAAATTATCGACCAACTTAGGACAATAATTATTACCATTAGCCCCCAAAGCATCTATTGGGAACAATGCGATATTATCGAGTTTTGACTTTGGAAATTCAAATTCATCGGTCTTCAATGACGAAGTATATCGTATACCATAAATCAAAACATTTTTTTTCTTAGTTTCCGGCTTATCATTATGAGTAATTACCCACTCTGTCACTAACTGCGGAATGATATACTCGGGCTTAAAGACGTCATCCCTATTGATTACTACTACCATACATGAAAGTAACAATGGGAAGAAATATAAGGTCCTTATCATATTCTTATCAAAATCATTTTTATTGGGTATTCGCATATCAAGTAGAAAAATATCTTTCTGATTCACTACACGTGATATCATACATAAATCGAAATCTACACGATGCATTTCTTCCCAACAGGCATAGACGCTTTCTCCAACATACAAACAAGGATAGCCCGGAAAACTATAGCGTTGAGTTTGAACTATTCCTCGTTTTGAGAAAGGTATATGAAACATATCCTTATAGGTAAACTTCTTAGTACCACTATGTACCCTAGCCCTATAGAAACTATTATTTGCTTCTAATTGCGAAACAAACAAGATATTACCCAAACCTTTATGTCCAGTTTTACCAGAAAACAAATTAGACAGTTTTCTAAAAGCTTGTGCATGCAAACCTTTATATTGTGCCTTAACTATAGCTTTAATTGCCTCACAGATATAAGCTATTTCCTTTTTATCCTCATCGTCGATACCTTCAGTCTTGTTTATATAAGATAGATAAGTCTTCAGACTATCAGATAAAAGAATACGAAATGGCTTGCTATCCGTATTCTCTACAGGGAGCATTTCAGCTATCTTAAAATAGAGTTCATCTTTCGTCATATCACTTTTTATATTAGAAATCCACCAGAAAAACATTTATGATCTAAATGCCATTTTCCTATTTAATGCGCTCTAAATGAATGTCATTCAATCCAAGCCTTGATGCGTGTGAAGAGAATTTTTGAAGAACATCTGCAAAAAGACCAGGTTTAGCCTTAAACCACAACTTGTACTTATCCTCATTTTTAATCTCCGTATCAGTTAGAGTCCAAAGACATCGGAAGTCGAAGACGATGCATTTTACATTTTTATCACCAGGTACAAAAATAGGATATATTGGGTAACACTTATCTGATTTTTTACATTGATATATCTTAACTTTAGCTTTGCTACTAGTTTTAAACCCGCCTATTGGAATATCAAATACATACCCACCAACAAATCTTGAATAGATTTTCTTATTAGCATGGTCACAAGGGGGTGTTAATTCTATTGCTATATTTACTCTTGGATAAGTATTTTCAAGCTCAAATATTCCATCTCCCATATCAACAGGAACTTCTTCAACCTGATTTTCATGCAAAACAAGCGGACTTTTCGAATCAAGAATTCGATAAATATTACCAGGTAGAATTTCTTGTGTATTCAAGTTGTTACTTTCAATAAAGAAACAAGAATTCAGCTTGGCAGACAGCAGATGCAAAGTATTTATATCACCACCAAATGGATTTTCAGTAATTCCAGATAAATCAGGAAGTGACTCATTCTTAACAATCGAAAGTAATTCTGAATTTAACAATGAATCAAATACCTGGTAAGCCCCTGAAGTCAAATTTATATCTTCCTTTTCACCCGTTTCATTTCTAGATAACTCTCTAAGGATATATGATAAACACTCTTCGTGATTCTCAAAATTGGAAGATAATCCATATATGTCACTTAAAACATTCTCTATAGAATCATTAACTAATTTTCTCCAAGCCAATGAAAAATAAGCTATTCTACTCTTCTGAAGTTCAGTATTTAGGTCATCTAACAATCTGTCAAAATTCCAAGAACCTTCTACTTGATAGTTCATTTTATCCATACACAAAATAAACAAAGGAGGAGCATTTAATATCACAGAAGTATCTATTTCTTCTTCCTCATCAGTAGATTCTTGATCTGCAATAGCATTCCTAACTGTCGCATTTCCTATTCGTTTGAGAAATTCGTTAGAATACTCTTTATGCTTTGTCCATAACACGATACCATAATACTTAGTTCTTTCTGGTTGAATTCTTTGGATTATACCAATAAGTCGAGAAATATTTGGAACTAAATTTGAAATATTATCGTCCAGCATCAAGTCTGCAAAAATCAATTCACGAGGATGCTTAAATGCTGATATTTCACCTTCGGAACTACCTATGCGAATAAAATCTACAGGAACATCAACTTTCTGTAAAGCATCCACAATAGCTTCACCTTCTTCTTCGATGTTGTCAATAACAACCGCCCTATTTATAACTTCTTCAATTTTCATAGCTACATTACATAAAAATACACATTATGCTTTAGGAAATGACAAAGCAACAATAGCCTTATCAATCCCTTTATCAACAATTTTCGACGGCAGTTCTATATCACAATTGGACAGAATGTCCATATGACCATTCAACTGTTTCATCGTTTCGTGAGTAATATAAAGTCCAAATCCCATACCTGCATTAAGAGGCTTTCCTGACACAAAAGCTCTAACCGCTAATTCAGGTGCGATTTTAAACCCTGGTCCATTGTCGCACACGGCAACTGTGACAAAACCTTCTCGAAAAGATTCTGTAACATACAAATATATCATTCTATCCTCTATTCTTGATCTACAAACCCAATATATGGAATTATCCACCAAATTAGTTAATGCAGAAATTGTTTCTGTCTTACTAAGTTTTGCCATAAAATCGACCTTCTTATAATTTGAGAACAATCTGATAGCATGATCTTGAAATCTAAATCTATTGTACTCAATAACTTTACCAACTATTTGGGAAACATTGAATTTTTGAATTTCAGACTTTAACATCATTGAGGAATAATTAGCAATGATCGTTTCCAAGACTGGAATGATTTCTTTTACCTTAAATATATTTCCTGCTTCTGCACAACTTTTAAGTGCAGCCATTTGCTTCTCAAGTTCATGGATTGCTCCTCCTAAATTGATGCCAATACTTGCACTATGAATTAATGTGTCCCTTACCTCATTATATTGTGATTCAATCCGATACAAATAAGTAAGAATCTGATGTTGATCTTTCTCTTCTGGAACTTTTTCTTTAACGATAGAAATAACTTCAGACAAGTCACCAATTACCGGTTCTGTCACATTTTTACCAGTTTTGTAAATAGACATCAGATTCATTCTGTCTTGATTTCTCTGCTGAATAAAAAGATCCATCACGTAAGATATAGCATCCACGAAAGCAAAATAAGCTTCATCTTCGATGAATCCTTCTCGATTTGTTTTTTCTCTTAAACCATAACTGGAAATACGGTCTAACATTACAGAACCAAGAAGTAGGCTGTTACTTATAGATCCTCCACTACGACTAAGCCTTCTTTTATCTATAGAAAGCCAATCATTGCCAGGTTCACCATAATCAAACACTCTCATATTATCACGGTAAACTCGAATACCAGAATTTTCCTTTAAATAATCATTTAGACCTTTTTTCTCAATATTTAACAAACTAAATACGGAAGAGTCCTTCTCGTACATGATGACATCAAATTGCACCCTACCTATATTATATTCATTAAGATCTAAACGCTTTTCCCGTTTTACCACTTTACCAGTTTCAGTCTCAATTTCAACATTATGTATTAAGACCTTTTCATATTCATCTAAAGCCGTTAGTGACCTTGACTTTATCTTATCCAAAACATTCCATGGCTTGAATTCATAAGAAAACTCAGTTATTATACTACCTTCTAAAGTACAATGTCCATAATATAAACCTGCATTTTTGATAGCTTCAAGATTTGGCAAGCCTGAGAAGACATTACTATTTGATGAGACAACGACCTCAAAAGAGTCACTTTTTTCTGAAAATGGACTATTCAACGTCGTTAAATCCCGAAATACAGAACGAAGTTTTCTTCTATTCCATTCCCCTTTCAGATTACGGACAATAATTTTCGTACCTGTTTGTTTGTCAAAGAAATGCGAATCAGAAG
>OHBM01002327.1_pt1 | contig 12827 bp, 12 predicted proteins | sample 1577251 | NCBI WGS metagenome assembly OHBM01 (sample SAMEA3541557, study PRJEB24748) | human gut metagenome | biome: human gut; feature: human-associated habitat; material: faeces | place: China | collected 2012
TGTCGTTTCTCCTTTTCGGGCATTTTGTCTGTACCCAGTTTACCGCCTTTTGTGCGGCAAAGCAAGCCGATACACAAAAAGGCACATACCCTGCCGCGTCTGCGGGGGTATGTGCCTTTCAGCTTTTTTCAGTGGTCAGCGGTTACTCGCCCAGCAGCTCCTTGCGCACCGGTGCGACCTGATCGTTCACAAGCTCCTTCAGAGCCTTCTGGAAGTGCCACATATCATTGCCGAGAATGATCATGTTGTAGCCGTCTGCAATAGCCTGCTTCAGGTTCTCCTGCGTGGGAGGCACCACCGGGCCCAGAACGCCCAGACCCTTGGCGCGGCACTTTGCCACCAGCGTCTTGTAGGCCTCGTGGACCTCCTCGCCCATGGAGTAGCCGATCTTCAGCTGCTTGGAAACAGCGTAGTCGATGGGTCCGAAGTTTACGGCATCAATGCCGGGCACGTCAAGGATCTCGTCGATGTTGTCGGTAAACTCAAAGTCCTCGTCCATAGGGATGACCAGCGTATCCCGGTTCTGCTGCTCGATGTAGGCGTTCCAGTCAAAGTTGTGGTAACCAAAACCGGCAGCACGCACGTTGGTCTCGCCGCCGCGGCGGCCCAGCGGTGCAAACTTTGCGCCCTCCACGCTGCGGCGTGCCATTTCGGCCGTCTTGCAGTGGGGGATCACAACGCCGTCTGCGCCCCATTCCAGCACCTTGCGGATGGCTACCTCGTTGTCGTCTGCCATGCGCACCAGCACCGAAATATCATGCAGTTTTGCCGCCATGATCTGCTTTTCGAATGCTTCATCCAGCATATAGTTGGTGTGCTCCAGATCCAGATAGATAAAATCCAGACCGGACATGGCAATGTTTTCGATCACGCAGGTCGTGCCGGTAAAGCACGCCATACCGAAAACCGGGCCCTTTTTCATCTTTTCCTTCAGAGTCAATTCTTACACCTTCTCTTTTTTCTCGGGTTCCTATTATAAACCGCACCCGCTTTGCGGCGGGTGCGGCTGCGTACAGACCTATGCTTAGAAAATGCTGTAACCCAGCAGCTGCGGCAGGGCGGTGGTCAGCGGGCCCCACAGGCTGATAGAAATCAGCACGATGACGTTGCAGATGACATAAGGTGCAGCGCCCTTGAAGATCTCAATGATGGGCATACGGTTGATCTTGTTGCAGGCGTTCAGGCACATGCCAACGGGAGGCGTGACCAGACCGATGGCAAGGCCGGTAATCATCATAGCGCCGAACTGCAGCGGAGAGAAGCCGTACTGCTGCATGACCGGCAGCAGGATGGGAGTCAGCAGTAGGATGGCGGGGCTGACGTCGATGAAGGTACCGATCAGCAGGATCAGCACATCAAAGATCAGCGCAATGGCCCACGCGGGCAGGTTGAGGGACATGAAGAATGCGCCCACGGTCTGCGGCACCTTCTGCATGGTGAGCACCCATGTGAAGATGGTGGTAAAGCCGATGATGAGCATGATGGAGGAGGAGGAGATCAGGGTCTTTTTCAGTGCCTCCCAGACACCCTTCCAGGTCAGCTCCTTGTAAACGAAGAAGCCCACCAGAATGGAGTACAGCACAGCGACACCTGCGCTCTCGGAGGCGGTGCAGACGCCAAAGGAAACGCAGATGATAATGAACACCGGCATGATCAGGGCGGGAATGCCGCTCAGCAGGCTCTTGGCGGCGCGCTTTGCGTCAAACTTGGCCTTTGCCGGGTGCCAGCCCTTCTTTGCGCTGATGATGTACACGAGGACCAGCTGAGTCAGACCGATCAGGATGCCGGGCACGGCACCTGCCATGAACAGAGCACCCACGGATGCGCCGGAGATCATGGAGTAAACGATCATGGGGGTAGAGGGCGGGATGATCATGCCCATGGTGGAGGAAGCAACGGTGATGCCCGCAGAGGCCTCCGGAGGGTAGCCCTCCTTTTCCATGGCGGGGATCAGGATGGAGCCCAGAGCAGAGGTATCTGCCACAGAGGAACCGGAGATGCCGCCGAAGATCATGGACGCCACGATGTTCACTTCGCCCAGACCGCCGCGCACCGGGCGCAGCAGCTCCATGCAGAAGTTGATGATGCGCTGGGTGATACCGCCGGTATTCATCAGCTCACCGGCCAGCATAAACAGCGGCATGGCTATCATCAGCTCGCTGTAAGCGCCGTTCCATACGCGCTGCGGCAGCATGGTGATAAAGTTGGGTGCGTAGATCAGGATATAGCTCACGCAGGAAGCGCCGATTGCAAAGGCCAGCGGCACGCCCAGCGCAGCAAAGAAGATCAGCAGCACCAGAAGGATGAGCATTGCCATAAGTATTTTCTCTCCTTTCCCTTATGCGTCTTCCTTGGTCAGCGCCTTGTTCTTGGGCGCAAAGAAGGAAATGTCGGCCTTATACAGGGTGATGATCTTGATCACGACGCAGATGGCGCAAATGATGCCGCAAACCGGCATGATGCCGTACATATACATCATGGGGATCTCCATGCCCTGACTGATCTGCTTGCCTGCAACGCCAACATACTTGAAGCCCTGATAGGTGAATACCAGATCCACGGCCAGTACGATGAGATAGTTGACGATGGCCAGCCAGCGCTTGCGGGCGGGCTTGACGCCGTCGTAGATGATGTCGATCATGACGTGCTCATCCTTGATGACGTTGATGCCCATGCCCCAGAAGGTGGTAAAGGCAAACAGGGTGGTGTTGAACTCCGCCAGCTGCTTCCAGCTCAGGGAGAAACAGTAGCGTGCAATGACCGTAAAAATGACCAGCGCGGCAAGCAGTGCCATAGCGACGATCCCGATGAAAAAGTACAGGTCAAACAGCTTTTTCCCGAATTTTTTGAGCGCTTCTATTGTGCTCAGCCCCTTTCCTGTAATGTTGTGGGTGGTTTATCATTGAGAAAGGGCAGCCCGAAGGCTGCCCCCGTGCCTCAATAAAAACGATATACGCGCAAGCGGTTATGCCTTTGCAACGATATCCTGCATCTCCTTCAGCTCGTCTGCGGTGCAGATGCCCTCGCTGATGCACTTGTCGTACACAGACTGCACAGCCTGCTGGAAAGCCTTCAGCTCATCTGCGGAGGGCTCGTACACCTCGCAGCCGTAGTCCACGATGGTCTGCTTTGCAGCACTGGAGTTCTGGTCGATCAGCTGGTCGTTGTACTCGCCCATAGCGGTAGCGCACTCGGTGATGGCATCGCGGAACTCCTCGGGCAGAGCGTTCCACCATGCAGCGTTCACATAGAAGGGATCCGGATGGAACTGGTAGTTCACTTCGGTGAAGTACTTCTGCACCTCGTAGAACTTCATGCCTTCCACGTTGACCCAAGGGTTCTCCTGACCGTCTGCAACGCTGGTCTTCAGGCCCATGTACAGGTCAGAGTACGGGATGGTGGTGGTGGTAGCGCCCATGGCCTGGAAGGTCATGTCGATGGTTTTCATGCCGTTGGTGCGCATCTTCAGGCCCTTCAGGTCTGCCGGAGCCTTGATAGGGTGCTTGGAGTTGGAGAACTGACGGTAGCCACCTGCATCGCACAGGTTGATGATGACGGTGCCGGTCTCGCCCTCGGCCTCAGCGCACACCTTCTGTGCCAGCTCGCTCTGCAGCAGAGCGGTGACCTGTGCACGGGTGTTGGTCAGGAAGGGCAGGGTGAACATCAGCAGACGAGGGCTGAAGTCGAACTGGCCGCCGCGCATACCCTGAATGGTACCTGCGACCACCTGCTCCAGCATCTCCTTCTCGGTGCCCAGCTGGCCGTTGCCGTAAACCTCGATCTTCACATGGCCGTTGGTGGCAGCAGCCACATCCTCGGCAAACTTTTCCATGGAGACAAAGCGGGGGTTGCCTTCGGGCTGTGCATGACCCACGGTCATGGTAAAGCTGCCCAGAGAGGCAAACTTGTCATCACCGCCGGCTGCGGAGCTGGCTGCAGGTGCTGCGGTGGTGGTGGAAGAGGCAGAACCACCGCAGGCTGCCATTGCACCTGCTGCGGCCACTGCGCCGGATACCTTCAGAAAGTTGCGACGAGAGATCTTTTTCATACGATTGTCCTCCAACTTGTGTCAGGCCGCCGGGAAACTGCCTCGTGCTTGTCTCTTTGCCGGTCAACCTGTATACAGCATTTACTTCGTGCTGCTATCGTAACAAAAAATACATATTTCCACAAGAGCAATATTCACTGAACTTATTGAGGTTTCTTTGTGCATTTGGCACAATATTCACCTTTTTTCAGCATTTATTCAACTTTTTTCTGGTGTTTTCATCTAATATACCAGTTTCGTCACTACAAGATCCGTGTTTTGCCCGATTGTAAGTTCCTGTATACAAGAGCTGTCATAAACTTCTATTCAAGCATTGACATTCTGTCGCCGGAACGGTACAATGATAATAAGCTTATATTTACCGGATAAATGGAGAACAACTATGGCTACATTACAGCACACTGATGAGCTCTATCATATTCTCGAGGACGAGATCTGCGCACTGAAGATCCTGCCCGGGGAAGCGCTGAGCGAAAACCAGCTGTGCAAGCGGTTCGGCGTTTCGCGCACTCCTATCCGCAGCGTTTTGCAGCGGCTGGAGCAGAACCGCTTTGTGCAGATCATTCCCTGCAAGGGCACCATTGTTACCGCCATCGACACCGGCGTGGTGGACCAGCTCATCTTCCAGCGTGTTGCGGTGGAGGGCATGGTGTTCCGGGACTTTGTGCAGAGCTGCTCGCCCATGGAGATCCTTGCGGTAGAACACCTTTATAATATGCTGCTGGAAGCCGCTGCGGGGCGCAGCGACCCGGAGAACTTTGATTTCAACCACTTCCTCAGCTGCGACCTTGCCATGCACGAGTACTGGTTCCACAAGACCAGCAAGGAGTACCTCTGGGAGCAGATGACCCGTCCGCAGGCAGACTACTCCCGCTTTATCCGTCTGGACATCGTGGGTGCACGCAACGTGTCCAGCGTCGTCAGCGAGCACGCCGAGATGCTGCGCATCCTGCGTGAGAAGGATCTGGACGCCATTGAGCCGCTGATGCGCACCCACCTGTACGGCGGTGTGAGCCGTATGGGCAGCAAGATCTACTCGGACGAATACCGCGGCTACTTCAAGCTGCCGGAGAACAAAAAATAAAGAAGGCCGCTGCACAGTTTCCTGTGCAGCGGCCTTCTTCTGGTTGCGCCAGCAGGAGTCGAACCTACGATGGGGGAGTCAAAGTCCCCTGCCTTACCGCTTGGCGATGGCGCATCATGCAAAACAGTATAGCATATTTTCCGCTGTTCCACAAGAGGTGCGCCGCATTTTTGCAGCTTTTTCTGTGCGCTGTCTGCCGCACTTGCGGCGGTTTGGGTCGGTTTTTGGGCTTTGCGGCCGGGCCCCTGCGTTTTCCATATTCTTCCATGTTTTTACGAAAGGCAAGTTTTGCGGGACGCGTTTTTCAAAAAACACAGTCCGCAGGGGGCACAAGATTCATATTGCAAAGGTGAAATTTATTTTTTTCCTGATTTTTCTTATTATTTTCTCAAAAGACTGTATTTTTTGTTGCGGTTCTGGTACACTGGATGTGATAAAAATAAGTTGAAGAAACTACGCCGATGTCCGGGCTGTCCCCGGGCGGGGCAGTGTCTCCATCTTTGTGAAGGAAAGCGAGGGATCTCATGAAAAAATTCCTGAAAACGCTGGTGGTCGGGCTTTGCCTGTTCACGCTGCTGTGCTGCGCACTGCCGGCTGCATTTGCCGCCGACAAAACTTCAGGGAGCAAAAAGGAAGAGAACGTGTACGCCATTGGTATGGATGCCCAAGGCGGCATCTGCTCCACCGTGGTAACCTACACGAACCTGTCCGGCAAACTGGAGAGCACGCCCGAGCAGCCTACCATGACGGGCTACACCTTTGACGGCTGGTACACCGAGCCGGTGGGCGGCAGCAAGGTGACCACCTCCACCGTGTTCACCTCCGACGCCACCATCTACGCCCACTGGACTGCCAAGGTCGGTACTTCTACCGTGCCGCAGCCCACCACCCAGCCTGCCGCCCAGTGGCAGAAGTATGTAGGGCCTGCACTTGTGGCCGGTGCCCTGCTTACTACCCTGCTGGTCTCCACCATGTTCTGAACACTGCTGTAAACGCAATGACACCATTGAAGAAAGGGATCTTACCATGACTACTTCTACCATGAAAATGCCCGCCAGCTATTCCGCTATCGAAGCCGAGGAGATGACCTATCTGGACGGCGGCGCCAGCAACGCTTATCAGTCCTTCCTGGACATCGGCAAGGTGTTCAACTACATTGCCCGCATCTTCTCCGGTGCAAGCTCCATCATCAACAACGTTAACGTCATCTACCAGTCCTTTGTATCGCTGAACAGCCTGCTGGGCAGCTTCGGCAAGTAAAAGCATCACCCCAAAGTTCAGATCCGGGAGCCGCGCTTTTTTCGAAAAGTGCGGCTCCCGTTTTTCGTACACGCTGTAATTCAGTGCATTACTGCGCAGCACTTCACGTTCCAGAATTGTGAACAAACTTTTTAAGCTTTTGGGGGGTCAGTGGCCGTTTTTTGGGCTTTTTCTATATAAAAAGCAAAAAATGCGATATTTTTTGGGCTTTATCTCTTGATTTTGTGTCTGATTTGTTATATTGTTGTTACATGGAATGTGCTAAAATAAGATAGTTTATAAAAGGTCTCTCCAGCTGCGCAAATTGCGTGGCAACAAGTGAATTATCAGGCATTTCCTTTAAGTTGTTTCGGTTTTTTCGAAAAAAATTTCGTTATCTTTACATTCGGGAGTTTGTACGCAAATGGCAGATCGTGAACTGCGGCGGATGCACCGCGCTGAACTGATAGAGATCATCTATGCGCTGAAGCAGAGCGAGGACCAGCTCAAGGCGCAGAACGCCGCGCTTACCGCGCAGCTGCAGGACCGGCAGCTGCGGCTGGAAAGCGCCGGTTCCATCGCGCAGGCCGCGCTGGAGCTGAACAACGTGTTCGCCGCCGCGCAGGCCGCCGCCGATGACTATCTGCACTCGGTGCAGGCCAGTCTTGCGGACACCAACGCCACCGCCGCCAATACCCTTTCGCAGGCGCGCAGCGAGGCCAAGCGCATTCTGGAGCAGGCACAGGCAGACGCCGACAGCCTGAAAGCGCAGGCGCAGCAGGAATGCGACGCCATGACCGCCGCCGCCGCGCAAAAGCGCACCCAGACCGAGGCCGACTGCAAGGCCATGGTAGAGCGCGCCGAGCAGGAGGTGCAGCAGCGCTGGCAGGCATTTGACCACAAGGCCAACGAGCTGCTGGATCAATACCGCAGCACAGACGGCCTGCCTTCGGAGGAAACATGAAAAAACGCGATATCCGGTTCGCTTCCATCCCTTCCACCGAGGAAGTGGCCGCAGAACGTGAGCGTCTTGCGTACCAGAGCCGCTACCAGCGGGTGCTGCGCAGTACGATCTATATTCTGGTGGTGGTGGCCGCAGCAGCCGTGCTGCTGGCTACGCTGTTTCTGCCGGTGCTTCAGGTCTCCGGCGACAGCATGTACCCTACATTAAATGATAAAGACATTATCCTGCTGGTAAAATCCAACCACATTGAAAACGGTGAGTTATGCGGGTTTTACTGGCAGAACAAGCTGCTGCTCAAGCGCATCATCGGGCAGCCCGGTGATGTGATCGATATGGACGTGAACGGCGTAGTCTCGGTAAACGGCGTGGCGCTGGACGAACCCTATGTGGACGCGCTGACCGTGGGCGAATGCGACATCCGGTTCCCCTATCAGGTGCCGGAAAACCGCTACTTCGTGCTGGGCGACCACCGTGCCACCTCTATCGACAGCCGCAGCAGCGTGATAGGCTGCGTTGAAAAAAGCCAGATCGTGGGCAGGGTTTTCCTGCGGATATGGCCCTTGTCCAGTTTCTCGTTGATCCATTGACCCCGGGAGGAGGTATTTCGTTATGAACGACATTCTTAAAACGTACATGGAGCGGTTCCGTGAGAACCGGCACACCCTGCGGCGCTACACCGCATTTGTGCTGGCGCTTGCCATGATCACCACCCTGTTCGTCAACTGGCAGCTGCATGGCGTGGGCATCTCGATGACCGCGCAGTACCAGTGCGGCGAGGAGGAGCACACCCACACCGCGGATTGCTACACCAAGGTGCTCACCTGCGGTTACGAGGAAGGCGAGCTTGAAAATGCGGACGAGGTGGCCGCCGCTGCTGCGACCAGCCAGCCCACCGTTGAGGCTGAGCCCGCGCCGCTGTCGCTGGAGCCGCAGATCGAGTTTGTGCCCCACGAGCACACCGAGGACTGCTACACCGAGGTGCAGACCCTGACCTGCATGGAGGAAGAGCACGTCCACGGTGACGACTGCTTCGACCCCGAGGATGGCAGCCTGATCTGCGACAAATTTGAGCATACCCACGACGAAAGCTGCTATACCACCGAGTACGAGCTGACCTGTGGACTGGAAGAGGGCGAGCTTGTGGAGCAAGTGGTGGAGCCCACCCAGAGCGCCGAGCTGGCGGCTATGGCTGTGGCCGAGCCTGTGGCACTGGAGCCGACGGTGGACACCGTGGAGCCCATCTACCACCACCACACTGACGCCTGCTACGAGGAAGTGCTTACCTGCCCCCTGCCGGAGCATCACCACACCGTAGCCTGCCTGAGCGACACCTCCGCCGACGTTGACCCTGCCGGTGCCCGGGCCGACCGCGCTCTGGCCATCCGGTATCAGGGGCAGGAGTACCTCTGGCTGGACAACAAGGCTTCCGCCGGAGGCAACCCCTGGCTGAACCCCTACGCCGCGGAGACCGTGCAGTATATCGGTGATCTGATCGCCGAGGTACACGCCGCCGGGTTTGATCAGGTGCTGCTGGAAAATGTCCGGTTCCCCTCGTCCACCAGCGCCAAGCAGGATTATGGCACCACCAACGGTGTGGATCGTGCCGGGCAGCTGACTGCGGATATCGCCGCCTGGCAGGCCCGCTTCGGAGATACGGTGACGCTCTGGTACGGTTATTCGCTGGCCGAGGTGACCGGTTCCTCCAGCCAGCTGGGAGCCCCTGCGGCCCAGCTGGGCGTGAAAAATCTGCTGGTGAAGGTCCCGTCCTCCTCTACGCTGGATGCAGCGGCCCGGGAGGAGCTGACCCTCTCCCTGACCGAGGCAGGTGTGGAGCATCTGGTCATCCGGGATGATGCCGCCAGCTATTTTGAGTGATCCCTGCGTTTTTGTGAGAGGGAGGAAAGTATTATGAACAAAACATCCTGTTTTTCCCCGGCGCACATCCTGCTGCCGTCGGAACAGATCCCGGTGGGGCAGTGGGGCTGTGTGGCCTGCGACCAGTTCACCAGTGACCGCTCCTACTGGGAAAAGGCGGCGCAGGCCGCTGCAGGCGGCCCCAGCGCACTGAACCTGATCCTGCCGGAGGTCTATCTGGAAGAAGATGACGTGGATGCAAGGATCAGTGCCATCCATGCGGCCATGGACGATTATACCCGGAACGTGCTGACCCGCGCGGTGGACGGCTTCATTTATGTGGAGCGCACCGAGCAGAGCGGTCGGGTGCGGCAGGGCCTTGTGGGCAGGATCGACCTGGAGGCATACAGCTATGCCGAGGGTGCGGTGCCTGCCATTCGCCCCAGTGAGCACACAGTGGAAAGCCGCATCCCGCCCCGCATGGCGGTGCGCCGGGGGGCAAGGCTGGAAACGCCCCATATTATGATGCTGGCCGATGACCCCGGCTGCACCCTCATCGAGCCCATCGGCGAGAAGAAGGAGCAGCTGCGCAAGGTCTACGAGGGCGACCTGATGCTGAACGGCGGCCACATTGCCGGCTGGGCAGTGGAGGACCCCGCCCTGCTGGCACAGATCGACAGCGCCCTGAACGCTCTGGGCAGCCAGGAAGCCTTTGATGCCCGGTATCCCCAGGCAAAGGGCGGCGCGCCCCTGACGCTGGCCGTGGGCGACGGCAACCATTCGCTGGCTTCCGCCAAGGCCTGCTGGGAGGAGCTGAAAAAGACCCTGACCCCGGAGCAGCAGCTGACCCACCCGGCCCGCTGGTGCCTGGCTGAGGTCTGCAATGTCCACTCTCCGGCCATTGAGATCGAGCCCATCCACCGTGTCCTTTTCAATGTGGACTGCGGTGCCGTGCTGCTGGCCCTCATCGCGTGGAGCGATTCCCACGCGGCAGGCATCTGCTTCGGCGATGCAAAACAGCAGTCCTTTACGCTGGCAGGCCCCCATGTGGCCAATGTGCTCAGCTTTGAACATCCCGTTGCCCCGCTGACCGTGGGCACCATTGACGCATTCATTGAGTATTTCATGGCCCGCCACATCGAGGCCCGGGTGGATTATGTCCACGATGAGCCCGCTGTCCGCGCCCTGTGCAGGCAGGGAGGTGTGGCTTTCCTAATGCCGCCCTTTGAGAAAAGCGATCTGTTCAAGGGTATCGTTATGGGCGGTGTGCTGCCCCGCAAGACCTTCAGCATGGGGCACGCAGAGGAAAAGCGCTATTATATGGAATGCAGAAACATTTTAGGTGAAGAATGACATTTAACGAACTGAATCTTTCCGCGCCTGTGCTGCGTGCTGTGGCACAGGCGGGCTATGAATCCCCCTCGCCCATTCAGGCGGCGGCCATTCCGCCGGTGCTGGCCGGGAGGGACTTGATGGGCTGCGCCCAGACGGGTACCGGCAAGACGGCTGCCTTTGCGCTGCCCATGCTCGACCGCCTGACTGCCAGCGCGCCCCGCAAAAAAGGTGCCATCCGCGCCCTGATCCTGACCCCTACCCGAGAGCTGGCTTTGCAGATCGGCGAGAGCTTTGAAGCCTACGGCAAGTACCTGACCCTGCGCAGCACCGTCATCTTTGGCGGTGTGGGTCAGGCTCCGCAGGTCGCAGCCCTGAAAAAGGGCGTGGACATCCTCATTGCCTGCCCGGGCCGCTTGAACGACCTGGTGGGGCAGGGGCTGCTGGACCTTTCCAACATTGAGATCTTTGTTCTGGACGAAGCCGACCGGATGCTGGATATGGGCTTTGTCCACGACGTGAAAAAGGTGATCGCCAAGCTGCCCAGGCAGCGCCAGAACCTGATGTTCAGCGCCACCATGCCCAAGGAGATCGAGCAGCTGGCCGCAGGCATCCTGCACGACCCGGCCTTTGTCAAGGTAGACCCGGTGTCCAGCACGGTGGACCGCATCCAGCAGAGCCTGTATTTTGTGGAGAAGGGCAACAAGAAGTTCCTGCTGCCCTGGCTCATCAAAAACCTGAAGCCTGAGGTGGTGAACGCGCTGGTGTTCAGCCGCACCAAGCACGGAGCCGATAAAATTGCAAAAGATCTGAACAAGCAGGGCATCCCCGCTGCCGCCATCCACGGCAACAAGAGCCAGACCGCCCGTGTGACGGCGCTGGAGGATTTCAAGGCGGGCAAGACCCGGGTGCTGGTGGCGACCGATATCGCCGCCCGCGGCATTGACATCAGCGAGCTGTCTCATGTGTTCAACTACGACCTGCCCGAGGTGCCCGAGACCTACGTCCACCGCATTGGCCGCACGGCCCGTGCCGGTGCCGACGGCACTGCCGTCAGCTTCTGCGCCCCGGAGGAAAAGGAATATCTGGCCGGGATCGAAAAGCTGAACCGCCGCCAGATCCCGGTCGTCTCCGGCCATCCCTGGGACGGCGTGCCCGCCCCTGTCAAGGCTGCGCCCCCGGTGCGGGGCAAAAAGCCCAAGGCGGAAGCGGAGCAGCCCGTGAAGGCAGAGCAGCCCGCCAAAGCAGAAAAGGCAGCCAAGGCCGAAAAGCCCGCTGCCCCCAAGAAGGAAAAAGCGGCTGTAAAACAGCCCAGCCCCAAGAATACCGAACCGAAAGAAGGAACATCCATGGAGGAAAACCAGAAGCGCACTTCCGGCGGCCGCAGTGAGAACCGCCGCTCCAATAACAGCCGCACCCGCCGCGAGGGCAATGCCCCGCAGCCGGCCAACCGCGGCAGCAACGCCCAGCCCAAATTCGACCCCCACTTTGTGAGCGCCCCGGAGGCTACTCCTCTGCGCCCGGTCAAAAAGGCTCCGGCTGCGCAGCCTGCCGCAAAGCAGACTGCTCCGGCCCAGAATGGCCAGCGTCAGCGCGGCGGTCAGCCTGCCCGTGCCGAGCAGCACACCGACCGCAATGATCCGCGCACCGAGCAGCGGACAGAGCGGAACAGCCGCAATGCCCGCCCGGCCCAGAACAGCCAGAGCCAGCAGGGCAGCCGCAATAACCGCAATGCAGTGCAGAGCAGCCGCCCGGCCCGTCCCGCCAAAAGCGAGGCACCACGCGGCCGTAGCCGGAACACCGCCCCCGCGCGGGACGAGGACCCGGGCCTGATGCTAATCAGCCGCCGCCCGCCCCAGCAGAAGTTCACCAACTTTGAAGAGTATATGACCGCCCACGGCGGTGCCACCGCACCCATTGAGGATCACACCGATGAAACCTGAGCCGTTTGCCCCCTGGCAGTGCCCGCTCTGCGGCGAACCCCTGACCGGGGACACTGCCCTGAAATGCGGCAGGAACCACAGCTTTGACCGGGCGAAAGAGGGGTACTGGCACCTGCTGCCGGTGCAGAGTATGCGCACCAAGGCCCCGGGCGACAGCAAAGAGATGGTCGCCGCCCGCCGTGCCTTCCTGAACGCCGGGTATTACGGCATCTTCGGCCGGGCGCTGGGGGAACTGTGCCTTGCGTACGGCGCTGCCGCCGGGGCAGATGCACCGCTCCACCTGCTGGATGCGGGCTGCGGCGAGGGCTGGTACGACCGCTGCATTGCAAAGATAAGAGAGTTGGAGATGGAGGGGGCACGTAT
>OHBM01002328.1_pt1 | contig 12821 bp, 9 predicted proteins | sample 1577251 | NCBI WGS metagenome assembly OHBM01 (sample SAMEA3541557, study PRJEB24748) | human gut metagenome | biome: human gut; feature: human-associated habitat; material: faeces | place: China | collected 2012
CCGCCGCGGCGGGGTGAGGTCACCCCGCCCTACGTTTGCTTTATACAATGGGTTCTTTTATGTTCAACGCACTTTTCACCAAAACAGACGAATACGCAAAACTGGCGCAGGCGCTCGGGGGTCCGGGGGCTTGCGCCTTATTTGGCATACCGGGGTCGGGCCGGGCGATGGTCTATGCCGCGCTGGCGAAGGCCCTCGACAAGCCGCTCTGCATCGTGACGCCCGGCGAGGCCGAGGCGACCCGGTTTGCGGGCGACCTGAACGCGCTGGGCGTGGCGGCGGCAGTGTTCCCTGCCCGCGACTATGTGCTGCGCCCCATCGAGGGCACAGGCCGCGAGTACGAATACCGCCGTCTGGCCGTGCTGGGCGACCTCGTCGGCGGGCGGCTGCAGGCCGTCTGCGTGCCCGACGAGGGCCTGACCCAATACACGACGCCGCGGGCGGATTTCTGCGCGAACACCCGCAGCCTGCGCCCTGGCGACACACTGCCCCGCGCCGAGCTGACCGCGCTTTTGTACGGCGCAGGCTATACGCGGCGCGACCAGGTGGACGGCCCGGGTCAGTTTTCGATCCGCGGCGACATTGCGGACATCTACGCGCCCGACATGAAGCAGCCCGCCCGCATGGAGTTCTGGGGCGACGAGATCGACACGATGCACACCTTCGATCTGGCGACCCAGCGCCGCGACGAGCCGATTGAAAAAATCTACGTCTCCCCCGCGCGGGAGATACTGTTCGGTCAGCCCGCCGACGCAGCGGAGAAGATCCGCTCCTATATCAAAAAGGCCCGCGGCAGGCGGCGCACCGCCTTAGAGACCTGCACCGCTGCGGACCTAGCACAGCTGGACGGCGGCGCGATGCCCGTCAACATGGACAAATATCTCACGCTGCGCTATCCCGAGCCCGCGACGATTTTAGACTACTTTGACGATCCGCTGCTGATCCTGGAGGAGCCGGCCTCCCTGCGGGAGGCCGAGCGCGCCACCGCGTTCCGCCGGGGCGAGGAGCTTTCCGCCCTGCTGGAGGACGGCGTGCTGGTGGCAGGGCTGGATAAGCTCTACGCCGAGAGCGGCTGGCTCTGGGCGCAGTGCGCCGCACACCGCACGCTCTGCGCCGAGAACTTTGCCCGCAGCATGCCCGATGTGCCGCTGAAAACCATCGTCAACGCACCCGCCCACACGCTGCCCGCCTGGGGCGGCGAGGTCGCGGCGCTGCTGGAGGACATCCAACCGCTTTGCAGCGGCGGCACGGCGGTCACGGTCATGGCCGGCACGCCCCGTGCGGCGGCGGGTCTGGCCGCCGACCTGCGCACCAAAGGGCTGAACGTCACGACGGACGCGGCGGCGGAGCCGAGCGCCGGGTTGGTGCAGATCCTGCCGGGGCAGCTTTCCGCCGGGTGCAGCCTGCCGTTTGCGAAATACGCCGTGTTTACGGCCCGCGCCTTCGGCGTGAGCGGCGCACAGAAGAAGAAAAAGCGCAATAAGGACGCGCTGAACAGCCTGAGCGAAATCTCGGTGGGCGATCTGGTCGTCCACCAGAACCATGGCATCGGGCGGTACGCGGGCATCCAGCGGATGGCCGTGCAGGGCGTCACAAAGGACTATCTGCGCATCGAGTACGACAAAAAGGACGTGCTGTACGTGCCCGTCACCCAGCTGGACCTTTTGTCCCGCTACACTGCGCCGGGCGACAGCGACAACGTGAAGCTGAGCCGCTTGGGCGGCAGCGATTGGGCCAAGACCCGCAAGAAGGTCAAGGCTGCGACGGAGCAGATGGCGAAGGAGCTGATCGAGCTGTACGCCCGCCGCAAGCAGGCGCACGGCTACGCCTTCCCCGCCGACGACACCTGGCAGGGTGATTTTGAACAGCGCTTTGCCTATGAGGAAACGCCCGACCAGTTGACCTGCGCGGCGGACATCAAGCACGATATGGAGGAGCCGTGGCCGATGGACCGGCTGCTCTGCGGTGACGTCGGCGTCGGCAAGACCGAGGTCGCACTGCGCGCCGCGTTCAAATGCGTGATGGGCGGCAAGCAGTGCGCGATCCTGGCCCCCACGACGATTCTGGCGTGGCAGCACTTCAACACCGCGCTGACCCGCATGGAGTCCTTTCCCATCCGCATCGGGCTTTTGTCCCGCTACCGCACCGCCAAGGAGCAGAAGGAGACGCTGCGCGGGCTGAAGGACGGCACCGTGGACATTGTAGTCGGCACGCACCGGCTGCTGTCCGGCGATGTGAAATTCAAGGACCTGGGCCTTGTCATCATCGACGAGGAGCAGCGGTTCGGCGTCAAGCACAAGGAAAAGCTCAAAGAGAGCTTCATCGGCGTCGATATGCTGACGCTGTCGGCCACGCCGATCCCCCGCACGCTGAACATGGCGCTGTCGGGCATCCGCGATATGAGCACAATTGAGCAGCCGCCGTTTGAGCGCCAGCCGATTGAAACCTATGTGCTCGAGTACGACGAGGGCATCGTGTCCGAGGCCATCCGCAAGGAGCTGGCCCGCGGCGGGCAGGTATACTACCTGCACAACCGCGTGGACAACATTGAGGAATGCGCCGCGCGGGTGGGCAAGCTCGTGCCCGGGGCGCGTATCGGTATTGCCCACGGCAAGATGACCGAGGAACAGATTTCGTCGGTGTGGCAGCAATTGCTGGACAACGAGATCGACATCCTTGTCTGCACCACCTTAATTGAGACCGGCGTAGACGTGCGCAACTGCAACACGCTGATCATTGAAAATGCGGACCGCATGGGATTGAGCCAGCTGTACCAGATCCGCGGGCGCGTGGGACGCAGCTCCCGCAAGGCGTATGCGTATTTCACCTTCACACGTGACAAGGTGCTGACCGAGATCGCGGCCAAGCGGCTTTCGGCCATCCGGGAGTTCACGTCGTTCGGGTCGGGCTTCCGCATTGCGATGCGCGACTTGCAGATCCGCGGTGCGGGCAGTCTTTTGGGCCACAGCCAGCACGGCCACATGGAGGCCGTCGGCTACGATTTGTACGTGAAGATGCTGGGTCAGGCCATTGCCGCGGCCCGCGGCGAGGCCCCTGCCCCCGACAAGAGCGACTGCCTGGTGGACATCACCGTGGACGCATTCCTGCCGGAGGAATATATCCCGGACGCTGCCGGGCGCATCGAGGCATACAAGCGCATTGCAGCCATCGAGACGACGAGCGACGCCGAGGACGTGCTCGACGAGCTGATCGACCGCTACGGCAGCCCGCCCAAGAGCGTGCAGGGGCTGGTGGACGTCTCCCTCGTGCGCGTGACCGCAGCCCGCGTCGGCATTGCGGAGATCGTCCAGCGCGGCGACCAGCTGATTTTGTATAGTGACATCGTCGGGCCAAAGCAGCTGGGCGAGGTCATGGAAAAGTTCCCGCATCGGGTGCTGTACAATGCACTGGGCCGACCCTATTTCAGCCTGCGCGTGCAGAAGGGCGAAAGCCCGCTGGTACTGCTGCGGGATGTGGTGACCCTGCTGCCGGGCGCACAGAATCAGCCACAGACAAAGCCATAAAAAATAAGCACCTGTTTGCTGCGGTAAAAAGCAGTAAACAGGTGCTTTGCTTTTGGGGTAAGACGCTGAAATTTCTTTGGTCCTTTCTTTATAAAGAAAGGACAGAGGGGGCCAAGTGCCGGGCAGCCGTAAACAGGCAGAGTCCCTCAGGCGGCTTCGCCCGCGTCTAAAGCCTCCCCTCACAGGGGAGGTGGCCGAGCGCCAGCGATGGCCGGAGGGGCTTTGCCGGGCGTGCATTACACCGCCCGTTTTTTCCCCTTGCATCACTCAAACACGTTCTCCTCATCCTCCACCACTTCACCAACGTGGTTACCCTCGCTGTCCAGCCCGCGCTTGTCCAGCATATAGTGCACAAATTCCTGCGCCAGGCCGTAGAAGGTCGCAAAGAGCGGCACGCCGACGACCATGCCCACAAGACCGAACAGGTCGCCGCCGACCACGATGGAAAACAGGATCCACAAGGCAGAGATGCCGATGGACGAGCCCAGGATCTTCGGGCCGATGAAGTTGCCGTCCACCTGCTGGATGACCAGAATCAGCACGCCGAAGATGACCGCCTGGATCGGGTCAACCAACAGCAGAATGAAGATGCTGGGGATCGCGCCGATGAAGGGGCCAAATACCGGGATAATATTCGTGATGCCGATAAACACACTGATGAGCAGTGCAAAATCGAGCCGCAGGATCGCCATTGCCACAAACGTGATAACGCCGATGATGGCCGAGTCAATGATCTTGCCCACAAAGAAGCCCGTGAAATTCACGTTGGCATAATGGCAGATGCGCAGCGTGTTTTCCGCAGCCTTTTCCGGCAGGAAGGCATGCGCCAGCGTGCGCAGCTGATGGAGCAGATGCTCCTTGTCCGCCAGCATATAGATGCTGGCCGCAATCGAGGTGAAGATCGCCACAAAGTTCGATGCCACGCTGCCGATGCTGGCCACGATCTGCGGCATGGCGGCGCTGGCCATGCTGTAGATTTCCTTGACCATCGCCTCGGAATCGTCCAGCACTTTTGTGGCCGACGACAGGTCAACGCCGAAGCGCTCCTGAACCATGCCCAGCATATCCTGTACGCTCTGTATGTAGCTTGGGAAGTTCGTAAACAGCATGGCGATGCTGTCCACGATCTGCGGGATGACCAGCCATGCCAGCAGCACAAGCAGCAGAATTGCCACCAGATACGCCAGAAGAATCGCGAATCCGCGCGTCTTTTTCTTCTCTTTAAACAGCTTTGTGTAGAAGAACTTGACCATCGGGTCAAGCACATAGGCAATGACTATGCCGCCCGCAAACGGCGACACGATGCCGATAAACACACCGATTTTCCCCAGAAAGTACCCCAGATTGTTCAAAGCCAGATACAGCGCAATACAGGCCCCGACCACGCAGAACCAGTCCAGCATCGTTTCCGGCTTTTTGGTCCAGATATGTTCCTCTTTCAAATGCTCCGCTCCTTTTACATCATTTTACAAGAGTATTGTACGCTATGCGCGCCTGTATTGCAAGGAATAACTTGTTAATTTTCTTGCGGCCCGCCTGGTAAATTCCGGCGCGGCTCACCGTTTTCATCCAGGCCGCGGGCCGTCAGCCCTGCCCCGACAGCCTGTTTGAGCAGCGCCGCCAGCACGGCCAGCGTCGGCACGCCCAGCACCATGCCCGGGATGCCGAACCACGCCCCGCCCACCACGATGGCCAACAGCACGCCCAGCCCCGGCAGGCCGGTGGCCCCGCCCAGAATGCGCGGCGCAATAAAGTTGCCGTCCACCTGCTGGACCACAAAAATAATGATGGCAAATTCTGCCGCCTTCCAGGGCAATTCCAGCAGCAGGATGATGAGCCCCGGCACCGCGCCGAGGAACGGCCCCAGCACCGGGACGATGTTTGTCACGCCGACCAGCACGGCCAGCAGCGGCGCGTATTCCAGCCCGAAGATCGACATCAGCGCAAATGTTTCCCCGCCCACGAGCAGGGCGTCCACCAGCTGCCCGCCGATGTAGCCGCTGAAAATTTTGTTGGCAAGACGGCAGATTTCCAGCACACTGCCCGCGGCACGCGGCGGCAGCGCCGCATGCAGACACGCCCGGGCCGCGCGGAGCAGCGCCTCCTTACCGGAGAGCAGGTAGATGCTGGCGGCCAGTGCCACCACGGCGTTGCCCGCAGCCCCCGCCGCGCCGGAGACGAAATCCGCCGCCGCACGCGCCGCACTGCGGGACAAACCGCCGAACCAATTTTGCAGTGCCGTGCCCACCATCTGCACAAGCTGTTCCGCCGTGGCCGTATCGATGCCGAACGTATTTTGCACCCAGACCAGCAGGCCGCGGATGGTCTCCTCATACGCGCCGAGCCGCCCGGCAAAGGTCGTCACGCTCTGCACGAGCTGCGGGACGATGAGCGCCGCCAGCAGCGCCAGCGCACCGAAAAACAGCGCATAGCTGACGGCCATCGCCCCGCCGCGCCTGCCGCCAAAGAGCTTTTGCGCAAAAAAGCGCGTTGGTATGTCCAGTACATAGGCCAGCAGCAGCCCCCAGCCAAACGGTGCCAGCAGCCCGAGAAACGCCCCGGCCCCGCGCAGCACGCCCGGCAGCCAGTCTGCCGCGGCAAACACCGCCGCGACGCCCGCCGCCAGCAGCAGCCAGTCCTTCATCGTGTGGGGTGTGCGGTCAAAACAGTTTTTCATTGTCGCTCCTCCTGTTTTGTGGTACACTGTTTACAGCGCATACTTTGTTCATCTTACTTGCTTCTGTTATACCACTTTTTTTCAAAAGGTAAAGAGCCGTACGATTGGAAATTACAATAATTTACGGAAAACCGATGTTTTTCGTGAAAATCCTCGTCGTTGCTGTAGGGGGCGGTGTCCCCGACGCCCCGCGGAGGGGGCAAGACCCCTCCCTGCAAAGCCGCCCGAAAGAGGGCTGCAATCCTTTGCACTTTTCCTACAGTTTTGTAAAATTTCTTCGGCAATCTTGACAGAATACCGTCATAATGTTACAGTGGTCACAAAGCCGCTTTCTGTCCCTGAAAGGAGATTTCCATGTGGTTTGATACGATTTTATGGCTGGTTGCCGTCGTGGCGTTCATCATGGTCGAGGCCGCCACAACGGCGCTTGTCTCGGTCTGGTTTGCGGTGGGCGCTGCCGCGGCCATGCTGGTCAGCTTTTTTGATGTCGGCTTTGGCTGGCAGATGCTTGTTTTTGCCGTTGTATCGGCCATTACGCTTGGCCTGATGCTGCCCCGGCTCATCAGTCGGCGCGGCGCGCACCGTGCCCCTGTCACGAACGGCTCGCCGCTGACCATCGGCAAGCAGGGCGTTGTGCTTTTGGACATTGAGCCAGGCCTTCCGGGCCGGGTCCGCGTGGACGGCCTGGACTGGCAGGCCCGCGCCGAGGTCACACTCCCGCAGGGCACCCGCTGCAAGGTCGTGGCCGTGGACGGTGCGATCCTTATTGTCGCTCCCGTGACCGCTGACGCGGCTGCGGTTTAAATCAAAAAGGAAAAAGGAGGACCCCCAAATGCTGTTAGTCTTTGCCATCCTGCTCATCATTATTCTGGTAGTTTTGGTGCGCTGCATCGTTATTGTGCCGCAGTCCAACGCCTATGTCACCGAGTGGCTCGGCGTCTACAAGGATACCTGGGGCGCGGGCCTGCACATCCGTACGCCGTTTGTCGAGCGCATCTCCCGCAAGGTCTCGCTGAAGGAGGAGGCCGCCGACTTCCCGCCGCAGCCCGTCATCACCCGCGACAACGTCACGATGATGATCGACACCGTCGTTTTCTTTCAGGTGTTTGACGCCAAGATGTACGCCTACGGCGTGAACCGCCCGATCCAGGCCATCGAGAACCTGTCCGCCACGACGCTGCGTGACATCATCGGCTCGATGACGCTCGACGAGACCCTGACGAGCCGCGACCTCATCAACACGAAGATCACCGCCAGCCTTGACGAGGCCACGGACCGCTGGGGCATCAAGGTCAACCGCGTCGAGCTGAAAAACATCGAGCCGCCGGTGGAGATCCGCCAGGCCATGGAGAAACAGATGAAGGCGGACCGCGAGAAGCGCGCCTCCATCCTGCTGGCCGAGGGCGAAAAGCAGGCTGCCATCACCCGCGCCGAAGGCGAAAAGGAGTCCGCCATCCTGCGTGCCGAGGCCGTGAAGCAGCAGCGCATCCGCGAGGCCGAGGGCGAAGCCGAAGCCCTGCTGACCGTCCAGAAGGCACAGGCCGATGCCATCCGCATGATCAACGAGGCGAACCCCAACCACAACTATCTGGCCCTGCGCAGCATGGAGGCCATGGAGAAGGTCGCTGACGGCAAGGCCACCAAGCTGATCGTGCCCAGCGACATGCAGAATCTCGCCGCAACCGTGTCCGCGATCAAGGAGATTTCCGGCGAAGTGACCGAATAAAATTTGACATTCTGTTTTCCCTGCCCGCGGTGTTCTGCCGCGGGCAGTTTTTGTGGGGACGAACGCTGGCGGCAAGGCGCGAAAGCCCCGCCCGCACTGCTCCTTTCCCGCAATTTTTTCTTGCGTTTTCCACAAAATCAGGTTATAATATAAGCAGAATAGTATGCCTTTTTGCGCATACTACATAAAATATTGTGAGGTGTATCAGTATGAAGGAACCTATGGTCATCACTATGGCGCGTGAGTACGCATCCGGCGGCAGCGAGATCGCACAGGCTGTTGCCGACAAGCTGGGTATTCCCTTATATAATAAGGAGCTGATCACCCTTGCCGCCAAAAAGAGCGGTCTGACCGAGGAGGCCATTGCCGCCAGCGAGAACCAGCGCAGCGGCAGCCTGATCTACAGCCTGTACATGATGGGCAACACGATGCCCCTGGCTGACCAGGTCTACATTTTGCAGAGCAACGTCATCAAGGAGCTGGCCGCCGAGGGCCCCTGCGTCATTCTGGGCCGCTGCGGTGACTACGTCCTGCGTGAGCGCCCCAACGTGCTGCGCACCTTCGTCTACGCGCCGCTGGAGACCCGCATCCAGTTTGCCAAGAGCCGCCCCGACGCCAAGGACATGCCGGACCGCCTGTGGGAGACCCAGCTGGCCAAGCATGACCGCGCCCGTGCAAGCTACTACAACTATTACACCGAGAACCGCTGGGGCGAGGCCAAGAACTACGATTTGTGCCTGAATGCGACCCTGGGCCGCGAGGCCTGCGCCGACCTGATCGTGGCCGCCGCCAGGGCTATGCAGGAAGCCGACAAGTAAAAAGGAGCCTTTCACTATGCTGCGCTATGTCAAAAACGGAATGCTGCTGTTGAGCGTCGCGTATATCGTCATCGGTATGCTGCTGCTCATCATGCCCGAGACCAGTCTGCTCTGGATCTGCAACATTTTTGGTGTTGTGGTGCTTGTCACCGGCATTGTCTGCCTGATCCAGTATGCCCGCATCCGCGGCACCGGCTTTACCGCGCCGTTCATGCTGGTGGGCGGTGTCATCACGGCGGGGCTGGGCATCTTCACACTGGCAAAGCCGCAGGTAGTGACCAGCTTTCTGCCCGTTGTTTTCGGCATCTTCATCGTCGTTGACGGCCTGAGCCGCATCGGTACCGCCATTGACCTTGCCAAGCGCAAGGGGCAGAAATGGTGGTTGCTGCTGCTGTTCAGCATCGTATCCGTTGCCCTGGGCGTACTGCTGGTGCTGCACCCGTTTGATGCGGCGGTCAGCGCCGTCATGCTCTGCGGCATCCTGCTGATCGCCGAAGGTGCGCTGAATTTAGGCTGCATTCTCTACGCTGCCATGGAGCTGCGCACACTGGACCGCATGGCCTCTGCCGCCGCCAATGCGGCCTTGGGTGCCATCGGCGACGCCCTGGACGAGGCCGAAGCCGCCGAGCGTGATGTCGGCAGCGACGGCCCTGTGGTGTACGACGCCGAGAGCAAGGATGTGTCGGAGGACGGTGAATAACCGTTCCGTGACACCGTAGGGGCGCATTCTATATGCGCCCGCAGCACCGTGCCATCAGCAAACGGGCACGGGCGGATATAGAATCCGCCCCTACAAGCTCCGTTTGTCCTTATTTTGTTTCCCGCGCGAAGGATCGCGAGTTATTTTTAAAGGAGAGAGCCCCTATCCATGTATGACCTTATCATCGTAGGCGCCGGCCCTGCCGGCATTTTCACCGCGCTGGAGCTGCTGCGCAAGAGCAGCACCCCCCACAAAATTTTGCTCGTCGAAAAGGGCAAGCCTGTGGAAAAGCGCCACTGCCCCAAGGATAAAACCGGCGTCTGCGTAAACTGCAAGCCGACCTGTGCCATCACCACCGGCTTTTCCGGCGCGGGCGCATTCTCGGACGGCAAGCTGTCCCTGTCCTATCAGGTCGGCGGCGAGCTGCCCGACCTGATCGGCGAGGATTTCGCGCAGGAGCTTATTGACTACACCGATAAAATTTACCTCGAGTTTGGCGCCGACCCGAAGGTCGAGGGCATCTACGAGGGTCCCGACATCAAGGACATCCGCAAGCGCGCCATTCAGGCGGGTCTGCAGCTCGTTGACTGCCCCATCCGCCATCTGGGCACCGAGAAGGCCCAGCAGCTCTACCTGAACATCCAGAACTATCTGGCCGACGCCGGTGTTGAGATGCTGTTCAGTACCGAGTGCGAGAACATCATCCTCGAGGATTCCGTCTGCAAGGGCGTCCGCCTGCGCGAAAAGGACGGCGTCCGCGACGTCTACGCCAAGCAGGTCGTTATTGCCACGGGCCGCCGCGGTGCGGACTGGCTGGAAAAGATCTGCGCCGAGCACAACATTGCCCACAAGCCCGGCACCGTTGACATCGGCGTCCGTGTTGAGTGCCGCAACGAGATCATGGAGAAGATCAACAAGGTCCTGTATGAGGGCAAGCTGATCGGCTACCCGGCCCCGTGGCGCAACAAGGTGCGCACCTTCTGCCAGAACCCCGGCGGCTTCGTTGCGCAGGAGAACTACGACAACGATCTGGCCGTCGTCAACGGCCACAGCTTCAAGGAGAAAAAGAGCAACAACACGAACCTGGCCATTCTGGTCAGCCACAACTTCACCGAGCCGTTCAACCAGCCCATCGCCTACGCGCAGAAGGTCGGTGAGCTGACGAACATGCTGGGCGCGGGCCACATTCTGGTGCAGCGCTACGGCGATATTCTGGACGGCAAGCGCACTTGGGCCAACGAGCTGGCCCGCACGAACGTCCGCCCGACGCTGAAGGACGCCGTGGCCGGTGACATCACCGCCGCCATGCCCTACCGCGCCATGGTCAACATCATCGAGTTCATCAAGATGATGGACGAGGTCGTGCCCGGCTTTGCCAGCCCCGAAACGCTGCTGTACAGCCCTGAGCTGAAGTTCTACTCCAACAAGGTCAAGATGGACACCGATCTGGAGACGAACATCGCCGGTCTGCACTGCCTAGGCGATTCCTCCGGCTGGACCCGTGGCCTGATGATGGCCTCCGTCATGGGCGTCCTGATGGGCCGCAAGCTGATGGAGAAGCACGAGTTCTGATTTTTCGGGGACGCGGGTGTTCTTTTCTTAGAAGAAAAGAACCAAAAGAATTTTAAACAAACGCATGGGGAGAGTGCCGGAGACGGTGCTCTCCCCTTTTTGCAGGCGGCGAGTGGCGGCGGCATGAGGGCATGCCGCCCTACGCACTCACTTTATGTCATTCGTAGGGCGGGATGCCCCCATCCCGCCGCGGGCAGGCATCCACTTTACTGCCCGCCCGTAGGGGGCGGCGTCCCCGACGCCCCGCACCCACTTCCCGCAAAAAAATTGCAAAAATCTCCAAAACACCCGCTCCGTGTGACAACTTTGCAACATCCGGGGTGTAGGATAGGGGCAAACCAGGCACAGAAAGGAGCTTTGAGGATGAAAAAAGTAGCTTTATTATTGGCGGCAGCCATGCTGGCGCTGGCCGGATGCGCGTCTGCGGGCGATACCGCGGCGGCTTCGGAGGCCGCACCGGCGGAGAGTACGGCGGAGAGCGCCGCGGCGGAGGACAGCACAGAAGCGGCGCTGCCGGGTGAGCCGCACCCCCTCTCGGCCTATAGCGCCTGCGCAGTCAGCGGCAACTGCGTCTACGCGGCGGTCACCCATTTTTCAAGCAGCGAGGACAGTCTCGGCAGCTTTGATCACAGCACCGTCTACAAAACCGACCTTACCACCGGGCAGACCTATGAGATGTACCGCACGGACTCCCAGCTTGCGTCCGCGCCGCTGATCATAGACGACACGCTGTATTTCATCTGCTACGACGGCGGTATGCTGGCCCTGCCGACGACGGGCGGTGAGGCGCGCGTGCTGCCGTTCTCCTACGACGACTGGATGCCTGTTTTTTACGCAGGTCACTACCTCTACTGCCGGAGCGTCAGCGCCGCGCCGTTCTGCCGTACCGACGGTATGCGGTTTAACTTGGAAAACGGGGAGACCGCGCCGTGGAATATCCCGGTGGAGACAATGTACATTCCCGATGTCGTCGGGGACGCGCTGCTGCTCTGCCGCGTTGTCTCGGATTATCCGGTGCCCTACCCGGACGACGACGAGATGTCCCAGGCGCTTTTGCAGAACACCACGCTGGAATACACCCTGGCCGACCCCGCGACGGGCGCGGTGCGGCAGACCTGCTTTACCCTCCCCTATGACATACCGCAGCCGGGGAGCCTTACAATCTACACCTACCTTGGCAAGTGCGGCAGTGACTTCTATTTCCGCGCAGACCAGTGCGACGATGAGTACGCTTTTGTTTCCCAGTCCGTGCTGCGCATCGGCACGGACGGCACCCGGACCGACCTTGGCATTACCAAAACGCCGGATTACCTGGATTACTCTGCGGTTTTGCAGGGCGATGAGGTGCGCTGGCTCCTGACCCGCGGCACCGACGGCATCTATCTGATTTACGACACGCAAGGCCATGAGATTGGCCGCAACGAGCGGCCCGCCGGGCTGGAGGCCTTCTTCCCTCTTTGTATGCTGGACGACGGACGCCTGCTGATGGTCGTCGGCTACGACTGGGAGCACGACAGCGCGGCCCGCTACGCTGTGATGGACGCCGACGAATTTCTGAACGGCGGGTCGGCATACCGCGAGATGACGTTTGCGGAGTGAACGGGCCCACCCTACAGGGAACGGCACGGTGGGCCGTGCCCGCTGCCGCAGAGTTTTTCAATCACCGGAAAGGACGTGTACCCATGAAAACGAATAAGCGCATTCCCCTCATCCTCACCGCAGCGCTCGCGCTGTCCGCCTGTGCGTCGGTTGTTCCCATGCGAAAACAATATTCACTATAAAGCAGTCCGGCTCAATCCAAAAG
>OHBM01002329.1_pt1 | contig 12820 bp, 10 predicted proteins | sample 1577251 | NCBI WGS metagenome assembly OHBM01 (sample SAMEA3541557, study PRJEB24748) | human gut metagenome | biome: human gut; feature: human-associated habitat; material: faeces | place: China | collected 2012
AGCACCTGCTGGATGCGGTGGACGTTGCTGGCGAAGGTGGTGACGATGATGCGCTTGGTGCAGCCGGTGAACTGCCGTATGAACGTGGCACCCACGGCCTTTTCGCTCAGGGTGTAGCCGGGACGCTCCACATTGGTGGAGTCGGCAAGCAGCGCCAGAACGCCCTGCTTACCCAGCTCGCCGAAGCGGGCCAGGTCGATGACCTCGCCGTCGATGGGCGTGGAGTCGATCTTGAAGTCGCCGGTGTGAACGATGGTGCCCATCCGCGTGTGGATGGCGAAGGCCGCCGAGTCGGCGATGGAGTGGTTCACATGGAGGAACTCCACCTGGAACTTGCCGGCCTTCACAGTCTGGCCCGCCTCCACGGTGATGAGCTTGGTGGAGTTCAGCAGTCCATGCTCCTGCAGCTTCAGCTTGATGAGCCCGGCGGTGAAGCGGGTGCAGTAGATGGGGGTGTTGATCTGCTTGAGGACGTAGGGAATGGCACCGATGTGGTCCTCGTGCCCGTGGGTGATGAACATGCCCCGCAGGCGGCTGTGGTTCTTCACCAGATAGCTGACGTCGGGGATGACGCAGTCGATGCCGTACATATCGTCCCCGGGAAAGGCCATGCCGCAGTCCACGACGATGATCTCGCCGCCGTACTCATAGGCGGTCATGTTCTTGCCGATCTCATTGAGACCGCCCAGAGGAATGATTTTCAGTTTTTCTGCCATAAATGTCGATTACTCCTTTGCTTTTTCACAGATGCCGCACAGCCGCCGGACGTGGAAAAATGGCCGCAGCAAAACGAAGGCGGTCCGCCGCGCCGCCGGCCCTGCATCGCCGGAGGGGGAGCGGAGTATCGCCCAGCCGCTGTGTGGATGGTCACGGGGAAAAGTCCCCTTGTTTTGTCTATATGATCGCAGGCACGCGCTCTGCGAAACGACCAAAAAATACGCACAATTTTCTGTGCTTTTTACGAAGTATAACACACATTTTCCCGTTTGTACACCCCCAACTTGCCGACAGGTTCCGACAGGGCGCGCAGCAGGAGCGGCGGAGACGGAAACTGACGGGATTTTCCAAAAGCACCTATTGTCCCAACGGGAATTGTGTGCTATAATCAATTCCTATATTAAATTGGAGACATATTCCCATCAAAAGGGAGGAGGACGCCCTTTGAGTAAAAAGATCATTCGCGGGTTCCGCACGAATATGGCGCTGTACAGCCTGTGCCTGCTGGCCTTCGTTATCGTGACCATTCCGGTCGAGCCGCTGCTGGCGGCGGGGGAGGCCCTGGCGGCCGTGGTGGTGCTGCTGCTGGGAAACCGGCGCAACAAGATGGCCCAGGCCTCGGTACGGCAGTACATGGACCGCGTATCTGGCGGCATGGATTCCGCCCGCTCCAGCAACATGCTGTACGCCCCGCTGCCCATGCTGGTGTTCGATGTGAACACCGGCGAGGTGCTGTGGAGCAACGATATGTTCATGCAGCTCACCAGCCAGAAGGAGAAGATCTTCGAGATGCTGGTGGACACTGTGGTGCCGGATTTCAGCTATCGCTGGCTGCTGGAGGGCAAGCGGGAGTATCCGGAGCTGTTCCCCTGGAACGGCCGGATCTATCGGGTGTTCGGCTCTCTGAGCCATCCGGAGGAGATGGAGCGGGACCAGACCCCTCTGGCCACCACGTACTGGATGGACGTTACGGACAGCGAGGAGATGCGCCAGACGCTGGAGCTGACCCGCCCGCTGGTGGCCATCCTGATGGTGGACAACTACGAGGAGCTGATGAAGGCCTGCCCGGAGAGCAAGCGCTCGGCGGTGCTGGCGGCGCTGGAGGAGAAGCTGAACGACTGGGCTGCGGGCTCCGGCGGACTGCTGCTGAGCTACGACCGCGACCGGTATCTGTTTGTGTTTGAGGAGAAGGACTACGGCGGCTACACCGAAAGCAAGTTCGACGTGCTAGAGAAGGTGCGGCAGGTGCAGGCCGGAGAGGGCGTGTCCGCCGCGCTGTCCATCGGCGTGGGACGGGATGAGGACAGCTTCGATCAGCTGTTCAAGAACGCCTCGCTGGCGCTGGAGATGGCGCTGAGCCGCGGCGGCGATCAGGCCGTGGTGAAGGATCGGGTAAACTTCGAGTTCTACGGCGGGCGCAGCAAGTCCACGGAGAAGCGGACAAAGGTGAAGTCCCGGGTCATGGCCAACGCGCTGGGCGAGCTGATCGACGACGCCAAGCAGGTATATGTCATGGGCCACAAGTACGCGGACATGGACTCCGTCGGCGCGGCCATGGGCGTGTGCTGCATCGCCCGCAAACGGGGCAAGAAGTGCCAGATCGTCATCGACACCGAGAACAACGCCGCCCATCCCCTGATCCGTAAGATGGCGGAGCAGCCGGAATACGCCGGTGTGATGATCTCCGGCGGCGAGGCGTTTCTGAAGTGCCAGCCCGGGGCGCTGCTGGTGGTGGTGGACACCAACCGGCCGGAGAGCGTGGAGTCCGAGGAGATGCTGGAGACCTGCAACCGCGTGGCGGTCATCGACCACCACCGGCGGGGCAGCAGCTACATTGAGAAGATGGCCCTGAACTACCACGAGCCCTACGCCTCCTCCGCCAGCGAGCTGGTGACAGAGCTGATGCAGTATCTGGTGGAGCCCTCCGATGTGCTGAAATGCGAAGCGGAGGCACTGCTGGCGGGCATTGTGCTGGATACCAAGAACTTTACCAACCGTACCGGCGGCCGCACCTTCGAGGCGGCGGCCTACCTGCGGCGCACCGGCGCCGACACCCAGGATGTGCAGCGCTTGTTCCAGGGCGACCTGCAGTCCATGGTAGACCGGTACGCCATCATCCGGCAGGCGGAGCTGTACCACGACGACATCGCCGTGGTGGCGCTGGAGGACGAGTGCGACCGCGTGACGGCGGCCAAGGCGGCGGATGAACTGCTGACCATCCGCGGCATCAAGGCGTCCTTTGTCCTGTACCGGAAGGGAGAGGGCGTGTACATGTCGGCCCGTTCGCTGGGCGAGGTGAACGTGCAGGTCATCCTGGAGGCGCTGGGCGGCGGCGGCAATTCCACCACCGCCGGCGGCCAGGCGGACAACATCTCGGTGGAGGAGGCCAAGGCCAAACTGCTGGAGGCCATCGACCGTTACTTTGAAAACTGACGAAAAGGAGATACAGAGCGATGAAAGTGATTTTGAAGCAGGACGTGAAGGGCAAGGGCAAGAAGGGCCAGCTCATCGAGGCGGCGGAGGGCTATGCCCGCAATTTCCTGCTGCCCAAGGGACTGGCCGTGGAGGCCACTGCCGACGCGGTGAACACCATGAAGCTGCAGGCCAAGGCCAAGGCCAAGGCGGACGCGGAGGCCAAGGCGGAGGCGCTGGCCATTGCCGAGAAGCTCAAGAGCTGCCAGGTGAAGATCGCGGCCAAGGGCGGCGAAGGCGGCAAGCTGTTCGGCGCCGTCACCGGCAAGGAGATCGCCGGTGCGCTGAAGGAGCAGTTCGGCATGGAGATCGACGGCAAGAAACTGGTGCTGGATCAGCCCATCAAGAGCTTCGGCAGCTACGAGGTCAAGGCCAAGCTGGGCTTCGAGGTCAGCGGCACTGTGTACGTGCTGGTCATCGAGGAGAAGTAACTTTTACCACGGAGAGGAGGGTCTCATATGGCTGCGGACGATCTGCTGCTGCGGCAGGCGCCTCATTCGCCCCAGGCGGAGCAGGCGGTGCTGGGCTCCATGCTCATCGACCCCGACTGCATCAAGGACGTCATGGACAAGCTGCAGCCGGAGGACTTTTATCTGCGGGCCAACCGCGATATCTTTGAGACCATCTACCATATGTTCATCTATTCCAGGCCCATTGACGGCGTCACTGTGGCGGGGGAGATGGAGCGAAACGGCGTCTATAACGACAACACCCGGGACTATCTGGTGCAGCTGATGGACGTGACGCCCACCAGCGCCAACGTCATGGAATACGTGAAGATCGTGCTGGACAAGTCGCTGATGCGGCAGGTGGCGGCAGCCGCCGGCAGCATCACCGCCATGGTGCAGGAGGGCAACGGCGACGCAGGCGACATGCTGGAGTCAGCGGAGCAGAAGGTCTACGCCATCCGGCGGGGCCGCAGCGCCCAGAACATGGTGACGGTGAGCATGGTGCTGCAGGACGTGATGAACCATCTGGCGGAGCTTACTGCCAGCGGCGGCAAGACGCTGCCGGGCCTGTCCACCGGCCTGTCCGCCGTGGACGCCAAGATCAACGGCCTGAACAAGTCCGACCTGCTGCTGCTGGCCGCACGCCCGGGCATGGGAAAGACCAGTATGGCCCTGAACGTGGCGCTGTCCGCCGCCAAGGAATCCGGCAAGACCGTGGCCATCTTCTCCCTGGAAATGTCGCGGGAGCAGCTGGTGACGCGGCTCATCGCCAGCGAGGGACTGGTGGAGAATACCCGTCTGGTGACGGGCAACCTGCGGGAGAGCGACTGGCAGCGCATCGCCGAGGCCGCGTCCTCCCTGAGCCGGATGGATATCCGCATAGACGACAATCCGCTGCTGACGGTGGCGGATATGAACGCAAAATGCCGCAGGCTGGAGAATCTGGGGCTGGTGGTCATCGACTACCTGCAATTGATGACCTCCGCCGGCGGAAAGGGCTACTCCGGCGAGAACCGCCAGCAGGCGGTGTCGGACATCAGCCGTATGCTGAAGATCATGGCCAAGGAGCTGCAGGTGCCGGTGCTGTGCCTGAGCCAGCTGAGCCGTGCCAACGAAAAGCGCGACGACAAGCGGCCCATGCTGTCGGATCTCCGCGAATCCGGCGCCATCGAGCAGGACGCGGACATCGTGCTGTTCCTGTATCGGGACGATTACTACAACAGCGATTCGGAAAAGCGCAACGTGGCGGAGTGCATCGTGGCCAAGAACCGCCACGGCGAGACCGGCAAGGTGGAGCTGCGGTGGATGCCGGAGTACACCGCCTTCGGCACGCTGGAGAACCGCTACGACGATGAGGAGTGAGCCATGGACCTGACGCCGTGGATGGAGCGCTGGCACATGCTGCCCGAACAGGGCGGCGTGATCCTGTGCGCCGTGTCCGGCGGGCGGGATTCCATCTGCCTGCTGGACTATCTGCACACGCTGGGGCAGGAGCGGGGCTTTACCGCCGCGGCGGGGCATCTGAACCATCTGATGCGCCCCACCGCCCAGCGGGACGAGGACTTCGTCCGCAGCTTCTGCGCCCGGCGGGGTATCCCGTTCTACACGGAACGGGCCAACGTGTACGCCCTATGCGGCACGTGGGGCCTGACGGTGGAGGAGACGGGGCGCCGCGCGCGGTACGAGTTTTTGCAGCGGACGGCGGAGACCATCGGCGCGGAGAAGATCGCCACGGCCCACCACCAGAACGATCTGGCGGAGACGGTGCTGCTGCAGCTGCTGCGGGGCACAGGACCCCAGGGCCTGACGGGTATCCCGCCGGTGCGGGGCAACATCGTCCGGCCGCTGCTGGACACGCCGCGGCGGGACATTGAGCGATATATTGCCGAGCACGAGCTGGCGTATGTCACCGATGAGACCAACGGGGACACGGCCTACGCCCGTAACCGGCTGCGGCTGGAGATCTGGCCGGAGCTGGAGGGTATCAACCCCCGAGCGGCGGAACACATCGCCTGCACGGCGGACATCCTGCGGCGGGAGAACGCCTATCTGGATGCGCTGGCGGCGGAGCGGCTGCGGTCAACGGGGACCGGCGTGGACTGCGAAGCACTGCTGGCAGCGCCAGAGGCTCTGCGGCCCAGGATGCTGCGGCTGCTGTTGGATCGGCTGCCCACGGGACGGAAGGATCTGGGCGCAGTGCATCTGACGGCGCTGGAGCAGCTGGCCGCCGGCGAGGGCGCACTGTCGCTGCCGGAGGGCGTGGAGGCGGTGTGCCGCGGCGGCGTGCTGACCCTGCGCATGGCGGAGACGGCGCCGGAGGAGACGGTACTGCGCCGGGGGGAGAACCCCTACGGCGCGGGATACCTCATGGTGAGCAGAAGCCCCCTGGAGGGGGCGCTGGCACTGCGGTGCGGCGCGGAGCAGCGCCTGACAGCCCGCTGCTGGCGGCGGGAGGACCGGCTGACGCTGCCGGACGGCCGCGGGGCGCGGAGTCTGAAGCGGCTCATGGCGGAGCGGGGCGTGAGGCCCGAGAACCGCCGAAAAATACCGGTGCTGTGTGTGGACGGCGTGGCCGCCGCCGCGTGGGGCATCGGCGTGGACAGGAGCTTCCTGCCGGAGCCATCCGGCGAGGACATATATTATATTATAATGAGAGAAAGCTAACGGAGGACAAAACGGTATGGCGAAGAGCAATATGGATCAGGATATTCTGAAGGTCCTGCTGTCTGAGGAAGAGATCAAGACCCGCGTGGCGGAACTGGGCGAGGAGATCTATGACGCGTTCTGCGATAAAAACCCCATGTTCGTGGGCGTGCTGAACGGCTGCTTCATCTTTATGGCGGACCTGGTGCGGGCGGCCCAGCTCAAGAGCGAGCTGGAGTTTATCGGCGTGTCCTCCTACAACAACGGGACCAAGTCCTCCGGCGTGGTGCAGATCACCCGCGACCTGCAGCGGGACATCAGCGGCCGCGACATCATCGTGGTGGAGGACATTCTGGACTCCGGCAACACGCTGGCGTTCCTGACGGACTATCTCAGGACCAAGGGCGCGGCGTCCGTTACCATCGCTACCCTGCTGGATAAGCCGGCGCGGCGGGAAAAGCCCATCAAGGCCGATTATGTGGGCTTCGAGGTGCCCGACGAGTTCGTAGTGGGCTACGGGCTGGACTACGCCCAGCAGTACCGCAACATGCCCTACATCGGCGTGCTGAAGCCGGAGGTATACAGCAAGTAAAACGGCGTATTTTGTATACGCATCGTATAGAGAACGGGGGACGCAGACAGATGAGGGACAAGGGCGGCAAACGGCTGGCAGGCGGCGCACCGGATGGTGCGGCGATAGCGGAGCAGGCTGCGGCAGGCGGTGCACCGGCGGGAAAGAGCCGGTGGCGGCGGCTGTGGGACGACTGGGGCTATCTGGCCGTCACGGCGGCGGTGATGCTGTTCCTGCTGCGGGTGCTGCTGCAGCTCATCTACGTGCCCACCGCGTCCATGGAGACCACCATCCCCACCCGATCACTGGTGGTGGGGTGGCGGCTGCCCTATGCAGTGGCCGACCCCGTGCCCCAGCGGGGCGCTATCGTTACGTTCTGGAACGACGAGGAGGGTGAGGTGCTGGTGAAGCGGGTGGTGGGACTGCCCGGGGAGACAGTGTCCTTCGAGGGCGGCGATGTGTATATCGACGGGGCGCAGCTGGACGAGGACTATCTGCTGGAGGACGTAGAGACCCTGTGCGACAAGACGTTCCAGGTGCCGGAGGGCTGCGTATTCGTCATGGGCGACAACCGCGAGTGGTCCAAGGACAGCCGCCTGCTGCAGGAGCCGTATATACCGGCGGCATCCATCCAGGGGCAGATGCTGCTGGCGTTCTCCATCGGCTCCGGCCAGAGCTGGCAGGGCGTCCGCTGGATCGGATAGCATAACAAAACGTAATTTTCCACGGATGGTTATACAATTCGTATAGCCATCCGGCGGCGAAAGGAGACCATATGGGAGACAAAGGCGGCAAGCGTCTGGCTCGGAACAGGGAGGACGCGGCGCGGAACGATACGGCACAGGGGAAGATGCCTGCGGCGGACGTGCCGGAGAGCGGCGCGGCACCGGTGCAGCAGAGCCGATGGAAGCGGCTGTGGAGCGACTACGGCTATCTGCTGGTGACGCTGGCGGTGGTAGTGCTCATCTTCCGCGTGCTGCTGCAGCTGGCCTACGTGCCCAGCGGCTCCATGGAGACCACCATTCCCACCAAATCGCTGCTGGTAGGCTGGCGGCTGCCCTATCTGGTCAGCGATCCGGCGCCGCAGCGGGGCAGCATCGTCACGTTCTGGGACGAGGAGATGGGCCACGTGCTGGTGAAGCGGGTGGTGGGACTGCCCGGAGAGACGGTGTCCTTTGAGGGCGGCTTCGTCTATATCAACGGAGAGAAGCTGGACGAGGACTATCTGCCGGTCAGCGGTATCACACAGAGCGAAAAGGACACATTTCAGGTACCGGCGGACTGCATTTTCGTGATGGGCGACAACCGCACAGGCTCTCATGACAGCCGGTATCTGCGGGAGCCGTACATTCCGGTATCGCAGGTGCAGGGCCGGATGCTGCTGGCCATCTCCATTGGCTCCGGCCAGAGCTGGCAGGGCGTGCGATGGATCGGATAAAGGGGGCGTAAGGTTTTGGAAAGAAGACGATTCGGGGCGACCGGCCTGCTGCTGGTAGTCCTTGTGGTGGTATTCGTGGGGTATCTGGCGGGCAATATGCGCCGCGCCGGAGACATTTCGTACAGCCAGCTGCGCTCGCTGTTCACGGAGGAGAAGGTGCAGTCCTTCGCCATTGAGAATGAGCGGCTCACCGCCAGCCTGCGGGACGGCACCACCGCCACCTGCGAGCTGTACAGCTTTGAGACGTTTTACGAGGATCTCAACGATTTGGTGGTGGAGCAGAACAAGGCGGGCATCATCGAGGCCTACGACTACCACGCCGACCACTCCACCAACTGGGTGCAGGTGCTGCTGCCCTATGTACTGGCGATCATGGGATTCATCCTGCTGCTGAACCTGATGAACCGGATGAACGGCGGCGGTGCGGCGGCCAACGACAAGATGGCCCGCTTCGGCGAGGCCCGCACCCAGAGCTTACCCACGGGCAGCAAGAAGGTGACATTTCAGGACGTGGCCGGCGCCGATGAGGAGAAGGAGGAGCTGGAGGAGATCGTCCAGTTCCTGCAGGACCCCGAGAAGTATACGGCACTGGGGGCACACATCCCCAAGGGCGTGCTGCTGGTGGGCCCTCCGGGCACCGGCAAGACCCTGCTGGCCAAGGCCGTGGCCGGTGAAGCAGGGGTGAAATTCCTTTCCATCTCCGGCTCCGATTTTGTGGAGATGTATGTAGGCGTGGGTGCGTCCCGGGTCCGGGACCTGTTTCGCCAGGCCAAGCAGAATTCCCCGGCTATCATTTTTATCGACGAGATCGACGCCGTGGGCCGCCAGAGAGGCAGCGGTCTGGGCGGCGGCCACGACGAGCGGGAGCAGACCCTGAATCAGCTGCTGGTGGAAATGGACGGCTTTGCCGCCAACCAGGGCGTGGTGGTCCTGGCCGCCACCAACCGGGTGGACATTCTGGACCCGGCCCTGCTGCGCCCCGGACGGTTCGACCGCCAGGTGTATGTGGGCCTGCCGGATATCAAGGGCCGCCAGGAGATCCTGGCCGTCCACGCCAAGAACAAGCCCCTGGCGGAGGATGTGGACCTGGAGAAGCTGGCCAAGGGTACCTCCGGCTTTACCGGCGCAGACCTGGAAAACCTGCTGAACGAGGCGGCCCTGCTGGCCGGACGCCGGGACGAGAAGGCCATCACCATGGCCGACCTGCAGCAGTCCGTCATCAAGGTCATCGCGGGACCTGAGAAGCACAGCCGGGTGATCCCCGAGCACGAGCGTCGGCTCACCGCCTATCACGAGGCGGGCCACGCCGTGGTGATGCATACCCTGCCGGATCTGGACCCCGTGCATCAGATCACTATTGTGCCCCGGGGCCAGGCAGGCGGCATGACCATCTTCCTGCCCGACGAGGATCGCAGCTATCTGTCCCGCACCCATCTGCTCAACAGCATTGCGGGGCTTCTGGGCGGCCGGGCGGCGGAGCAGCTGGTACTGGGAGATATCTCCACCGGCGCGTCCAACGACATCAGCCGGGCCACCCAGCTGGCCCGGAAAATGGTGGGGACCTACGGCATGTCCGACCGCATGGGCAGCGTGGCCTTTGACGCGGGACACGACGAGGTGTTCATTGGCCGGTCCATGGCCCAGACCCGCCCCTATTCCGAGGAAACGGCGGCGGAGATGGACCGGGAGATCCGCCGCATCCTGGACGAGGCCTATGGCCGCTGCACGGAGATCCTGGAAAAATACCGCCCTCAGCTGACAGAGACGGCCCAGTTCCTGCTCCAGCATGAGACCATGACAGCTCAGGAATTTGAACAGATTTTCGCATCCGAGGACAGGAAATAACGGCAAAAAGAGAGCACCGCCGCGGCGGTGCTCTCTTTTTTGATTGCGGGTGGGTTATTGGTCCTCCTCGGTGAAGTGGACGTGGGAGAAAATGTGGTCCTGGCAGAAGCAGCGGTAGCCGACGCACTTGCTGCAATAGCGGAATTGCAGGTCGGGATAGTCCGTGTCCGTGCGGCCGCAGACGGCGCATTTGTGGTGATAGCCCTTTTGCTGCTGCTGTTGCCGCACGGCCTTTTTGAAGTTTACCGTCTGGGGCGCGTGCTGGTATTTCCGGCGCTGGATAAACGCGTCGATAGCGGGCCAGATGAACACCAGGAAGTTCAGCAGCGCCACCACCGGCAGGATGGCTCCCAGCCAGCTGCCTGCCAGCAGGGACTGCACAATGCCGATGAGGAACACCGCGATATCCAGCCACGCCAGCCATTTGATCTTCACGGGGATGAAGAAGAACAGCAGCAGCTGGGTATCCGGAAACAGGAAGGCAAAGGCCAGGAACATGGACAGATTCACATATTCCGTTCCACCCACAGAATAGCCCACGCCGGAAATGGCGGAGGCGGCCAGGGTGGCGATCACCGTCAGAAGCACGCCGCTCCAGTAATAGAGGTTGAAGCGGGCGGTGCCCCACTGGCGCTCCAGGGACGAGCCGATCCAGTAGTAGAAATACAGGCTGATGGCCAGCCAGAAGGGACTGGAGCTGGTGGGGACGAAAATGAAGGTGACGATGCGCCAGAGCTCCCCGTGGAGCACCTTGCTGCCGTTGAGATACAGGAAGCTCACGGCATTGGCGTCGGTGCGCATGGTCAGCAGCATCAGCACATAGACCACCACATTGCCGATGACGATCCAGCGCATAAGGTCCGGAATACCGAACCGGGGATGCCGGGCGCAGAAGCGGTCGGCGGCGTCATAGAGCTTTTTCAAGGGGAAATTCCTCCAATACGATTCAAGTGGCTCTATTGTAACCGATTGCGGGTGAAAAGTCATTACCTTTTTTTGAACATTTGGTTCCCGGCGCTATGCAAAAGGGCAAAAACGTGGTAAAATAACAGTAGCTTGTCAAAAAAGTAATTTTTGACAAGCTACTGTGCGGTTTTTTAGAACTTAAAAAGTTCTAAAAAACCTGTGATTGCAAACGAAAGACACCCCTGATGGGTTTCTTTCGTAACTATCTTCCTTTCCGATAGCGGAAGGTTTCCGCTTTTTTTCGACGGTCTTATAACTGTTTAATCGCTTTGAAAGGGGGCGGCGATGTGTTCAAGCGGGTATATGTGGAGATCACCAACGTGTGCAACCTGGCCTGCTCCTTCTGCCCGGGGACCCGCCGCCCGGCGCGGTTCCTGGCCCCGGCAGAGTTCCGGATCCTGGCGGAAAGGCTCCGCGGCCACACGGAGTATCTGTACCTCCATGTGATGGGGGAGCCGCTGCTGCACCCGCAGCTGGAGGAGCTCCTGGCCGTTGCCCGGGAGCTGGGCTTCCGGGTGTGTGTCACCACCAACGGGACGCTGCTGCCCCGGCGGGGACAGGTCCTGTCCGGCGTGCACAAGGTCAGCGTATCCCTCCACAGCTTCGAGGGAAACGACTGCCCCGGCAGCATGGAGGAATATCTTTCCGGCGTGTGGGATTTCTGCCGCCGGGCCTCGGCGGAGGGGACTCTGTGTGCCCTGCGCCTGTGGAACATCGGCGGGCGGGACAGCTGCAACGGTCAGGTGCTGGCCTTCCTGGGGGAACAGCTGGGCCGGGACGTGCTGTCTATCCCCACGGACCGCCGGGGGAACCGGCGGCTTTCCGCGAATATTTTCCTGGAGCAGGCGGAAAAATTTGATTGGCCGGACCCGGAGGCTCCGGAGAGCGGCACGGAGTTCTGCCACGGGCTGCGGCAGCAGCTGGCTGTTTTGTGCGACGGCACGGCGGTGCCCTGCTGCCTGGACGGAGAGGGACGCATGGCCCTGGGGAATCTGTTTGACCAGCCGGTGGAGGAGATTCTGGCATCGCCACGGGCGGCGGCCATCCGGGAGGGCTTCTCCCGCCGCCGTCCGGCAGAGGAGCTGTGCCGCCGGTGTGGCTATGCCGCGAGGTTTTAGGATATGGATGCAATACAGGAAAAACTCAACCGGCTGCCCGGGGCGCTGCTGCCCTGGTACCGGGAGAACCGCCGGGTGCTGCCCTGGCGGGAGGAGGTGTCCGCCTACCGGACCTGGGTGTCGGAGATCATGCTGCAGCAGACCCGGGTGGCGGCGGTGATCCCCTATTTTCAGCGGTTTATGGCGGCGTACCCGTCGGTGGAGGCTTTGGCCGCCTGCGACGAGGGGCAGCTGATGAAGCTGTGGGAGGGCCTGGGCTATTACAGCCGGGCCCGGAATCTGCGCCGGGCGGCGCAGATCGTCGCGGAGCAGTACGGCGGGGCGTTTCCCCGGACGTATGAGGAGCTGACCGCCCTGCCCGGCATCGGGGACTATACCGCCGGAGCCATTTTGTCCATCGCCTTTGGGGAGCCTGTCCCGGCGGTGGACGGCAATGTGCTGCGGGTGGCGGCCCGGGTAGGCGGCTGCCGGCTGGATATTCTGGACCAGAAAAACCGGCGGCAGTTCCGGCGGTGGATGGAGGCGGCTATGCCACGGGAAGCCCCGGGGGCCTTCAACCAGGCGCTGATGGACCTGGGAGCCGGGTTGTGCCTGCCCAACA
>OHBM01002336.1_pt1 | contig 12787 bp, 10 predicted proteins | sample 1577251 | NCBI WGS metagenome assembly OHBM01 (sample SAMEA3541557, study PRJEB24748) | human gut metagenome | biome: human gut; feature: human-associated habitat; material: faeces | place: China | collected 2012
CAAGTCCCCCGCGGCAGATGGAACGCGAAAATGAGATGATCGTTATTTCACATCGGCTTTTTGGGCAGCTGCTTGCGAGGGAGCGATAGCAGGCGAGGCGGTATGGAAACGCGCATGCCATCTGCGCTGACGCTTTTCTAGCTCCCTCCGCATTTCTAAGCAGCTATATTCCCACGCCGGCCTTCTTTAAGAGCTTTGCTGCCCATGACGCATCGATCAGGATGTCCTCACGCTCCGTTTCCGCAAAAGCAGGCGAGAGCTGCTGCTTCACCTGCTCATACATCGCAGCATCGAACGCATACGCGCAGACGATCTTGCCATCCTGATACAGGCAGTAGCCCGTGCGGCCGTCCGCGCCGCGCTCGAACCAGATGGCATCGACCGAGAGACCCGGCTTCTGTTTCTGCAGGAAGGAATGTGCCAGCACCTTCATGATCTCTATGACCTTGTCATCCAGATGAAGATCAAGCAGCAGCAGCTTTTCCAGCAGCACCTGACGGTTTGCCACCACACGGCGGCTCCAGTCAGCGATGCCTGCCCACGGTACGGATGGATCGCGTCCCGTCATGATGGCGCAGGCCTTCCGGAAATCCTCCTCGTTATCCGCGTAGTAGAGAAGCGCGTGACTTTCCCTTTCCTTATATAAGAAAGAATAAGAATAATGCTCCGCGTGACCACAGTACGGACACGCTCCTACGAATGCCTCGCCTGTCCGCACCTTCTCTGCGATCGAGGCATCCTCTCCGGTATCAAAAGCAGGATGCGTCGTGAATGAAAACAGCTTCTGGCAGGCAGGACAGGTCAATGTCAAAATAGCCATAAAAACTCCTTTGGTTCAGGAAATGCTGACTAGGGAAACACTGATTCAATCGTTGTCAGATTTTACTCTTAAATTTTTATGCATAGCAAGGAATAACCTGACGCGAATAGCGAGCTATTTAAGGAAGGTTATGACGAAGCTATGTATAAAAATTCTTGTAAAGTCTGATTCTGCGATTGAATCAGCGTTTCCCTATAACCCAAAATAAAAAATCCCACAGTCCTAAGACCATGGGATTTCTCTCTCGGAAAATTAAGCCTTTTCTTCCATCTTTTCCTTGTAAGCTTCTTTTGCTTCTTCTCTAGCTTCAGCAGCAGCTTCTTTAGCTTCTGCAGCTTTTTCAGCAGCGATAGCAGCATTTACGTTTGCGTTCAGACGGGATTTTTTACGAGCAGCAGCATTCTTGTGGATCACGCCTTTTTTAGCAGCGCTGTCAATGATGCTTACAGCAGCACGAAAAGCTTCGTCTTTATTTTCAGAGTTAGCAGCAGCGACAGCCTTCTTGATAGCGCCGTGAATCTGGGATTTAACAGCAGCGTTAGCAGCTTTCTTAGCAGCGTCCTGTCTCATGCTTTTCAAATTGGATTTAATCTGTGGCAATGGTTTCACCTCCCGTCTGCATTATTCATACCAAAGTATTTTATCATAAAGGACGAGTGATAGCAAGGTCGTTTGGAAAGAAAATTTAGAGAAACGGTTCCTGCAGGCTCTGGGATGCAGCGCATAGTGCGGATATACGGCAAAATCCCTTTCCTAGAAACGGCGCCTCTGTTCCTTGATGCGTTATGCACCATCCGCTCGCCTTCCTATAAAAAAGGACATGCGATCTCTCACACGTCCTTTTCATGCTCTTACAGCGTCAGCGCTCTTTCGAAATGTTCCTTCAGGACTTTGATAGAAGCCGCAAGTTCCGCATTTTCTTCCTCCGTCAGATGCAGCTCGATGATGTCTTCTACACCATCCTTGCCGATCTTGACCGGTACAGAAGCGAAGCTGTCTTTGATGCCGTACGGGCCATCAAGGTATACAGAGACCGGCAGCACCTTGTGTTCATTGTGGTAGATCGCGCGGACCAGTTCTGCCGTTGCGGACGTGACGCCGAATTCCGTGCAGCCCTTGGTCGTATTTTCCACATAGCCTTCACGGTGTACCTTTTCCAGGATGACATCCTTCGGATCCATCTTGTAAAGCTCCGGCTTTTCAGCGAGCAGTTCATCCAGCTTCTTGCCGGCGACCGTAACATGGCTCCACGGGATCATGCTGGAGTCCCCGTGTTCACCCAAGAGGTAGGCGGTGAGCGAGCGGCGGTTGATCTTCAGCTGGTCAGACAGCTGGTACTGCAGACGAGCGGAGTCGAGCGCCGTGCCAGAGCCGATGATCTTATTCTTCGGATAGTCCAGCTTGTACTGGATATATTCTGCGATGATATCGCATGGATTGGAGATCGAGATGATGATCCCGTCAAAGCCGGACTTTTCGATGAGCGGCAGGAATTCCTTCGTCGTCGCGATGCCGCCATCCATCATATCAAGGCGAGTCTGTCCCGGCAGACGAGGCTTGCCGGAGGCATTGATCATGATGTCCGCATCCTTCATGTCATCGATCGTACCTGCATACGCTTCGAAATGATGCGGCTGGTAGCTGACCGCATCCATCAGGTCGAGGGATTCGCCCATCGCCTTGTCATTGTTCACGTCGTAGAAAACGACTTCATCCGCCAGCCCCTGTACCGCAAGCTGCAGTCCCAGATGAGAGCCGACATTGCCGGCACCGATGATTCCTACTTTTCTTGTCTTGATTGCCATATTCTTCTACACTCCTTTGCTTCATTTTCTGGCATTGATATAGAATTATTCCTATATGTCATTCTATCATGTACTTATGAGATGACGTATGCATATTATACTACGGATCTTGAAAATTGGAAATAGAAAAGAGCATCGCTATCACAAAAAGCCTCTCCTCATAGACGCCGCCGAGAGAGCTTTTCGTTGACCGCTCGCTGTTGCGAATGAAACGCCGTGAGCCAAGAGCGTATGGAGTACCGTGTTTCCCATTTTCCGATGCTCTCCCGTTTCTTCTTGACCGCAAACGAAAAAGATTTCTCGCTTGCGCTCGAAATGACGGTATGGGGAAGCGATGCGGGGACACGACTCTCCCTCCTTCCTATGGAAGGAGGTGCCCCGAAGGGGCGGAGGTTGGCTCACGCAGCGGAATAAACAGGAATGGGTAAGGAGCATTTTCTCATATCGTCCTCCCAAGCACAGTCGAGGGTGCTTTTTTCGTTGACCGTTCGCTTTTCCTGCCTGCTTGAAACGCCGTGATTCCGAAGCGTATGGAGTACGGCGTTTCCCATTTTCCGATGCTCTACCGTTTCTTTCATGAGCGCCAACGAAAAAGATTTCTCGCTTGCGCTCGAAATGACGGTACGGGAAAACGGTATTCTCGCATCGCTTCCTTATTTGCGGCATAACAAAATGCCGCAAATCCCATGTGGATACTCAAATACCAACATGGAATTTACGGCTATAATTTTTGGGGATATTTGCCATGTCTATCTTGACAGGGGGCTGATCATTTGATCATGCCGCTTTTATTATTTCACTACCTTCTCCGTATTTTCTGCAAGTCCCGGGAAATCCAATGTTGCGAAGAGGTCGCAAAGGGTTTCATTTCTGCGGATCTGCTGGATGCTGCCATCTTCATGGACGAAAATTTCCTGATGGCGGAGACGTCCATTATAGTTATAGCCCATGCTGTGACCATGAGCGCCGGTATCGTGGATAACGATGAGGTCGCCCATTTCGATTTCCGGAAGCTCTCTCTGGATGGCGAATTTATCGCAATTCTCACAAAGGGAGCCGGTCACGTCATAGACGTGGTCCTTCGGTGCATCTGCTTTGCCGAGGACGGTGATGTGGTGGTAGGCGCCATACATCCCCGGACGCATGAGGTCGGCCATGCAGGCATCGGTACCGATGTAGTCTCTGTAGATGTGCTTGTAATGGATGGCTTTCGTGACAAGGAAGCCATACGGGCCGGTCACCATGCGGCCGCATTCGAAGGAGATGCGGGTATTTTCAAAGCCTGCCATTTTTTCTTCGAAGAGCTTCTTCGCGCCTTCGCCGAGACCTTCGAGGTCGACCGGATCCTGTTCCGGACGATAGGGGATGCCAATGCCGCCGCCAAAGTCGATGAAGGAGACGGTGATGCCTTTTTCTCTCTTGATCTCATTCGCAAGATCAAACATCATACTGATGGTGCCGAGAAGCCCCGGGAGCTGGAGCTCCGCGGAGATGACCATGGTATGGATACCAATGTAAGAGATTCCATGGTCCTTCGCCCAGTCGACACAGGTCATGAGCTGGTCCTTGGTCATGCCATACTTAGCTTCTTCCGGAGTACCGATGATCGCATTGCCGCGTGCAAGCTCCGGCCCCGGGTTATAACGGAAGCAGATCTTTTCCGGGACGATGTGAAGACGTTCCATGTCGCCTAAATTCGATACATCATCCAGATTGATGATGGCACCAAGGTCATTCGCTTTCAAAAATTCTTCGTCCGGGGTATCATTCGAAGAGAATACGATCTGATCACCGGTAATGCCGACACTCTCAGCAAGCACCAGCTCTGCCATGGAGCTGCAGTCTGCACCGACGCCGAGCTCCTTGAGGCTCTTCATGATCCAGGGGTTTGGCGTTGCTTTCACCGCAAAGTATTCATGAAAATTCGGATTCCAGGAAAAGGCCTTCTGCAGACGCTTCATATTGTCATGAATGCCTTTTTCGTCATAGATGTGAAATGGTGTACCATACTGCTGTGCTACCTGTCGGATCAGCTCATCGCTGAATGGGATCTTTTTATCAGTCATTACATATCCTTCTTTCGTAGTCTTTTGATTTTATCGGAAAATTCGATGTTTAATTATAACACACGAGCATGGGATTGACTATAGAAAAATAAGAAGGGGTTCAGGGTGAGCCCATGAAGCGTCAAGCCCCAGAGACTCCCCCTGAACCCAAGGGAAACGCCGATTCAATCGCAGAGTCAGCGTTCACAAGAATTTTTATGCATAGCTTTGTCATAGCCTTCCTTAAATAGCTCGCTATTCGCGTCAGGCGATTCCTCGCTATGCATAAAAATTCAAGAGTACAATCTGACAACGATTGAATCAGTGTTTCCCTAGAGAAAATCATCTTACCAAGTGACACTACCGCTGAACGGTTCTACTTACTTATTATCCGCATTCGCTACAGCCTTCTTGCTGTATTCTTCTGTCCATTTCTTGAAGTTGCCATTGTCCGTATTTTCTTTGATGACTTCGTTCACGACAGCAAGAACATCTTCGTTACCCTTCTGGATGGCAGCCGCAGAGTTCTTGACGGCATTCGGGAATTTGATATCCGAGAACATCAGGTCATCATTGAAGATGAGATACTGCTGACCGACGATGCCTTCGACAACGAGACCATCTACCTTACCATGCTTGAGCTCGAGCACGACTTCCGGGACATGCGCAAGACCGACGATCTTGGCATCCTTGATCTTTTCCTTTGCCAGAGCTTCCTGTGTGGTGGACTTCTGGACGCCGATGGTCTTGCCGTAGAGATCTTCTACTTTCTTATATTTGTCCGCATCTGCCTTCTTGATGATGACAAGCTGTTCTGTCGGCAGGTAGTTGTTCGAGAAATCCATAGATTTCTTACGTTCATCAGTTGGGTTGATACCGGCGATGGCGATATCGACCTTACCGCTGGTCAGTGAGGTCAGAAGTGCCTGGAAATTCATATCTTGCACTTCGAGCTTGACGCCGAGCTTGTCAGCGACTTTCTGTGCAAGCTCCATATCAATGCCGATGACTTTCTTTTCGCCGACGGATGTATCGACGAATTCATATGGCGGGTAGCCGGACGCAGTGCCTACGACGAGCTTGCCTTCTTTCTTGATCTTCTGCATCAGCGGGCTTTCTTTCTGCGTCTGTGGCTTGCTCGATGCCGCTTTGTCAGCGCTGCCGCCGCAGCCTGCCAGGGTGAATGCTGCCATAGCTGCCAGACCAAGGGCAGCTGCTTTCCATGCTTTGCTATGTTTCATCATCATGATACGCACCTCTCTAGTGAAATCGTCTCCATCGGACTTACGGAAACGCTGATTACATCGCAGAGTCAGATTTCATAAGAATTTTATACACTGCTTCATCATTATTCTCCTTAAATAGCGCGCTATTCGCGTCGAATAATTCCTTGCATTTTATAAAAATTCAAGAATGAAATCTGGCAACGATTTAATCAGTGTTTCCTTACGTTTTTGTATGCATAGATAATAGCATGATTATACATGTTTGTCAATAATTATTCATTCAATTTTCGCAATTTTTCGAGATCCGATTTCTTTTATGCTTCACTTTACGGAAAGCTCCGCATGCGTGCAGAAGCTAGGCTATGCGATATCGCGTACTTTTCAGCCTTAGTCCTTTCTGCGGTGCAGAGCAGCAATAAAAAAGCGCAGCCTCCTCCATGGAGACTGCGCCTTTTATGCAAAATATGCACGAGCAAAGTCCGATAGCCTTACTTCGCTTTTTCTACTGCGATCTTGCTGTACTGATCGACCCATTTCTCGAACTGGCCGGATTCGGTATCTTTCTTGATGATCTCATTGATGATCTTCATGAGATCGTCATTGCCCATCTTCATCGCTACAGCGGAGACCTTCTTTGCCCCTTCGAACTGTACATCTGCAAGAGCGAGATCATCATTGAAAATCAGGTACTGCTTGGCTACGACGCCTTCGAGAACGATCCCATCGAGCTTTTCATTCTTCAGCTGCAGGATCGCATCCGGTACGCTGGAGAGACCGAGAGCTTTCGCACCTTCGACCTTCTGCGCCGTCGCTTCCTGCGTGGTGGACTTTTCTGCGCCGATGGTCTTGCCTTTCAGGTCTGCCGCTGTCTTATATACGTGCTGATTTTTCTTCAGGACGAGCAGCTTCTGCTCCGTCGGAAGATACTTGTCAGAGAAGGCCATGACTTTCTCGCGTTCCGGAGTCGGGGAGACACCGCCGACAGCGATGTCGACCTTGCCTGCCGTGACGGAGGAGAGCAGTGCAGAGAAGCCCATGTCCTGGACTTCCATCTTGACACCGAGCTTGTCAGCAAGCTGCTGGCACATTTCGATATCGAGTCCGATGACCTTCTTGTCAGCGGAGCCAGAGTCTACGAATACATATGGCGGGTAGCCGGAAGAGGTGCCGACGATGATCTTGCCTCTCTTCTTGATGGTTTCCATCAGCTGTCCCTGCTGCGCTTCGCCGGAGGCAGCAGATTTCGCTGCACCTTTGTCATCCCCGCAGCCAGCCATCAAAAGTGCGCCGGCAGCAGCCAGACCAAGCAGGGCGAATTTTACAGATTTTTTCATTTGAAAGACCTCGCTTTCCCAAATTGGTAACTCACTCATGCCATACTAGCATGATGAAGGAAATCATGTCAATAAGAAAAAACGGATGTAGCCGCTAACGTACATCCGTCCTTAGATTTGTGAAATTTTTGAAAACAGTGCATCGATCGCAGAAGCAATATGACAAGCGGGGTTTGAGCTCTCGTGAGAAATTGGCGCTTGCACCGATCCGGAAATACCGATTTCTAGCCCTGCCCTGACTTATTTCTTTGCGTTTTCTACGGCTTTCTTCGTCATTTCATCGACCCATTTATCGATGTTGCCGTTATCACGGTTCTCTTTGATAACTTCGTTGACGATCTTAATGAAGTCTTCATTGCCCTTAGGTACAGCGACCGAGGAGCCTTTGCTGTCTATTTTGAAGAATACATTCGTCGGAGACAGGTCAGGATTCGTGATAAGGTACTGTCCACCGACGATGCTCTGTACCGGGACAGCATCGACTTTGTCCTGCTGGAGTTCCAAAAGCGCATCCGGAACCTTCGCCAAAGATACGACCTGTGCATCTTTGATCTGCTCGTTGGTCAGCTTTTCCTGCAGGGAAGACTTCTGGACGGCGATCTTTTTGCCATTGAAATCAGACAGCGTCTTGTACTTGCCTGCATCTTCCTTACGGACAAGGAGGGTATGCTTGCCGACGAGGTAGCTGTCGGAGAAATCGACGGTCTTCTCTCGTTCTGCCGTCGGAGTGATGGCAGAGATCGCAATATCGATCTTGCCTGTCGTGATAGAAGCCAGGAGCGACTGGAAGGTCATGTCCTGTACTTCGAGCTTGACGCCGAGCTTCTTCGCAACGGCTTCTGCGATTTTGATATCGATCCCTGTGATGGATTTTTTATCCTTGACTGAAGTATCCAGGAATTCGTAAGGCGGGAAGCCCGGTGCTGTACCTACCACGAGTTTACCGTCTTTTTTGATTTTCTGAAGGAGAGCGCCCTGTCCTGCCGCACTCGATGCTGCAGAAGAAGAAGCGGCTTTGTCTCCGCCGCAGCCGGTAAGGGCAAATACGCCGCAGGCTGCCACACCCAGGATGGCCAGTTTCAACACTTTATTCATCATCTATACCCTCTTTGCTTTCTTTTCACATGTAGTTGGATTGGATGCAATAAATATACACCTATTTGCATGAAAATGCAACGGTCACGTATAAAAAAACAATGGCGATGTGAAATAACGATCATCTCATTTTCGCGTTCCATCTGCCGCACGGGACTTGCAGCTCTCATAGGAGTGACCGAGAAACCTTATCCCAGCTGTCTTTCATGCCATAGTCACCCTATCCGCCCCTTCGGGGCACCTTCCCCTAGAGGGGAAGGCTGCGATACGAGAATATCCTATATGCTAAAACTCCGCGGCGCTTAGATCCTTCGACTCAGTTCTCATGCTTTAGATAAGCCATTTTCTAACATACGACGTTTTTCTCCGCTCAGGATGACGAAAAGCGCCGCACCACCCCTTCTGAACCCTCTGAACCTATAGAACCTGCTCCCCCTCTTTCGCAAACAATCAAAGGGACAGCACGTCCCCGGGACTAACCCTTTTCCCTCATTTCTCACTGTTCATTCGAGATATGCATCTTATCGAAGGCGAGGAAGGCGAGCGAAGTGATGATCGCTACGACGGTCGCCAGGCCCATGCCCTTCAGCTGCACCGGCCCAAGGACGATGGTTGCACCGGAGAGACCGGAGATCATCGTGACTGCGGTCAGGATCAGATTTCTGGACTTCGTATAGTCCACATGCTTTTCGATCAGCATGCGGATACCGGAAGCTGCAATGAAGCCGAAGAGGAGGATGCAGACGCCGCCCATGACCGGAGTCGGGATGCCGTGGATGAGCGCGGCGATCTTTCCGATGAAGGAGAAGAGGATGGCAAAGCAGGCAGCACCGCCGATGACCCAGGTGCTGTAGACGCCCGTCATCGCCATGACGCCCATGTTTTCACCATACGTGGTATTCGGCGTAGAGCCGACGAAGCCGGAGATCATATTCGACAGGCCGTCTGCAAAGAGCGAGCGGTGAAGTCCCGGGTCTTTGATGAGGTCGCGTCCGACGATATCGCTCGTGACGAAGAGATGGCCGATATGTTCGGCGAGGACCACGAAGAGCGCCGGAAGGATCATCATGATGGCAGAGAGATTGAAATGCGGCGCATAGAAGGTCGGCAGGGCGAACCATGGCATTTCTTCCACATGCGTGAAGTCCACGACACCCATGAAGACGGAGAGGATATAGCCGGCGATGACACCGATCAAGATCGGGATGATGGAGATGAATCCGCGCCCAAGAACGGTCGCAAGGATGGTGACGATCAAGGTGAACATGGAGATCGTGATGGAAGTCGCTGCGCTCATGCCCTGCGGCTCACCGATGAAGCCTGACATGGTCATGGCGAGCGGTGCCAGCTCGAGCCCGATGATCGCGACGATCGCGCCCATGGCAGCCGGCGGGAAGAGGACATCGATCCAGCCGACGCCGATCTTCTTCACGAGGAGTGCGATGATCATGAAGCAGAGGCCGAAGGCGATGAAGCCGCCCTGGGCATCCGCATACGTCATGCCCGCCGTCGCCGTCACCGCAAGCACCGGCGAGATGAAGGCGAAGGACGAGCCGAGGTAGGCAGGGAGCTTCCACTTGCAGATGGTGAGGTAGAGGAGCGTCCCGATGCCGTTCATGAAAAGGCAGGTCGCGGGGTCTACATTCAAGAGGAAGGGCACCAGCACCGTGGAGCCAAACATGGCGAAGAGGTGCTGCAGCGAGAGGGGAATAGTGGGGAGGAGCGGGAGCCGCTCCTCGACTTCGATGATTCTTTTGCTCATAAGATTCTCCTTTTTAATAGTGACTGGAAAGTGGGGAGATCAGACATCAGGCGGGGGCTCTTGGCTTCCTGCATTTCGATTCCTCCTTGGAGGATCGGAAAGGGTGGAAGCGGGCGCATTGCAAGTCCCGGAAAAAAGGAGGCTTTCGTGAAACGAAAGAGCCTCCTTCCTTTGCCTGACTGTGAATTTTTACCTGTCATATTTTATTCTTTTTGCGAAAGAAAAGCAAGTGGGGCGTGACGGAATGATCGGGACGTAACCGCGTAAAAGAAAAAACGATGAGGCTTTCGTCTCATCGCTTTTCTTTTGTGTGATGCAGTGCTCGCTAGTGCTTGCTTCTTAGAACTGGAACTGAAGACCGATCTCGAAGTTGCGGCCCGGAGCGGAGTACCAAGAGCTGCTATATGGATCTTTGCAGGTGCCGACATCAGTGTAGAACTGGTCGAAGATGTTATTCAAGCGACCGAATACGGTGATGTCAGGGCGAATCTGATAGTTGGCAGCCAAGTTCCAAACCCAGTAATTGGCATAGTCTCTCATAGCTGGCTTGCTGGCGCTGCCGTAACGGTTCATGACACCTCTGCCATAGAGGGAGGCTGTGAGTTTGTCGGATTGATAATTGACACCGATATCCAATGTGCTTTCTGGAAGTTGTCCATCCAGATTGATGTTGAGGGTATCTTTGGCACGGTTGATGTGGAGATAAGAATAACCGAGGCTGGTGCTCCAGTGTTCATTGAATTGCTTGTTCAAGGAAATATTAAATCCTGTGGAATCTGTTTTTCCCATATTGCTATATTCGCCGGCAAAGGTAATTGGATCGGTCATGACCCAAGCGATCTGATTTTTGGCATGTTGGCGGAAAATGCTGAAGGAGCTGGACAGGCTGTCGCTGAATTTATGGTTTACGCCCCATTCAAAGGTATAGCCTTCTTCTGGATCAAGATTTGGATTGCCGTAATCAGCGGAATATAACTGATAGAGGTTTGGCGCTACAAAGAACTGCTTATAGCTGAAATAGTAATTGGTGTTTTCACTCTGCTTGTAGCCTAACGTCAGGCTTGGGGAGGTATGACTTCCAAATTCGGAGTTGTGGTCAAAGCGGATCCCCGGAGTGACATTCCATTTCTCTGTCAGATCAATTTTATCCTGCAGATAAAAAGCGGTATTGTTGATGTGAATACCATCGGGGACCTGTTCTGTCGAAGCATTATAGAATGGAAGATTGTGATACTTGGTGATTTCGTCTTTATACCAGTCAAAACCGCCGGTGATGGTCTGTTTGTTGGTGGTATAGGTCAGCTGATCGGACACGCCGACTGTTTTCATGCCCATGGTCCATGACGTGCCTTTTCCGGTGCCGGACTGGTTGTAGTTATCTTGGAAATCGATCTTTGTGCGATACACGGAGAACTGGTTGGATAAGCGGTCATTGATCTGTGCTTTATACTGGAGATTGATGTAGTCGTTGTCCTTCTTGCCTTTATCTCTCTTGGTATCATTACTGCCATAGTCAGGGCGGGTGTAGTCGGATTTATATTTCTCGTAGTTGAACGAAATGTCAGAATCATTGCCAAGATCATAACCGAGCTTGACTTTGTAGTGCTCAGAATTGAAGTGATTGATGACTTTACGACCCCAGCCGTCTTCATAGTCGCCCATGATTTCTTTGCCGGCTTCGGCTGTCCAGAATACTTTGCCTTCTTTGCCTTCGTTGTAGAAGCTGTAGTTTTCTGTGCTGTTGTTGCCGAAGGAGGTTTTCAGTGTGGTATGGACGGCATTTTCGGCCGGTTTTTTGGTGATGACGTTGATGACACCGCCCTGTGCATCTGAGCCGTACAGGGTGGAGGCAGAGCCTTTCAGGACTTCGATGTGATCAATGGAGTCCATATTGATCATTTCGCCAAGATTAGCGGCAGTCCCTGTAATGCCGTTGATGTTTCTCCTGACGCCATCAACGAGTACAACAACGTTGGACGAGCCATTGATATAAATGGAGTTTGTCTGGTATACTTGTGCGTTCCCGCCGTGATTACTGAGGAAAACGCCAGGGACGGCACTAACAGCCTGCGCTACATCGCTATAATGTTTCTGCGCGATCTCATCTGCAGTCACGACTGCGACATCCGCATTCGTGTCGATCTTCTTCTCCGGGGTACGGCTCGCAGTAACTACCACCTCATTTAGCGAATAAAAATTCGGGGGGGTGCTTTCTGCCTGCACGCTAAAAGCGCCTGTGGTAAGCACAAGAGCTGCCAAAGACGCTGTCAAAATTTTCTGATTCATTTTACTTCCTCCTTTATCCCGTATGGATGGAAACTTGAAAACAACCTGCGCCATCTGCTTCCGGCATACATCGCACCATCCGCAGCGGATCAGTTGTCTTCATCAAAGAGGGCAGTTCTTCTGGCTCGGCGTCCTTGCCTGTCCTCGTCTTCCCGGTTTCCCAGTGACATCGTGAGGGGGCTCAGCCTTACAGCGGCGGGACCGCGACGGATTTGCACCGTCTTCTCTTTTCACTTTCAAAGATTTTTTGAAAGACCTTCTTTGATTCAATATAAAAATGCTGTATGTATTATACAGCTTTTACGCAGAAAAGGGAAATGAAATTTTAATGATTCAAGGTTCAGGGTTCAAAGGGTTCTGGTGGCGGCTTCGCCGCATTTTAGATGACGGTATTCTCGTATCGTCAGCCTTCCC
>OHBM01002343.1_pt1 | contig 12760 bp, 17 predicted proteins | sample 1577251 | NCBI WGS metagenome assembly OHBM01 (sample SAMEA3541557, study PRJEB24748) | human gut metagenome | biome: human gut; feature: human-associated habitat; material: faeces | place: China | collected 2012
GAACAACTGGAACAACTGGAACGCTTGCCCGAAAATCACTTCTGTTTTGAGCCTGGATATTATGTTGATGCTTGTAGAAAGTGGAGCTGTTGATTTGGTTGTTGTAGATAGTGTTGCAGCTTTAGTTCCACAAGCCGAATTAGATGGTGAAATGGGTGATAATCAAGTTGGATTACAAGCTCGTATGATGTCTAAGGCTATGCGTAAGCTTGCCGGAGCAATGAACCAAAATGATTGTACAGCTATTTTTATCAACCAGCTTCGTGAAAAAGTCGGCGTTATTTATGGAAATCCAGAAACAACACCTGGAGGTCGCGCTTTAAAATTCTACTCATCTGTTCGTGTAGATATTCGTAAGGCAGATGCCATTAAAAATGGTACAGACATTGTAGGTAATAAAGTCAAAGTAAAAATTGTTAAAAATAAGGTAGCTCCTCCATTTAAATCGGCTGTACTTGAAATTATGTACGGAGAAGGAATCTCTTATATTAGTGAACTATTAGATTTATGTGTTGATGCCAATATTGTAAAAAAGGCAGGGGCATGGTTCAGCTATGAAGGAGAAAAAATTGGACAGGGAAAAGAGGCTGCCAAAGCTTACATCAAGGCAAATCCAGAATTCAAATCAATGCTTGAAGAGAAATTAAAGGAGTTTAGAACAAACAAAGATGTTGAAGAATAAGAGTTCTGCGTAGAACTCTTATTTTCATTTAGAGGTATATATTATATGGCACGTTTAGAAAATAAGAATTATAAATCCATTCAAAAAATTGAATTAAATAATCCGGTTGTATTTGTGGTGGATATGATAAAAGGGTTTGTGAATATAGGACCACTTCATGATGAAGCCATTGGCAATGTGGAAAAGAATATTGAAAATCTATTAACATGTTTAGAGTGCAACAATTTTTTTGTGTGTGATTCACATCCACCAAAGACGCGTGAATTCAATTCGTTTCCAGCACATTGTGTAATTGGAAGTGAAGAATCTGAAGTAGTTGATTCTTTAAAGCCGTTTGTGAAACATGTCATCAAGAAGAACAGTACGAATACGTTTATGGCACCTGAATTTGAAGAGTTTTTAAATTCAGATTTGAAATATTATCGTGATATAATTGTGACAGGTTGTTGTACAGATCTTTGTGTGCTTCATTTTGTGTTAAGTTTAAACACTTGGTTCAATGAACACAATATGAATGAATATCGTATTATCGTGGTTGAAAACTGTACAGAAACTTATCATATACCAGAAGTACATGAAGCTACATTCTTTAATGATGTCGCATTTAGAATGATGGAAATGAATGGCATTCAAGTTGTTTCTGAAGTAAGGGAGTAAGATTAAAAAAATGAAAGATAAGAGAAATTTAAGTTTAGTCATGGACTTTTATGAACTAACAATGAGTCAATGTTATTTTAATGATAATAAAGACAAAGAAGTCGTATTTGACTTATTCTATCGTAAAAATCCGGATGACGGGGGCTATTGTGTATTTGCAGGTTTAGAACAGGTTGTGGATTATGTTTCAAATTTGCATTTTGAAAAAGAAGATATTGATTATTTGCGCTCATTAAACCAATTTAGTGAAGAATTTTTAGAATATTTATCAATCATTCGTTTTACAGGTGATATTTATGCGATTCCAGAAGGAACACCGGTATTTCCTCATGAACCATTGGTTCGTGTAAAAGCACCAATTATTGAAGCACAACTTGTAGAAACGGCATTACTTTTGGCTATCAATCACCAAACTTTGATTGCGACAAAATCACGTCGTATTGTACAAGCTAGTGAAGGTAGAGCCGTCATGGAATTTGGTGCACGACGTGCTCATAACTTTGATGCAGCTATTCTAGGAGCTAGAGCAGCTTATATTGCAGGATGTGCAGGAAGTGCTACAACATATTCTGGTAAAGAATTTGGTGTACCTGTACTTGGTACAATGGCGCACTCATTTATTCAAAGCTTTGATACCGAATATGATGCATTTATGTATTATGCCAAAACATATCCAGACGCATGTACTTTATTGATTGATACATATTCTACTTTAAAATCAGGTATTGTGAATGCGATTAAAGTACTGCAGCATAGCTCCGATACTTGCGGCGGCTGCCTTCTCGAACCACCCGGCTCCCAGTGTGCGGACGCCCTGCCTGGTGTATTCATAGAATGTGTTAAAGTCCATGGTCTCCCTCCTCTTGTCTGAGTTTTTCTTTAAGTTTTCGGATCCGTTCTACTTCATCGTTGTAAGAGAGCTCAAGGTTCAGCGCTGCGCCGAATTTACGAATAAGCTGGTTCTGCAGGCCAATGATGGTGGACTGGGTCTCAATGATTTCATCCAGCGACATAGTCTTCTCCCGTGATTTCTTTATACTCTCCCTTCGTGATCCAGCGACCGACGACGGCATAGACTCTGGACTTACTCCAGAGTCCGGCTTCGTAGTAGTGTTTTACTTTTTCATAGTTTTTACTCATGATGCTCCTCCTTACAGATCTGTACCTGTCATAGCAGACAGAAAATCAATGTCGGCTCTTGCCTGTGCGAGCTGTTTAGACAAGTTACTAGCATAGACCCCTTCAAATTCTTCTTTAGTGAGTTCCCTTTCTTCGTACTGCCACCCTTTAGTCTTTGTTCCGTCGGTGTTTTCAGTTTCTACTTCTTTAATGTTTCGTCTCTGGTATACGACGATGGCGCTTGTGGTTGTATCGAATTCTTCAGGTTTAATTGGCTGCGAGCCGTTTACTTTTTTCCAGTCCGTCATGGATGATCTTCCTTCTTTCTTCGTAAATGCCCTGCATCGCCCGAGTGTGTGCCCGGACTTTCTTTTTCAGGGCTTTTGTTTGAATGTTCGGCTTGATATGTCTCATGTAATAGCTGTATGTATCAGTGCACCGTATCCATGCGAGGCGGGAAAGCATGGCGGCTGCATCGTGCCACGTGGGCTCCCGCTTTCGTTTGATCCTCATCGCCTTCTTTCGAATGCCCTTTAGCAGGCGTTTCCGAAGTGTCATGCGATTGCGATGAATGACGAATCCAAGCGCATTAACTGCGCGGCCTCGCGTCTTTCCGTTTCTGTCCACGTACTCAAAGCGGTATACCTGGGCGGATCGGTTGAGTTCCAGCTTCAAGCAGTCTCTCAGGTAAATTGTTATCCTATCTACTGCTCTATGCATTTTTCGCTTGTTTGCTCCCACTAGAAACAGGTTGTCCGCGAAGCGCAGATATTGGATGCCTTCTTGCCCTGCGGCGAAGTGGTCAAAATCCTTGAGATAGAAATTGAAAAACCACGGGCTTGTATAGTGCCCCAGCACCAGGCCTTTTTCTTTGTGGTTTTTCCCGCTGACGAAGCGCTCGACAAGGCTTAGCCATGCCTCGTCTCTTATGGCTTTTCTCAGCTTACCCATGAGGATTTTCAAATCTACGGAATCGTAAGCGTGATGGATGTCAAGCTCTGCGACATAGATCTTACGGCCCGCCTGTACCCATTTTCGGATTTTCTGCGCGGCAGCATGCGGCCCGTACTTGCGCACGACGTATTTCCCGCCTTCTGTTTCTTTGACCGTGGCGGGCAGACAGCCGTAGACTTGTTCGTAGAGTCCGCTTAATAAAACTTCTTTGAACGGTTCTATAATCACGTGGTGCAGAATTTGCTCCGGTGCAAACATGGGCTTTTCAATGGTTCGCTCTTTGTGATTCGTTCCGTCAATAACCACGTGCTTGTTGTCCTCCCTCGGGAAATAGTTCGGCGCTCTCGCACACTTTGTGACAATGTCGTATGTCTTATCGAAGTGTTCGAAAGCTCTTAATACTTCTCTCCGCTTGAGCTTTCCTTCTACAGCATCCAGCATGCACTTTCTGACGTTTTGCGGCGTCAGTGATTGTTCGAGTAAATTGCGATAGGTTTTCATGCTTTCTTATCTCCTAGCGGGATTTCGTTTCCTACTATCCCGCTCCTTTATCGGGCAATTTTCAGCAAGGGCTGAGGATGATTGGCGGCATTAAATAAGAATGCCAAATTAGATAAGATAGGCCGCAGCCGTAGTTCCAGTTCGCCCTGGACGGCTCGTTGTTCACATTGAGCGTGAACGCGCCGCCAATGCCGGACGCGTTATTCGCACTCTCGCCACAAAGAGCAAAGCGAAGGCCACAGGTTCGCCGCCCATTACCCTGTATAGCCCGTGTTCATAGTCACAGGTTTTTTTCTTTTATCTTTATCTCGATGGGGGAAGTATCCCCCATGCCCCCTCGGCGGCTACGCCGCAGGCGGAAGCAAAGAAAGGCCGCAGCCGCAGCCCCAGGCCGCCCAGGACGGCCCGCCGGACACATCGAGCGCGAACGCGCCGCCAACGCCGGACGCGTTATCCGCACACCCGCCACAAAGAGCAAAGCGAAGGCCACTACCACTAGACCAACATCCATCTCCGTAATAGGTCGTGCTGCTTCCGGATACAGTATTGGGAATGAATCCGTATTCGGTACATGTACCTTTGTTGATATATCCACCGCTTGATCCGGTGATGTTTACTCCGGTATTGGCATAACCGATAATATCATTCAGACGGTAGCCGTTCCCTTCCGGTGTCATCTTGACGTAGATATTACCGTTGTTGTAAATAAGGCCGGCGGTGCGGTCCCACTGGTCGCCCCAGAATTTTTCAATGTGGAAGACTTTGACCTGGGAAGAACTGTTGGCGTTCGTACCCCAGAACTGGCCTTTAGTGATGAGTGTGCCGGTCATTAAAAGGCTGCCTGCACCCGATCCGTTTCTGCAGTTGCCGATGCCGAAGACGGCCTGCGTATCGGTGGATTTGCCCATGAGGACGAGGAGCGTCCTGATGAGCTGCCTCTGGCTCCAGGTATGGATGAACCAGCCGTCTCCGTTAGCCTTGCACCCTGCGATTTCCTGCTCGGCCGTCAGATCGTGTGCAAGCGACTGCCCGGAAAGGGAACGCATTTTTGCTGTTCCGCCGCTGCCGCCGAACATGGAATACAAGAAGTAGTCAGCGATTGTACCATCTTCTCTTGTGTGTGCGTATGCTTTGTAGGTGTCATCGTACTGAATGTCGGAAATAATCTCATATTCGTAGCCGTCTCTTTCATAGCGAGATACCCACACAAGCGGGATCTGCGCCATGGCATTCCCGTCGTAGTTGACGTTTGCGACGTCAGAGGTAGTGCCGTTTTCTTTAAGCGCATAGTTATTCGGATTGAGATAGTAGTCGATCCGACCGTTGCTCCTAACCATACACGGTTTGTTCTTGACAACGAACCATTTATCTTTCCACGAACCGTAGTCAAGCACACCCTTGCTAAAATCCATCTTAGCTGGTGTCAGACCTACTGCATCATAGAGATATTCTACGCGCCCGTGTGGGTTCCCCTCGTCTTTCTTCACGCGGTATCCATAACGGACGCCGTGGGCGATTTCTACTTTGTACTCTTTGATTTCTTCTACATCTACAGTGACGCTTCTGGTAAATGCTTTGGATCCCGTCTTGGTGGCTGTAAATGTCCACTTGCCAAGGGATGGGATCTCGAAAGAAAATTCTCCCGTGCTTCCCGCCTCAGTGCTGTTCAGCGCACTTGTTCCGTTTGTTGCCGTCACAGTGCTGCCCGACAGGGTAGTGACGGTGACTTTTGGCAGGAGCTTTTTGGCCAGGATACCGTTTACAAAATCTGCCGGCAGCTCTACACTGCCGGTCACATGCAGGTTCTTGGTGTAAACGTTGCCCCATGCCTTTTCTTTTCTCCCCAGATTGTCTAACCCATCTTCTCTTGGGCAAATGTTCTTTGCTGTTGCCATATGTGCCTCCTTAGTTTTTTAATACAACGTCATTGTCGTCATCAAGGATGAAGTATGTGGATACTGTCGGCTCGTCTTCCAGCACGACATTCCCGTCTCTGTCTCTTTTGAAAAATCCTTCAACTGTTCTTGCCAGAATCCCGTCCAGCGCGCCGCGCGTCAAGAGGCCCGCCGGAGATACCGTGACGCTGATAGAATCAGCCGAAGTGACTCCGATATCAAACGCAAACTCTTTCGAATAAACGTCATCGATCTCCGCCTCCATGACGGATGGCCTCTCGTAGTAACGCGCTGCGAAGAGCACTTCCCCTTCGTCCGGGTCTTCCGCAAAGAGCCCGACTTCTCGCACATAGAAGGCTTCTATCAGCCCGGTATTGGTAACCACGCCGATAACTTCGCAAATGCCACCCTCTTTTTCTCCTACGTCGGAGATTTCGATATCCTGTTTTTTTAAAATCAGATCGTTTTTATTCGCATAATCGCTAGAATCGGTAGCGAAGCCGTCGCCGATCGCCATCTTTGTGAAGCGATACTTGCATTTCCCTGCCAGCACCTTGGCTTGCAACGCCTTCCCGCGATCTGTAATAATAAATTTTCCCATTCTCTCCTCTCTTTCTATGTATTGACGCTGACCAATGTGACGTCTCCTGCTTTATCGGGGCCAAAATACTTAGACGTTCCGGGGGCGTCTTGCAGCACAATGTTTTCTTCTGCATCCAGCTTGAAGCATTGCGACCATGTGATTTCGTTTTTTGGTGTCAAGTCGCCTTCCATATCCAGCGTGAAGAACCCGTCACCGACTTCCTCTTCATCAATATAGCGATACCTATTCCCCGCGGCATCGGTCAGTGTGACAATAGAGACGTCCTTGTAGCTGACCCCGGCTATATATACGTCATGAGCCATTCTTTATTTCCTTACGCGATCGAAAGCGCTTTAGTGATGGAGTCCTGCGTAACCTTAGCCGTGGTGAGCGTCCCGGTCAGCTTCTTTCCTCCCACGTACGCGGTTTGTCCTTTGATGATATTTGGCGCAGTAGCATTGGCGTCGGCGGTATCAACCACGGTGGCAGAACCAGCCACGCCGAGGATGGTGGTCCCCGATTTGATGTTTCCTGCTTTGATCTTCTCCCGCTCTGCGGCATCGATCGTGACCGTTCCAGTACCATTGTGATACCCTTTGGCAATTTTCACGACATCGGCGACCTTTGCGATTTTCTCTGTCTGCGCGCCATTATCTGGCATTGTGCCGGTGAGCGTACCCGCTGCGCCAAATACAGTTTTCCCCACCAGTACGTTTTCAGCTATACCCGTTGCCCCTGTAGTATCCCAAAACTCCGCATTGCCCGTTCCCTCAGAAAGAGGCACTTCGATTTTGGGAACATTTTGGTAAGTAACTTCATTGATCTTTACGCTTTTAGCCATTTTCTTCTCCTTTATGCTTATGAAACAATGATTTTTGCTCCATCATAAGTGATTTTCCCGTAATTGCTTGGGATTTTGTGCACGATAACTTGACGCATTCCAACCCATCCTTCTTCCGGTGTGATGGTTTGCTCTTCGTTTGTTGGTGTAACCTCTCTCGTCTGCAGCCTTCCGTTCTGCCTATTAACGAGCGTGCAACGCATAGTTGGCGCACGCGGCTTGATGACGGCACTGATCTCTCCATATCTCTCCATATCTCACCTCGTCACATCGGCCATGAGATGGTATTCGAAGGGGCCAACAGTCTGTACCGTACCATCTCTCATTGTGACCTGTATATCATAAAAATAATTCCCAAAAGGTAAGTCTCTTGTGGTCTCAGGTGAGATGCTGCAGGCTCCGTCTTGTACCGGTACCTGAAACAAGTACTCGCTATCCCGGAGTTTTCTCTTGACCGACATCACGGCACTGTACCCAGATATTTCCTCCCCGTTCTCATCCCTGAGCTCTATTGCGAATCCGCCGGTATCTCCTCTTGTGTGGTAGATGTTATCTCCTCTGATTTTGAACACAGCTTTCGCCTCCTTCAGACGACACGCCGCCAAAAATAAACGGCCACGGATCGAGGCAGGATGGGAAGCGGCTTGTCTTCACCTAACTCTTCCGTCGTTCCTTTATGGGTATGTTTTCCACCAATCCCCGTCTCGGCCGATTTCCTGTGTCCGCGATACGGCCAGTTATCCCCGTAGGCAATGCGAAGCTCTGACCCACCATCGCTGCCCCCACCACCGTTCGTGACATCGAACCCAGCTTCGCTGAATCCGTTTACAGACTTGTGCGCGTGTTCCCCTCCGTTCTCGATTTCGAGCGGAATTTTTTCGTTAGGGAGATTTTCTTTTTTGATCTTTACCGAATTAGATCCGTATTCTTTCCCCGCCTGGTAGGTATTCCCGGCCGCCAAAAGGACTATCCCTTCCTGCAGCTTTTCCCATCTGGTAGATGGCCACAGTACATTGGGATCTGTCTCTGCAAATGCCAGATAAACGGAACCCACGGGGTATACCTTTTCAATGGTCAGCGCCTCGCTTTTTAGCTGGTACAGGTCATCTCCGGCTATGTTCACTTCTGTATCTCCAATAACCAGGTAAATGGAGTACAACTGATTGACGGCTGTGTTTTTAGAAAATGCAGGGATATATGTTCCGTCCAGTCTGGATACAGCAAAGAGCGTCTCTTCCCCGATATCCGGGTCCATGCAAAATATGCCACCTTCTGTTGCATGATATCCAGATGTCAGCTTCGTGTTTCGTACAGCGATGGATATTTTGGCCTTTCCCATCCCTGTCACCATGGTGTTAATTGAGAAATCCTGAATCGCCGAGACGAGCCCCGTCAGCCTCCGTAGCCCGTCTTCCTCTTCCGGCAGTTGTCCTGCCCCCAGCTTGACGGACGTCAGTTGCAGCACCGTCCCGCTGAGTGAACGGTGCAGCAGCTCGTTGCCTCGGTCTGTTAAATAATATCGATTCGTTTCGAGCGCCATGCAGCACCTCCCTTTCTACGACGCCGCCACATGCGAAGCAAGTCTCTTTTAAACTTATTTTGTCTTCGTATGGCGCGCCATGTATTTCTACCAGCTTCGTTATCTCTGTCAAAATGCCGATGGCAAACCGCGTCTTTCCATTCTTGATGGTTTCGATTTCCTGGCTCAGGTGCTCCTCATCATGTGTGCTCTGTGCGATGAACATTTTGTAAAACACATCAGACCGATACTGGATGCCGTCCAGCCAAGATCGCACGTTCTTGGCATCCTTGATGGTCTGCACCAGGTTCCGCCACGCTTCCATGCTGTCTATAACGTCATCCGTCGATAGTTTGAAGTGATATGGCTTCCCTTTGTAATCAAACCACTCTAATACCTTGCATTGCGGGGCTATGGATGTCACTGCCGTCTTCAGCGCCCAGACGGTCCCCTTGTACCTGTGATACTGCATGGCCGCCTTGACGGCAGCCCGCTTCTCCTCTATGCTCGCGGCGTCATCATATACATCCATATGGAACTGCCAGGCGAGCGCGTCGAGCACGCTTTCAGGAAGTCTATTAATCCTTGCATAAACAGCCGCCACAGGAATGAGTCGGCTTGCCATGTTCAGGTTCTCTTCGATGGCTTTGGCCGTGCGCTGTACTTCCTCGTCTGAAGAAATAGATGATGGCAAGATCTCTTTCAAGTTGACGTGATAGATTTCATTCATCCTCTGCCCCCTTGTAGGTAATCTTCGCCTCCCCGGCCGCCGCCACCTGCGTGCCTGTCAGCTTCGTCAGTGCAGGCTTTGCCACGGTGACTTTTCTGGCTCCCGCTTTGACCATGAGCTCGTAGAGTTTGGACGGATCAAGATCGCGGCCGAGCTTGGCGCTCTGCCATGTCTTATATGCTTCCACGGCTTCTCCTACGGCTTTCTGAATGGCCGCGGCCTGTGAGCGGTCATCCGCATTGATGAAATAGCTTGCTTCGATTTTATAATCCACCTTTGTCGGCGCTTCTGCAGTCACATGGTCTGTCAACGGCCGCACCTTTTCGGCATTGCACGCTTCGAGCACATCCTTCAGTACTTCCTCTTCCGGGATTTCCCCGCCCGTCATCAGTGGCACGATTTTCACCTCGCCCGGAGAGGGGGATGTGATGAAAACATCCGCAATGTCCGGATTCGCAGACTTGGCAAAAAAAGTGTATGCCCCATAGGAGCCTGCGTCCGAAAAGGACTCTGGGGCTTCGTGAATGCGTTCTCTGTAGGATTCGTCGCTTTCCTTGTCTGCGCCACCCGCAGTGACGGTCGCATTCTGCACGCTGTCCACATAAGGCAGCGGATCAACCAGCTTCGTCAATGAGGCAATGGCCAGATGATTTCCGGCATCCCCCGGCTCCGTGCAGATGGCGGCCACCTGCGCGGTCAACTGCCCCGCCGGAATGGAGAGGGCTTCCGCCGTTGCAAAATACGCCCGTTCGTCCTGCGTGGTGACGCGTGTCCCTTCCGGTATGATGGCGCCGGTTTCTGCGGTCGACAGGATGAAGGTCAGCGTGGTTTTCGCCCTCTTCGCGGGGATGCGCTCGACGTCGAGGAGCGCGCCCAGGTGATCCAAATAATCGCCTTTGGAATAGGCGAGCAGGTTCATCTTCCCCGTGTAATCGATGAGGTTTCTCTGCAGGATAAGGAGTTCTGCGATGGATAAAAGAAAAAGCCGAACGGGATCTCCATCGGCCAGTGTACGCCCGGCGATTGTTTCATACCGGGCGATGATTTCTTTTTTCACGATCTCCGCGTCTGTCTCAGCGAAGGAAATATCAGGAAGATTCTTTAATTCCATTGAGTCTCACCTCGATTCTTGGCTCTAGTTTCCCATCCATGGACTCCGTGAAGGAAATCCCGGTGATGGTAACTCTCGGCTCATACTTTCGCACCGCCTGAATGATTTCTGCCGCCAGCATGCCTCCTTCCACCTTGAGGCCTACAACAAGACCACGGTCAACTACAACCGCGACGTCGAGGCCTTCCCGGTAGTCCGTGCCCTGATGGAAAAGATCCTGGGCAAGAGCCCCTACCAGAGCCCTACGGACATGGGCGTCAATATGGTTGGCTTTGCCATCACCGATGACGATGCCTGCCGCGACGCTTCCAAGATGGAGATCGTCCGCCGCTACTTTACCGCGGTCGAAAATGTGCGCCGTACCGGCGTGGGCGATGAGCAAGTCGACCGTCTCAAGATTATTATGAAGAAAGCCGGCATCGATAAGAACTACTCACCGGCGCGCTCGGCGGCCCTCACCAGGGAGCAGCTGACGGGCGGTCCCGTGGGTGCCATGGTCATGCCCGATGGCTCCGTGGTGACCGGTAAGACCTCCACGCGCCTGGGCGCCGCAAGTTCGCTCATTATGAACGCCCTCAAGCATGTCTCGGGCGTCGACCTTGAGCTCGAGGTCATTAGCGATGAAGCGATCGAGCCCATCAGCAAGCTCAAGACGCATTTCCTGGGCAGCAAAAACCCGCGCCTCCACACCGACGAGACGCTTATGGCGCTGTCGATCACCTCGGCCACGAGTGAGACGGCCGCTCGCGTCCTTTCGGGCCTGGAGCAGTTGCGCGGTTGCGATGCTTTCTTTAGCGTTATCATCTCGCCGACGGACGAGACGGTACTGCGCAAACTGGGTATCAACGTGTGCTGCGAGCCCAAGTTTGAGCGCCGTGGTTTCTTCCATCGCTAAGTTTGAAGCATCGCGGTAATTGCATTGCATTTTGGCCGTATCGGGTTAGCGCCCGGTACGGCTTTTTGATCAATAAAGCGCCTATTTCGGCGAAAAATAGCCGTTTACCTGCCTAGAAACAATTAGAGCGGTATACAATAACCGTAACTGTTTCATCCTTGGCGGGATGCCGCATGATGGATATTACCTGCCATCGTGAGGTGTGTCGGTCGCGCACGGCGCGTTAGATGCTCGTGCTCGGTTTGAGGAGGCTGCTATGGCGGGCAAGGGTCGTGCGAGTGTCAACGATATGAAGCGTGTCGAGGTGCTGGTGTTGATGGAGATCGACCAGCAAACCGAAGACAATGGCGGGCCGTATGGTTTCTCGCGCAAAACGCTTGCCGAACGCGTGGGGGTTTCGCCGTATCGTGCCCGCGCCGCAATCGATCGCTTGGATTCCGAAGGCATGATTGATGTCGTCTCGCGTTATAGCGACGACGGCGGTCAGCTTGCAAATGGCATTTGCCTCACCGAACGTGGTGAGTGGTATCTTGAGGGCGTCCGTACTGGCATGCTCGTTCAAGAAATGCTTGAGGACGAGGTTGCTGATCGATAGCAGCATGTAACCCTTGCCATAGCGACGCCGCCTGGGAAACCGGGCGGCGTTTTGTTTCAAGATTGAGAAATGCAATCGCACGCGAGAAAAATTGCGAACGGTCCGCGGCGCGAGTATTACAATGAAGACCCGTAAGATGTGGATAAACAACTTCTACGGGAAGCGCAGGTAACTCAATATGACCAAGCATGTGTTCGTAACCGGTGGCGTGGTTTCGTCCCTGGGCAAGGGTATCACCGCGGCCTCGCTGGGCCGTCTGCTCAAGTCGCGTGGCTACAAAGTAACGATGCAGAAGGCCGACCCGTATCTGAACGTCGACCCCGGTACCATGAGCCCGTTCCAGCATGGTGAGGTCTTCGTTACCGAGGATGGTTACGAGTCCGACCTGGACCTGGGTCATTACGAGCGCTTTATTGATGAGAACCTGACCCGCGATTCCAACTTTACGACCGGTGCCATCTACAAAAGCCTAATCGCCCGCGAGCGTCGCGGCGACTTTTTGGGCGGTACCGTGCAGGTGATTCCTCACGTCACTAATGCCATTAAGGATAAGTTCCGCCGCATCGAGGAGCAGACCGGCTCCGATGTAGTCATCACCGAGCTGGGCGGCACGATTGGCGACATCGAGTCCCAGCCGTTTGTCGAGGCCATCCGCTCACTTCTCTCCACACCCTTCTC
>OHBM01002344.1_pt1 | contig 12760 bp, 14 predicted proteins | sample 1577251 | NCBI WGS metagenome assembly OHBM01 (sample SAMEA3541557, study PRJEB24748) | human gut metagenome | biome: human gut; feature: human-associated habitat; material: faeces | place: China | collected 2012
CCAGCGTGCGGATATGGGCGTTGCCCAGCTTGGCCTTGGTCTGTCCCTCGAACTGCGCCTCCGTCAGCTTCACGGAGATGACGGCGGTGATACCCTCGCGCACGTCCTCGCCGGACACCTTGTCGCCGTCCTTTATCATGTTGTATTTCAGGCCGTAGGCGTTGAGCACGCGGGTCAGCGCGGCCTTGAAGCCCGTCTCGTGCATGCCGCCCTCCGGCGTGTGGATGTCGTTGGCGAAGGACACCAGCGTCTCATTGTAGCCATCGTTGTACTGCATGGCCACCTCGGCGGTGCTGTCTCCCTTGGCACCGGAGAGATAGATGACCTCCTCGTGCAGCGGGGTCTTGTTGCGGTTGATATAGGTGACGAATTCGCGGATGCCGCCCTCGTAGCACATGGCCTCGGACTGCTCCTGCCCCGCCCGGGCGTCGGTGATGGTAATGCGCAGGCCGGCGTTGAGGAACGCCTGCTCCCGCATGCGGGTGTGCAGCGTCTCGTAGTCGTAGTCCAGCGTGTCGAACATCTCGGGGTCGGGCTTGAAGGTGACGGTGGTGCCGGTGTGATCCGTCTCGCCCACGATCTGCATCTCCTGAGTGATGTGTCCCCGGGAGAACCGCATTTCGTAGATCTTGCCGTCCTTGTGTACCTGCACGGTCAGCCACTCCGACAGGGCGTTGACCACGCTGGCGCCCACGCCGTGGAGGCCGCCGGATACCTTATAGCCTCCGCCGCCGAACTTGCCGCCGGCGTGCAGCACAGTGAACACCACCTCCAGCGCGGGCCGCCCCGTCTGGGCCTGGATGTCCACGGGGATGCCGCGGCCATTGTCGGTAACGGTGATGGTGTTGCCCTCGTTGATGGTGACGGTGATGTCGGTGCAGAAGCCCGCCAGCGCCTCGTCGATGGAGTTGTCCACGATCTCGTACACCAGATGGTGCAGGCCGCTGGCGCTGGTGGAGCCGATATACATGCCCGGCCGCTTGCGGACGGCCTCCAGTCCCTCCAGCACCTGAATTTCCGCCGCGTTGTATTCGTTGGCGGCGACGGTCTTTTCCATATCTGCCATATGTTATTCTCCTTTCCCCTGAGCCCGCTTGAGCAGCGTCTGGGAATTCAGCTGGGATATATAAATGATCTGCCGGTGGTAGGGGTGGTCGCACACCACGAAGGACTTAGGGATGTCCTCGCAGGCGGTCTGCACCACGCTGTCCTGCTCCGCCGTATTCAGAAACTCTCGTGTGATTTTAGAGGTAGACGTGTTGTCCAGATCGAAGATGCCGATGATGCGCTTGTCCTCCAGCATCACGTTCTGTCCGATATGCAGGTATGCCATCACAGCACCTCCCCGTTCCGGATATGGAACACGCGGCCCCGCAGCATGGTATCCAGCCGGTCGTTCTCGCAGCAGGTGATGAACACCTGCCCGCCCCGTATCCGGTTGAGCACATACTCCTGCCGCCTGGGATCCAGCTCACTGAGTACGTCGTCCAGCAGCATCACGGGGTATTCGCCCACGGCGTTCTTATGGATCTCCCGCTCCGCCAGCTTCAAACTCAGCGCCGCTGTCCGCACCTGTCCCTGGGAAGCAAACTGCCTGGCACTGCGGCCATTGATGAGTACCTCCAGATCGTCCTTATGGGGGCCGGAGAGACACAGTCTGCTGGCCCGCTCCGCCGCCGCGTGGTCCTCCATGTGCTGCCGCAGGGCCTGATAGATGTCCATCTGCGGCCCGAAGGGGTCCGTCACGGTCCTGACGGTCTGATATGTCAGCGTCAGCTCCTCCTTTTCACCGGAGCATTCTCCGTGGGCCTGACCGGCATAGTCCGCCAGCGCCGCGCAGTACCGCGCCCGATACCCGACGAGCACCGCGCCCACGCGGCACAGCCGCTCGTTGAAGTCCGGCAGCATATCCAGCAAGTGGGGGTGCTCCTCGCTGTCCCGCAGGATGCGGGTCTTGTGGTCATACAGCCTGCCGTACTCCGCCAGCGCCTCGGCGTAGCGTGGCCGCAGCTGGCACAGGGACTGATCCATGAACCGCCGCCGTTCCGCCGCTCCCGCCCGGATGAGGAACAGATCCTCGGGGCAGAAGAACACAGTGTGCAGCACGTCGGACAGCGCCGCGTTGGTCCTGGCAGGCACGCCGTTCACCGTCATCCTCCGCCGTTTTTCCCGAAAAAGCTGTATCTCCGTGGTGAACTCCCGCTCACGGGAATAAATATGTCCCGTGACGGAGGCGTCCTGCCGCTCGAAGCCGATAAGCTCCCTGTCCCCGTGGGCACGGGGACTTCTGCCGCAGGACAGGTATACCACCGCCTCCAGCAGGTTGGTCTTACCCTGAGCGTTCTCGCCGTAGATGACGTTGCAGCTCTCATCCAGCTCCAGCGCCTGACGCCGATAGTTGCGGAAGCCGTCCAGCGTCAGTCTATCGACCCGCATACGTCACCGTGTAGTGCTTTCCCTGAAAGCACACATCGTCCCCGGGGCGGAGCTTCCTGCCCCGCATGGTACACACCTCGCCGTTCACCGTGACATCACCCTCCTGGATGACGACCTTGGCCTCGCCGCCGGTCTGCACGGCCGCCGCAAACTTCAGCAGGTCCTGCAATTTGATATATTCCGTTGTGATCTCGATGTTTTCCATATAATATTTTTTCCTCGCGTTCGAATCCACTGTGATAAAAAAGGGAGAGCTTTCGCGTTCCGCCGATACCCGGCGGCTGCCGGACGCAGGCGGGGCGCAGATGAGTCCCTTCTATTGTGCCTTCAATCTTACGGGCAGTACCATATAGAGGAACTCGTCCCCTCCGTCCACCGGCGTGATGATGCAGGGGGAGATGCCGGTATTCAGCTGCATCTTCACCTTGTCCGCCGGCGCATAGCGCAGCGCGTCCATAAGATAGCGGTTGTTGAAGCCGATCTCCAGCTGCTGGCCGTCGCCGCTGATGGGGCAGATGTCCTTGGCCTCGCCGTTGCCGGTGCGGGCGGAGAGATACACCCGATCTGCATCGAACAGGCAGCGCACGGGACTTTTCAGCTTCTCGCTGATGACAACGGAAACGCGGTCCAGACTCTCCAGAAGCGCCTTGGTCTCCACCTCCACACAGATGGGATTGTTTTTCGGGATCGCATTGCGGTAGTCCAGGAACTCGCCCTCCAGACGGCGGCAGATAAGCTGGGTGCTCTCGGCCTCGAACATCAGGTGCCGCTTACCCTGCACCACCGTCAGCAATGCGTCGGTGTCGGCGCAGATCTTCTCCACCTCGTTGAGGGCGGCGCCCGGCGCCACAAAACGGAACGCGCCGCCGTCGATGCGCTCCAGCGGCTCCCGCCGCAGAGCCAGACGGAATCCGTCCACCGCCACCATGGTCAGCCCCGTGTCGCTGATCTCAAACAGCGCACCGGTGTGGATGGGACGTGCCTCGTTGGTGGACACGGCGAAGCTGGTTTGGTTGATCATGGCCTTCATGGTATTCTGCTGGATGGACACGGAGAACTCGTCGTCCACCGTGGGCAGCTCCGGATAGTCGTCTGCGGACAGTCCGGGCAGCTCAAAGCTGGCATCGCCGCACACCAGCTTCACCACATATTTCTCGTCGGCGGAGAACACCACGATATCGTCAGGCAGGCGGCGGATCATCTCGCCGAACAGGCGGGCATTCAGCACGATGCGGCCCTCCTGATGGATCTCGGCGGAGATGGCGGTGCGGATACCGGTCTGCATATTGTAGCCGGACAGCGTCAGCTGCGTGTCGCCCTCCAGCAGCACACCCTCCAGCGCGGGGATGGAGCTCTTGGCCGCCACCGCCCGGGACACGGTACTGACGGCCTGCTGGAGCAGCGTTTTTTCGCAGGAAAATTTCAGCATCTCTATCTCGTTCCTTTCTCGTATTTCGCAGGCATACTTTTCACGGACAAATCATAAACTAATCATTTATTTTAGTAGCGTTAGTAGTAGAGAGAATTTTTGTGGAAATTTCCCCGAAGCCCTTGTGGGACAGAGATTTATTTTCCACTCCTTCTCTGGAAAAGGAAGGGAGCTTTTCCACCGTTCCCCTCCATTCTCTTTTTTTCCACCGTTCTTCCACGTGGATACCACGATCACTGTGGAAAAAGCATTATCGCTTGCTGCTGATGTTGGTGGTGATCTCCTTGACCCGCTCGGCGAACTTGGGATCGGTCTGCATCTGCTTTTCCACCTTGTCCAGGGAGTGGAGGATGGTGGAGTGGTCGCGGTTGCCGAACTCCTTGCCGATGCCGTCCAGCGGCGTGGCGTGCATCCGCCGGATGAGATACATGGCCAGCTGACGGGCTGCCACCACGTCGCGGCTGCGGCTCTGTCCCCGCAGTGTCTCCTCGTCGATGTTGTAGTAGCTGCAGATATAGCTGATGATGACCTTGGGAGAAGGAACGTACTCGTTGCTGCGCTTGAGCATATCGCGGACGGCGCGGCCCACGGATTCCTCGTCCACCTGGTCTCCCAGCAGATCGCGGTAGGCCAGTATTTTATTGAGGGTGCCCTCCAGCTGCCGGACGTTGGTGGTGACGTTCTCCGCGATGTAGTCCATTACCTCGTCGGGCAGCTTCACACCCAGCAGCGCCGCCTTGTTGTGGATGATGGCCAGACGTGTCTCAAAGTCCGGCGGGGCTACGTCCACCATCAGGCCGGACTCGAAGCGGGACATCAGGCGGTCGCTGAGCTGTGTCATCTCCCGCGGCGGCCGGTCGGAGGTCAGCACGATCTGCTTGCCGGATTCATACAGCGTGTTGAACGTATGGAAGAATTCCTCCTGGGTCTGGATCTTGCCGGCGATGAACTGGATATCGTCCACCAGCAGGATGTCGGCCTGCCGGTACTTCTCGCGGAACTCGGCGTTGCGGTTCTCGCGGATGGAGCTGACCAGCTCGTTGGTGAAGTCATCGCCCTTGATATAGACGATGCGGGACTCTGGACGGCGGCTGCGCATCAGGTGTGCGATGGCGTAGAGCAGGTGGGTCTTGCCCAGTCCCGACTCGCCGTAAATGAACAGGGGGTTGAAGCCCTCCGCCGGCTTTTCCGCCACCGCCTTGGCCGCGGCGTAGGCCAGCTTGTTCTGGGGGCCCACCACGTAGGTCTCAAAGGTGAAGGCGTCGGAATCAAACAGGTTTCCCGGCCGGTCCGGCGCCACGCCGTGATAGGCCGCCAGCTGCTCGTCGCTGAGGATCTTTACCTCCAGATCGGTGGAGAAGATGTCCTTCAGCGCCGCCTTGATGTGGGGGAGGAACCGGGCCTCCACCGTGTTCTTCTTGAATGGATTGCTGCAGTGCAGCACCAGCGCCGAATCCTCCATGGTCACCACGGTGATCTCGTCAAACCAGGTCTTGATAGTCATGTCGGACAGCTCGCCGCTGAGACGGGCGAGGATACTGTCCCACAGATCTGACAGTGATTTCAAAGGAAGCTCTCCTTTCCTGCGATGTGTTTTCTGTGTACGCGCGGAAATGCACCCGTGAGGGCGCAGAATATCCCGCTACATTATACCAGACCCTGTGGAAAAAAGCTACTACATATTCTAAATATAAAGCAGTTTTTCTGCGGCGGGGCAGGGTGTGAAATGCGGCGGCAGTGGGCAATTTTATGTTGACATGACAGTTTTCGTTATGTATAATGTATTCCGCGCCGTTTTATGGCGCCTGATGTGTCGACTGCGGCAGGGAACAACGTCCTCTGCTGTCGAGTAAGAGCGGCGGCTCTGTTCCGCCGCCGGATATTTTTTTGAAGATGGAGGTGTCATGCAATGTTCCGTACCTATCAGCCCAAGAAGCGCCAGCGCTCCAAGGAGCACGGCTTCCGCAAGAGAATGGCCACCCGCAATGGCCGCAAGGTGCTGGCTCGCCGTCGTGCCAAGGGCCGCGCTCGCCTGACCCATTGAGGTCGCGGAAAGTGCATCGCACAGTGAGATAAAGCCTTGAGGGACGGTGGATATCTGCCGTCCCTACTGGTCTTTCTCCAAAAGACTGCGCTGAAGAAAAAGAGGGAACGTATGGACGCGCGAGTTACGGTAAAAGAGAACGGCGACTTCCGCCGCATCTATCGCAGGGGCCGCTCCGCCGTCTCCGGCGGCGTGGTGGTTTACTGCCTGAAGAACCGAAAGGGCATGAGCCGCCTGGGGGTCACTGTGTCCACCAAGCTGGGCCATGCCGTGGTGCGCAACCGCGTCCGCCGCCGCCTGCGGGAGCTGTACCGCCTGCATAAGGCGGAGCTGCTCCCGGGCTACGACCTGATCGTGGTGGCCCGTGTACGGGCGGTGGACATGCCGTATGCCAAGCTGGAAAAGCAGTATCTGCACTGCCTTTCCCAACTGGAGCTGCTGCGGGAGGACGCATGAAAAAGCTGCTGCTGTCCCTGATCCGGTTTTACCGCCGTTCCATCTCACCTCTGTTTCCCCCCAGCTGCCGCTTTGTGCCCACCTGCTCTCAATACGCGCTGGAAGCCATTGAGAAGTACGGCGCGGCCAGAGGCGGATGGCTGGCCTTGAAGCGCTTTCTGCGGTGCCATCCTTTCCACAAGGGCGGCTGGTATGATCCGGTGCCCTGAAAATCCTGAAAGCCTCGTTTTATTTCACAACGAAGGAGATCATCCATGTTTGCACAACTCGGATACTACATCTGCGTACCGTTCGCGTGGCTGACCCGTCTGTTCTACACCTGGACGGGTTCCTATGGCGTGGCCCTGATCCTGTTCACCCTGCTGGTGAAGCTGGTGCTGCTGCCCTTCCAGCTCAAGAGCAAGAAGAGCATGCTGCGCATGAACCGCATGCAGAGCAAGATCAAGGACATCCAGACGCGGTATGCCAACAATCGGGAGAAGCAGCAGCAGGAGATGGCGGATCTCTACGCCCGGGAGGGCGTGAATCCCATGTCCGGCTGTCTGTGGTCTTTCCTGCCGTTCCCCATTCTGATCGCACTGTACTATATCATCCGCACGCCGCTGCGCTACTTCATGAGCCTGTCCCAGAGCGTGATCGCCGAGATCACCACTCTGGCCACGTCTCTGGGCTACGTCGCCGCCACGGACGGTCAGGCCGCTGCCTACGAGCAGATCTATCTGGCCAAATTCATCCACGAGCACTGGGCCGACTTTGACGGTAAGTTTGCCGGCCTCATCGACCTGAACTACAACTTCCTGGGCATGGATCTGTCCGCTGTGGGCAAGGACCTGTTCAGCCAGTTCCCCTCCGGCGGCTGGCCCGTCATCGGCATCCTGGTCATGCCGCTGATCTCCGCCGGTCTGCAGTTCCTGATGACCATGATCTCCATGAAGAGCAATGGAAACACCCAGATGAACGGCTCCAGCAAGGCCATGATGTACATGATGCCCCTGATGACCGTGTGGATGGGCTACATCCTGCCCGCCGCTCTGTGCGTGTACTGGATCTGCAACGCCGCGTTCTCCTGCATCCAGGAGCTGTTCCTGAACAAGTACTTCAATAAGATCCTGGACCGTGAGGAGACCGACAAGGAGCGGGAGAAGCGGGAGAAGCGCTATGCCAAGATGCAGGCGGCCCGCGAGAACTATAACCAGCAGATGGTGTCGGGCAAGGGCGAAAAGAAGCCCCAGCCCCAGAAGAAGAAAAAGTCCTCCGGCGGCGAGTACGGCGGCAGCACCACGGAAGCCGGCCGCGTGGGCCAGCGCCCCTACGCACGGGGCCGCGCCTTCAGCGAGGATCACTACAACGACAACTGATAAGGAGTTTTGTCTATGAGTTATATCGATGTAACGGGCAAGACTGAGGAGGAGGCCATTCGAAAGGGCCTGGAGCAGCTGGGCATGGACCGCGACGACGTGTCTGTGGAGATCCTGGAGCGGGCCAAGAGCGGCTTTCTGGGCATCGGCAGCAGCCCTGCCCGCGTTCGCCTGACCTACGGTCCGGAGGAGGCCCCTGTGGCCGAGCCGGCTCCCATTGTCAAGCCTGTTGTGAAGAAGCCCGCCGAGGAAAAGCCCGCGGCGCCTGCCGCAAAGCCTGCCGCTCCCAAGGCGGAGGACCGCCCCGCCCGTCCCCGTAACGACCGCCCTGACCGGAATGACCGGCCTGCCCGTCCTCCCCGCACGGACCGTCCCCAGCAGACGGAGCGCCCCGAAAAGAAGGATATCCCCACCATTGACCTGCCCCTGTGCGAGGACGAGAACGCCCAGCGCATCGTGGCTTTTGTCACCGGTCTGCTGGAGCATATGGACAGCGTGGCCCAGGTCAAGGTCTACGAGGTGGAGAAGGGCCGTTATAAGGTCATTCTCGAGGGCGACAAGCTGGGTCAGCTCATTGGCCGCCGCGGCGAAACGCTGGACGCCATCCAGCAGCTGACCAACTACGCCGTCAACACCGGCAGTGACAAGCGCATCCGCATCCAGATGGACGCGGAGAACTACCGTGCCAAGCGGGAGCAGAGTCTGGAGAGTCTGGCCGGTAAGGTGGCCGCCAAGGTGGCCAAGTACCGCCGCAGCGTGACGCTGGAGCCCATGAACGCCTATGAGCGTCATGTCATCCACGCCGCCCTGCAGGATGTGAAGGGCGTCACCACCTACTCCATCGGCACGGAGCCCAATCGCCGCGTGGTGGTGGCCTACGACCGTGAGGGCAAATAAACGTTCCGCTTTTCCCATGTTTCACGGAAAACAATGCAGATAAGCACCAAAAAACGGCAGTCCGGCGGACTGCCGTTTTTTTGCTTGCACCCACGGCCTGCCCATCAGGATTTTCGCTTTTCAAACGGGGCTATTTGTGGTACACTGTCCCAAAGACTGAGGAAAAAACGCCGGAGAGGGGGGAAGCGCCGTGTTCAGCCGCGCCTATGTGGAGATCACCAACGTGTGCAATTTGGCCTGCGCTTTCTGTCCGGGCACGGCGCGGGAAAAGCGCTTTATGACGCCGGAGACCTTTGCCCTGTTGGCGGGAAAGCTCCGGCCTCACACCGATTTTCTGTACCTCCACGTCATGGGAGAGCCGCTCCTGCACCCACAATTGGCGGAAATTCTGCACATTTGTGAGGAATTTGGTTTCCGCGTCTGTCTCACCACCAACGGTACGCTGCTGCCGGAAAAGCTGCCTCTGCTGCTGGAAAGCCCTGCCATCCACAAGGTCAGCGTCTCCCTCCACTCCTTTGAGGGCAACGGCCGCAGCGATGGGCTGGAGGAGTACGTGGAGCGCGTCGCGGATAGCTGTCTTTCATTGGCGGGCGGGGGAGTCATCTGCGCCCTGCGCCTGTGGAACCAGGGGGGCGCGGACGCGGAAAATTTCCGGATACTTCGTGTTTTGGACCGCATGATGAAGAAGAATACGGAGACCCTGCCAAGAGACCGCCGCGGCAACCGCAGGCTGGAGGAAAATCTCTATCTGGAGGAGGGGGAGAAGTTCGACTGGCCCGACCCCCGGCAGGCCCCGCAGGATACCCAGTTCTGCTACGGTCTGCGCCAGCAGATCGCCGTGCTGTGTGACGGGACAGTGGTGCCCTGCTGTCTGGACAGCGAGGGACGGCTGGCACTGGGGAACCTTTTGTCACAGGAGATGGACGACATACTGGCATCGCCCCGGGCCCGGACCATTCAGAAGGGCTTCGATGCCCGCCGTCCCGCCGAGGAGCTGTGCCGCCGCTGCGGCTACGCCGCGCGCTTTAACAGGTAACAATGGAACTGATAAGCTTACAAAAATTACCGGCCCCGCTGCTGGCGTGGTACGACGCCAACCGGCGGGTGCTGCCCTGGCGGGAGGAGGTGTCCCCCTACCGCACGTGGGTGTCGGAGATCATGCTCCAGCAGACGCGCGTCCAGGCGGTACTGCCCTATTTTCAACGGTTTATGGACGCCGCGCCGGATGTGGCGGCGCTGGCCGCCATGCCGGAGCAGCAGCTGATGCGGCTGTGGCAGGGGCTGGGCTATTACAGCCGTGCCCGCAATCTGAAAAGAGCGGCGCAGACCGTGGTGCAGGATTTCGGCGGCGAATTCCCTGACAGTTATGACGACCTGCGGCGTCTGGCAGGCATCGGGGACTACACGGCGGGGGCCATCCTGTCCATCGCCTTCGGACAGGCCGTGCCCGCCGTGGACGGCAACGTGCTGCGGGTGGCGGCGCGGCTCACCGGCGACAGCCGCAACGTGCTGGATTCCAAAGTCCGCGCCGCGTTCCGGCAGGCCATGGCCGATACCATGCCCCAGGACCGGCCCGGGGACTTCAACCAGGCCCTGATGGACCTGGGGGCGGCAGTGTGCCTGCCCAACGGAAAGCCCCTGTGTGACCGGTGTCCCGCCGCAGGCTTCTGCACCGCGAAGCGGGACGGGAAACAGGCGCTTCTGCCGGTGCGGGAGAAGAAAAAAGAGAAGCGCGAGGTGCGTCTGACCCTGTTCATCATGAAGAAAGAGGACGGCACCGCGGCCCTGCGGCAGCGGCCGGACACGGGACTGCTGGCGGGGCTGTGGGAGTTCCCCCACGTGGAGGGGGAGCTGGACGAGGCGGCCGCCGCCGCGCAGCTGGCGGAGTGGCACGTGACGCCGCTGCGGTGGGAGCAGATCCTCCACGCCAAGCACGAATTCACCCATCTCCGCTGGCGCATGACCGGCTACCTGCTGACGGCGGCGGGGGAGGGGGAGCCGGACTGGCTGTGGGCCGATGCAGCGGCGCGGCAGCAGCGGGCCATCCCCTCGGCCTTTCAGGTATTTACGGCGGCGCTGGACGGCAGTACCGCAGAGGAATGAGATAAAAAAAGGAGAAATGACAATGGCTCAGCTTTACTTTAAATACGGCGCCATGGGCTCCAGCAAGACGGCCAACGCCCTGATGGCCCGCTTCAACTATGAGGAGCGGGGACAGGAGACACTGCTGGTCAAGCCGCGGCTGGATACCCGCGACGGCGACCACATGGTGTACTCCCGCATCGGCCTGAAGCACCCCTGCATTTACTTTGACGAGATGCGGGCCATGGCCGACAGCAAGCTCCAGCGCTATGCCTGCATCATCATCGACGAGGCCCAGTTCCTCACCAAGGAGGAGGTCTATTATCTGGTGCATCTGGTGGACGACTGCGGCATCCCCGTCATCTGCTACGGCCTGCGGGCGGACTTCAAGGGCGAGCTGTTCGAGGGCAGCTACCACCTGCTGGTGCTGGCGGACAAGCTGGAGGAGGTCAAGACCATCTGCTGGTGCGGCAAGAAGGCGGCGTTCAATGCCCGCTTTGATGAGACGGGCCGCGTGGTGAAGGAGGGCGCGCAGGTGGTGCTGGGCGCCAACGACAAGTATATCGGCCTGTGCCGCCGCCACTGGATCGCCGGTGATCTGGGGCCGGACTTCGACATCCACGCCGTATGATCTGCCGTCTCTGTCCCCGCGAATGCGGGGCGCAGCGCACCGAGCAGGGGGGCGGCGGCTTCTGCGGCATGCCTGCGGGCATACGGCTGGCCCGGGCCGCCCTGCACCGCTGGGAGGAGCCGCCCATCTCCGGCACCAACGGCTCTGGCGCGGTGTTTTTCTCCGGCTGCACCCTGCGGTGCTGCTACTGCCAGAACCACGCCATCTCGGCGGAGGGCTTCGGCAAGGATGTGACCCCCCAGCGGCTCCGCGCCATCTTTGAGGAGCTCATCGATCAGGGCGCGCACAACATCGACCTCATCACCGCCACCCACTTCCTGCCCTGGATCCTGCCGGCGCTGGAGCCGAAGCTCCCCGTGCCGCTGGTGTATAACTGCGGCGGGTATGAAAAGGTGGAGACGCTGCGGCGGCTGGAGGGACTGGTGGACATCTGGCTGCCGGATATGAAGTACGCCGACGGCGGTCTGGCGGCGGAGCTGTCCGCCGCACCGGACTATTTCCCTGTGGCCGCTGCGGCCATTCAGGAGATGTTCCGCCAGACGGGACCCTATGTCATAGAGAACGGCCTGCTGCGGCGGGGCGTGGTCATCCGCCATCTGGTGCTGCCGGGATATCCGGACAACAGCCGCCGCGTCATGGACTGGGTGGCCCGGACGTTCCGGCCCGGGGACGTGCTGTTCTCACTGATGAGCCAGTATACCCCCCAGCCCGATGCACAGGGGCGTCTGGCCCGCCGCGTCACCCGCGCCGAGTACCGCGCCGCCGCGGAGTACATGCGCAACTGCGGTATTGTGGACGGATTCACCCAGGAGCGGACGGCGGCGAAGGAGGAATATACGCCGCCATTTGACCTTACCGGCGTCTGAGCGGTGTTTCTTTCGCCAATACGGCGTTGCGGCTCCTCGACATACACCCAGTATGCCGTCGTCGCCGCGCCTTGTCTTGACGAAAGCTCCATCCGCTCAGGAGCGGCGCCTCTTTCACCAATACGGCGTTTCTTTCGCCCATCCGGCGCTGCGGCGGGAGGGGAACGGGCCTGTCATGGGTGGCTTTTGGACCGTTTGGGTCGTATGGTACATTTGGTAGAAGAAAGTGCCATAGTTTCGAAAAAATAGGCCATTTTTTCGTATAAATAAACGTACTTGGTACAACTTTGTGTTGCTATTTGCCGCGACGTGTGGTATGCTAACAGCAGAACAAAAAAGGCCGCTTTGAGCGGCGGAAAACCAATTTGACGCAGCAATGCAGGAGGTACCACATGAGCTATCCCACCACTGGCCACGAGGTCTATGTCAGCCTGAACCTGTCCAACACCATGCTCACCGGCATCGGAAAGGGCACCATCACCCGCGAGGAGGTCTCCGTATCCTACCTCAAGCGCCTGTTCGCCGAGCACGGCGTCATCGTCTCCGCCAAGCCGGAGCAGC
>OHBM01002348.1_pt1 | contig 12735 bp, 12 predicted proteins | sample 1577251 | NCBI WGS metagenome assembly OHBM01 (sample SAMEA3541557, study PRJEB24748) | human gut metagenome | biome: human gut; feature: human-associated habitat; material: faeces | place: China | collected 2012
AGCGCTGGCGGGGAATTGCCACACGATATGCCAAAAGATGTGCATCTTTTCTTGCCGCCGTTCAAATCAGATGCATATCTTTGTGGGCAAACATAATTTGACGACACTATCTACGAGACTTCCCGGAGAGTATTGCAAATCATCAGTCAGGTGTTCCGCTATGCGGTCATCACGGGCCGGGCGAAACACAATGTCGCAGCCGATCTGCGGGGAGCCTTGCGACCGCGAAAAACTGTTCACCGGGCGGCAGTGCTAGAACCGGAGAAAGTCGGTCAGCTTCTGCGGGATATCGACGCCTATGAAGGCTATTTCCCTCTGGTCTGTGCCTTGAAGCTGGCTCCGCTGGTCTTCACCCGTCCCACGGAATTGCGGGCCGCTCAATGGAAAGAATTCGACCTTGAGGCCGGGGAATGGCGCATCCCTGCGGAACGCATGAAAATGCGCCGTCAGCATCTTGTCCCCCTGTCCCGGCAGGCGATGTCCATTCTTCGGGAACTTCAGAAATGCTCCGGGGAAGGGAAATACCTCTTCCCTTCTATCCGCACAGAAGCACGGTCCATTTCCGATGCGACCATGCTCAATGCGCTCCGGCGTATGGGCTATCAGAAACACGAGATGAGCGTACATGGTTTCCGTTCCATCGCTTCCACACTGCTCAATGAACTCGGCTATAACCGGGACTGGATTGAGCGGCAGCTTGCTCACGGCGAGCAGGACGAAGTGCGGGCAGCATACAATTACGCGGAATATCTGCCTGAGCGTCGAAAGATGATGCAGGCATGGGCTGACTACCTGGACGGATTACGCAACACACAACAGAAAAGAATCAGGGAGGAAGCATGAAAGAGGACACCATGACCGACCGTGATGTTTGTATCTCCATCGGAAAAATAGAAGGCGACACGCAGGTGACGAGCAATGACACCGGCTGGAGTGAAGAAGAAAAGGAACGTATGAGACAATACGGCTATGACGACATGGATATAATCCGGGCGTGGTATAGCTGATAACACCTGTTTCCAGTAAACAGCGGCAGGAAGTACATGACTATCCCTGCCGCTGTTTTTTATTGTCCATTTTTGGGCGACAGGGTATCCTTTCCTCCATGACAGACCGACAGAACATGACCATAGGCAGAGTGCGGCAGGCGTATGGCCTGACAGCCAGAGAAGGTGAAATGCTTGTTCAGGCACTCTGGCCTGACGCCGTTCAGCCACTGGAATTATGGCGTACAACGTATGAATCCTGCTGGCAGGCATTTATTGCTGGCAGTCACGCCGCATACGGAACACAGCTCCCGGAATTTCCTTCAGCTCCAGAACCGGATACAGGCATTCAGACGTATCTGCTCGGCTTTGACGTGATGGAATTTTTCAGAACGATATCGACAGTTGTTCCTCTTAACTCCCTGCGATATGGACTGGATGTTATTCTTGAAGAATCCTTTGAAAATACGGCGTCTGTATTTCCAAAGGAACGAGAAGTTCTGTTCAACAGTCTGGATAGATTGAACACAGAAAAAATCTTCGAGCAGTATTCGTCGGACTCGATGCTGTTTGAGAAGCCGGTATGCTCCATTCCCGTTTCAAGTTACCACTTCATTGCGCATATCTTTGCCGATACCATAATGGTGGACAGGGACGCCGCCATCAGGCATCTCCGCTATTATCCCTTGCGCCGGGAAGTAAAAGGCATCACCCGCGCCCTTGTGGAATCCCTTTTACGGGCAGCTCCGCCGGAATCGTCCGTTGCCGACAAAGTGGCGGCAGTTCCCCTATGTGAAAGGTCGCCACAGGATGGAAAACTCGTTTTTCGTATTCCCGGAGCCGTTTGGGAAGGAAGGCCGGATGCGGCTGTCCGTGACGCCATGAAAGAGAAGTATCCCCTTGAGGTGATCGCCTACGTTCTGCTGTACTGGTGCGGCTCCCAATCATCCGGGACAGACCATAATGCCTCAGTGGGGCGGAAGACACATGTGGGTCGCCTGCTTGCGAAAAAAGAGTACAGGGACGAAAAATCCTATCGTAATATGGTGGACAATCTTCTCAAGAGAACGAATGGATACTCCATAGTCAAGGCATGACCAGCCTGTCGTTTTCCCGTCTTTTTTAGATTTTCCCGTCATTTTCCCGTCCGATTCCCTCACGGGAATCGTTTGACGTGTGCCAGATTCTCCTGAAATCCAACCAGATTCAGGAGATTTTTTTATGAAACAGCATCAAGCTCCCATCCCCGTTCACGGCCTTCTGCGTCTGCCTCAGGTTCTCAGCATAATTCCCATAAGCAAGAGCGCATGGTGGGAGGGATGTCGCACCGGACGTTATCCCAAACCCGTGAAACTTGGTCCCCGTACAACAGTCTGGCGGGCGGAGGACATTGCCGCATTTATCAAAAACCTCGGCCGTCAGAGAGAGAATCATGAGTAATCCCCTGCAAATCTTTCGGGACATCCTGACCGACAAGGGATTGATTCCGGCCGAAATCATGGCGGACGGAAAACTGCATCGTTGTCCTACCCAGACCAAACCGCATAAACAAAACGGCGCATATATCGCGCATGTCGATATCCCTGCGACACTTTGGTGGTGCAACTGGGAAAATGGTGAACAGGGCACGTTCTGCACAGAAGAAAAGCAAACGCTTTCCGTGTCTGAACTTTCCGCATGGCGGGAACGTCAACACTCCATACAGCGGCAACGCGAAGCGGAATATGCCGAACGCCATGCTGAAGCAGCTCAACTGGCCAGACAGGAATGGAACTCGGCACTAATGTGCGACGCCAACCATCCCTATCTACGCAGCAAGGGCATTCCGGCTTTGGAAGGCATACGGCAGGCACGGGACGGTGCGCTGCTTATTCCCGTTCTGGATACCGCAGATAATCTGCAAAGCCTGCAACGCATCTACCCTGATGGAACCAAGCGTTTCCTCGTTGACGGCAAGGTATCTGGAGGACAATTCATCATTCAGGGGCAGCCGGAAAAACCGATAGCCATCTGCGAAGGCTTTGCCACTGGCGCAAGCATCCATCTTGCCACTGGCTGGACGGTCCATGTGGCTTTCTCCGCCAACAATATGCCCGTGGTCGCCAAACCGGCAAGAGACCGATTCACAGACAGGGCAATCATTATCTGCGGCGACAATGACGAAGCCGGACGCAAGAGAGGAGAGGAAGCGGCCGGACTCGCAAACGCTCAGCTTCTGTTTCCCCACTTCACCGACGACAACGGTACGGATTTTAATGATCTTCACCAGATAGAAGGCATTGAGGCCGTCCGCTCGCAACTGGAAACAGCGCTGACCAAACAGCAAGGTCTTATCGCTCTGGACATGGGCGAATTTCTTTCCATGTCCATACCTGAACGGGGGTATCTTTTATCGCCCGTTCTTCCGGTACAGGGCATAGGCATTCTGTACGCCCCGCGCGGCATAGGCAAGACATTCGCCGCGTTGAGCATCGCTGTTGCGGTGGCTTCCGGCGGAGCCGTGTTCAACTGGCGTGCGCCGATGCCCAAGCGAACGCTGTATGTGGATGGGGAAATGCCCGCCACTTCCATGCAGAACCGCCTTTCCGCTCTTGTCAACGGCATGTCCATTCCCCCGCATACGTTGAAAAACATGGCGCTCATCACACCGGATTTGCAGCCCTGCCCCATGCCGGATTTGTCCACAGCTGGCGGACAGGCCATGATTGAGCCGTTTCTGAAAGACGTGGACATGGTTGTGCTGGACAACATCGCAACCTTGTGCCGCACCGGCAAGGAAAACGAGTCTCAGTCATGGCAGACCATGCAGGCGTGGCTGCTGGAATTACGTCGCAGAGGGATGACCGTCCTGCTTATCCATCATGCCGGAAAATCCGGCGACCAGCGCGGCACCAGCGCCAGAGAAGACATTATGGACACGGTGATCAGTCTGCGCAGGCCCAGGGAATACAGCATGGCCGAAGGAGCCCGTTTTGAGGTCCATCTGACCAAGGCGCGGGGCATATTGGGCGATGACGCCAAACCCTTTGAGGCCAACCTGATTACCGAAGGCAATGCCCTGCATTGGCGGGTTCGGGACATTGAAGATGTGGAACAGGAGGAGAACGCTTCTACTTGTGTGGCAAACAGTAGTGCCACGAAAATGAATTTTACCTTGTTGTTTTTCATATCTTACCTGATTTTTTATAAAGTGTGATGATAGTGATACTGATACAAATGTAAGCGGATAGAATTTGATAGACAACTGGTTGCATAGATAGTGCACCAGATTGCACAAAAAGTCCGCAACTTTTGAATGATATTAAAAAAGTCCACGCAAACAAACAAATAGTGAGAAAGTATTCATGTTGTTCCGTATACTTTTGTAACGTGAAATAGTAACTGCTCAAGGCAGGACGACCAAATAATAATGGAATAAGAATCTATCATTAAGAATATAACAAATAATTTATGAAAGCACATTTATTTTCAAAGATGTCCCAAGGACTATTGTTGTTATCAGCTTTGCTGGCAACAAGTTGCAAGGAAAGTAGCAATAACTTTTTTGTTCCCGACCATGAAGCCCCTTCTTTGGTGTCTGTAACTCCTGCAAATGGTGAAACGGCCGAAGAAAACAATACGATTTTGCTTACTTTTAACGAGTATGTGAAAGCGGGAGAAGGGAAGGCGAATTTTAATGGCGAGGAAGTGGAGTTGACTTTCAAAGGTAAAACAGCGTCTTACGCTTATACTGCTTTGGACTATAATCAGGCCTGTCAGTTCAGCCTCCCCAAAGGTGCAGTCATAGACTTTCAGGGAAATGTATTCGAAGGTGTTAGTATTCAGTTTACAATCAGAGAACGTCCTCAACCGGAAGCACGCATATTTGATGCGGTGGTCAGTCCTGACGGAAAAGGAAACTATACCAGTATACAGAAAGCAATAGATAATGTCCCCTCGAAAAGAACAGAACCCTGGCTCATTTTCGTGGCGAACGGAACGTATGAAGAACAAATTATTATTCCTGAAGACAAACCGTATATTCATCTCATCGGACAGGATGTGGATAAGACAATTGTCAAGTTACGAATTAACAGCTCAACCGAAGCCAGTGCGACTGATCCGGATGTGTGGAAGTACTCTTATAAGAACTTAGGAAAAACGGAAGCCGCTATGGTATCAGTGAAGGCTACGGATTTTTACGCAGAGAATATATCTTTTGTAAACGGATATGGCAAAGAATTACAGAAAGGTCCTATGGCATTGGCAATGTATACCCAGAATGACCGCAACTCATTCAATAATTGCAAATTCCTCTCGTACCAAGACACCTGGCAGACCGGGCCTAAATCGGATAACGGCAGACTGTATGCACAGAATTGCTGGATTGAAGGAGCCGTTGATTACTTCTATGGAAACGGGAATTGCTTTCTCGAACATTGCACCTTTTATAATATGAGGGATGGCGCAATTATTGTTGCTCCTTCTCATAAAGTAGGAACACGTTGGGGATATGTGTTGAATAATTGCATTGTGGATGGAAATGAATTGGCTGATACAGAAAGTGTCAAGTTGGGGCGTCCCTGGCACAATTCTCCGATAGCTGTATATCTCAATACGATTTTTAATATAAAGATAGCTCCGGAAGGATGGACGGATATGGGAGCTATTCCTCAAATGTTTGCTGAATATAACAGTAAAGATAAGGAGGGGAATACTGTAGATTTAAGTCAGCGTAAAACGCAATATACCTATCAGGATGAACAAGAGAATCCGGTGACAGGCATTTGTCAGGCTGTCCTTACGGCAGGTGAAGCAGCTCGGTATACGTATGAAAACGTTGTTCGTGAGGGCGATAATTGGGACCCGAAGAAATATATGGAACAAATATCCGCACCGGAAAATCTGAAAAGAGAAAACGGAATATTAAGTTGGGATGCTTCGAAATATGCGATTTGTTATTTGGTAATTGCGAACGATGAAACTGTACAAATAACCAAGGAAACGTCTTGTAATGTTGAGGAAGGAAAGACATATCAGGTGAAGGCCGTTAGTGAGTATGGGTCTTTGAGTGAACCTTCAAAAGAGTGATGACAATTAAAACTTTAAAATATGAAAATGATAAGTAAAGTATTCAGTTGTATGTTGGCTTTTTCTTCTCTGTTGGGGAATGTGGAAGGACAAAACATCTATAGAATATGGTATGACAAACCCGCTTCTTATTGGGAAGAAGCACTCCCGGTTGGTAATGGACGGATTGCAGCAATGGTGTTCGGTGACCCTCAACTGGAACAAATACAGTTGAACGAAGAAACAGTGTCGGCGGGCTCTCCTTACCAGAACTATAATGAAGAAGCAAAAACGGCTTTGCCGGAAATGCGCCGGTTGATTTTTGAAGGAAAGTACGAAGAAGCGCAGAACATGGCGGCAACGAAGATTCTTTCACAAGTGGGGAATGAAATGCCTTACCAGACAGTGGGTCGTCTGAATATTCGTTATCAAGATCACAAAAAGGTAAATAATTACTATCGTGATCTGGATATAAGCAATGCAGTAGCTGTGACTCGCTACGAAGTAGACGGAGTGGAATTTACCGAAGAAACATTTGCATCATTTACCGATCAACTGGTTATCAGGCATATCAAAGCATCCAAACCGGGAACAATCAATTGCGAACTGTTTTTTAATACCCCGATGAGAGATCCGAAACGTAGTATTTATGGAAAGAAAGGTTTGCGGCTGGAAGGTATTACGCATGGCAGCCGTTATTTTCCGGGTAAAGTGCACTATTGTGCCGATTTGGATGTGAAACATAAAGGTGGGAAAGTGATAACTGCCAATGACACGTTGCTTAGCGTTCAAGGAGCCAGTGAACTTACATTGTATATCTCGATGGCGACTAACTTTGTCAACTATAAAGATATATCGGGCGATCCGTATCAACGGAATAAAGCTTATTTGAAAAATGCAGCGAAAGATTATAGTAAAGCGAAAGCCGCTCATATTGCTGCTTATCAGAAACAATTCAATCGTGTAACTTTGGATTTGGGTGAAACTTCCCAAGCCAATAAGCCGATGGATGTACGTATCAAGGAATTTTCTTCATCCTATGATCCGGCATTGATAGCATTGTATTTCCAGTATGGACGTTACTTATTGATTTCATCTTCACAGCCCGGATGCCAGCCCGCCAACTTGCAGGGCAAATGGAATCATAACCCGGGGCCTCCTTGGAGCTGCAATTATACAACGAATATTAATGCTGAAATGAATTACTGGCCGGCGGAAATCACCAACTTGGCCGAACTTCATAAACCATTCATCCAGATGGTACGTGAATTGAGCGAGAATGGGCGTGAAGCTGCCAGTCGAATGTATGGTTGCCGTGGTTGGGTGTTGCATCATAATACGGATTTGTGGCGTATGACGGGTGCGGTGGACCGTCCTTATTGTGGGACATGGCCTGTGGCTAATGCATGGCTTTGCCAGCATTTATGGGACCGTTATTTGTTTTCCGGTGATAAGAAGTATTTGGAGGAAGTATATCCGATGATGAAAAGTGCTTCGGAATTCTTTGTCGACTTTCTGGTACGCGACCCGAACACGGGTTATCTGGTTGTCACTCCTTCCAACTCACCCGAGAATTCTCCGCGCTGGATAAAGAAGAAAAGTAATCTTTTTGCAGGAATCACGATGGATAATCAGTTGGTTTTTGATTTATTTTCAAATACATGCGAAGCTGCCAAAGTGCTGAACGCAGATACCGATTTTTGTGATACATTGAAGAATATGCGCCGGCAGTTGCCTCCGATGCAGGTAGGGCAGTACGGACAATTGCAGGAATGGTTTGAAGACTGGGATCATCCTAATGATCGTCACCGGCACATCTCTCATCTTTGGGGGCTATATCCCGGTTATCAGATTTCTCCTTATCGTTCTCCGGTACTCTTTGAAGCGGCAAAAAACACATTGATACAACGGGGAGATCCTTCTACCGGTTGGTCAATGGGATGGAAAGTTTGTTTCTGGTCTCGTATGCTTGACGGGGATCATGCTTATCAGTTGATAAAGAATCAGCTGACTTATGTCAGCCCTGAAATACAAAAAGGACAGGGAGGCGGAACGTATCCTAATTTATTCGACGCGCATCCACCTTTCCAAATAGATGGTAACTTCGGTTGCACGGCTGGTATTGCCGAAATGCTGGTGCAAAGTCATGATGGTGCGATTCATCTGTTGCCTTCATTGCCTTCGGAATGGAAGAGCGGGACAGTGAAAGGGTTGCGTGCCCGGGGAGGTTTTTTGATTGATGAATTGACCTGGAAGGACGGTAAGCTGGTAAAAGCTGTGTTACGTTCGGAAATCGGAGGCAATCTGCGCCTGCGCTCTTACTGGAAATTGGCTGCTGAAGGAGCATTGTTGAAACAGAAGAAGGAAGAGGAAGCGAATCCGAACGCATTATTTAAAGTACAGCAAATCTCACGCCCGATGATTAGTGAAAAAGCGCCTTTAAAAGGAGTGGCATTACGTGATACTTATTTGTATGATGTGGATACACGCGAAGGAGAGGTGATTATTGTTACAGTAAAATAAGGCATTCTATATAAAAAGTCCACGCTTTTGCATAAATAATGAGTGGAAAACAGCTGTAAAAGTGTGACTTTTGTAACATAAAAAATGAAACAAATTAATCAAGATAATACTATGGATGTACAAAGACATTTATTTTTGAGAAGATGCTTTGCGTATATATGTTGCTTGCTCTTGTGCTTTATAACGGCGACAACAGTATATGCACAGAAGGTATCTGTGAAAGGAACGGTGGTGGATACCAACGGCGATGCTATTATTGGTGCTAGTGTGAAGGTGTTGAAAAAGTCCTCCGTCGGTACAATTACCGACTTGGATGGAAATTTCACTTTGTCTGTTCCCGAAGATGCAACAAAGTTGGAAATTAGTTTTGTAGGAATGAAATCAGTTGTTGCGACTGTGAAACCAGGAAAACATCTGAAAGTTGTGTTGGAAGAAGACAATCAGACTTTGGACGAAGTGGTAGTGGTAGGATACGGAACCTCACGTCGCGGAGATTTGACCGGTGCGATTTCTTCAGTGAGTGAGAAGGTTTTGAAGGATATTCCGATAACTTCTGCGGCTGCGCGTCTACTGGGATGCCGTGTTCGCGAAAATGACTGTGCGTCCGGGCGCTCCCGAGTTTATGGACGAGCTTCACGCGCACGGCATCAGGATTGCCGTCGTCACCAATATGCTTGCGGATATTCAGATGGAAAAGCTCATGCGTCTCGGCCTTTCCGAGCGCATTGACTATCTTGTAACGAGCGAGGAGGCCGGCATTGACAAGCCGCACCGCACGATCTTTGATCTCGCTATGCGCAAATGCGGCGTGCAGTCGGACGAAGCGCTCATGGTGGGCGACAACTTCACACATGATGTTTGCGGCGCGCATGGGGCCGGTATTTCCGGTATCTGGCTCAACTGGACGCACAAGGAACGCCCCGAGAGCGAGGTAAACTGCTTCGAGGCGCACGATTTCCTTGAGGCCGCGGACCACATCCGCACGCTTTTTTAACTTAGGAGGACAGGAACAGGATGCAGCATTTTGATTACAAGCCGCATGGGGTTTGCCCGATGCGAATTTCGTTCGATCTGGAGGGTGATACCGTGCACAACGTCAGCTTTACGGGCGGCTGCAACGGCAATCTTCAGGCCATCAGCCGCGTTGTCGAGGGCATGACGGTCGATCAGATCGAGGGCTATTTCCGCGGTATTTCCTGCAACGGACGCGGTACGAGCTGCTCGGATCAGCTCGCGCAGGGCGTTCGACAGGCGCTTGAGAGCGCAAAATAAGCCGTAAAACGAGCGAAGGAACGGTTTCAGCATGAGAGACCGTTCCTTTTTCGGCCGAATTTTCAGAATGAACGGGTGAAGAACATGCAGGTACTGAAGGATGAGCTGCGGCACAGGATTCTCCTCGAGTCCGAGCATCTGTTTTTGCAGCGCGGCTATGACCGCACCTCGATGCAGATGATCGCGGACAAGGTGAATATCAGCAAGGGAAACCTGTACCACTACTTCAAAAACAAGGAGGAGCTGTTCTACGAACTGACAGACAGCGCGGCGGAAGGACTGAAAAATTTGATCCTGCGCTCGCGCAGCGGTCGCTTTTCCAATATCGCGGACTCGCGCGAGTTCCAGCTCCTGCTGCAGGAGGAGATCCTCAGTCTCCTGCTCGCCGAAAAATACGGTCTGCTGCTCATCATGGAGCAGGGCAAGGGTACACGCTACGAGCATCTGCGTCCGACGATGGTCGCGCTTATCGCGCAACAGATCGAACCGCTGCTTGCGGACGAGGAGAACGCGCTGCTGCTCGCGCAGATCATGGCGGATAATCTCGTGGGAGGCATCATCCAGATCCTTAAAAATCGCGTAAGACCGCGTGAGGTGCGCGTGTGCATGAACCGCCTGCTCGATTATCACACCAAGGGGATACATGCGCTTCGCGTCGAGTAACAGAAAACCGGAATACAGGCACGAAAACGGCCTGTACTCCGGTTTTTTCTATGCGCAGGGGAGTTCTAACCAGAGTCACCGCCTCATAAAGTGGCAGTGATGAGGGGGGACGATGGTGAAAGGCTTACCCGAGGAAAGAACGATAGCACTCGCGCATTATATGGTCGACAGCGGCGCGACGGTGCGTCAGGCCGCTGCGCGATTCGGCGTATCGAAATCGACGGTACATAAGGATATTACCACGCGCCTCAAGCGGCAGAACGCCGTGCTGTACGCCGAGGTGCAGGCGGTGCTGCTGCGGAACAAAAGCGAGCGGCATATCCGCGGCGGCAATGCAACGAGGGATAAATACCGCGAGGAAGCGCGCAAAAGGGGGGCAGCTGCTTCGCGTGCATCGCGCACGCAAAACAAAACCGGCCGCCCAGAAGGGAAGCCGGTTCCGCAGATTTAAAAAGGGGCAACTCCGCGCAGCGAAATGACCCCATATAAACGGAATAGGTATGTGTATCAGAGCATTCCAAGCTCGCGAGCGCAGGTGCTGCAAACATTCTTACCCTTAAAGTGGATAATATCCTTTGCGTTGCCGCAGAATACGCAGGACGGCTCGTATTTTCTGAGCATGATGGTGTCGCCCTCAACGTAGATTTCGAGTGCGTCCTTGACGTCGATTCCCATGGTGCGGCGCAGCTCGATCGGAAGAACGATACGGCCGAGTTCATCAACCTTACGGACAATACCGGTGGATTTCATGTTAAAACACTCCTTCAATTTCATTTCTTTTTCCATTTCATCTATACACGATCCGTCAAAGGATTTCGCGTCGAAAGGGGGGACAGCATGGTATGCTGAACGTGCTGTGGGCCGCATTTCTCACCCTCGCGTTTGTCTGCGGAGCAGTGACGGGGCGGCTGTCTGAGGTATCCGCCGCGCTCACAGAAGGAGCCGCAGGCGCAGTAACGCTTGCGATCGGCATCGCCGGACTGATGTGCTTCTGGAGCGGCATTATGGAACTGATGCAGCAGAGCGGATTGACCCATATTATCGCGCGGTTCTTGATGCCGGTGCTGCGTCCGCTGTTCGGAAAAGCCTCTGAGGACAGCGAAGCGATGCAGGCGGTGAGCGCGAATGTCACGGCAAATCTGCTGGGCCTATCGAACGCCGCCACTCCGCTTGGTCTGCGTGCCGCGTCGCGACTGCATAAATTGTCCGGCAGCGATACGGCTTCGGACGCTGTATTGACACTGATCGTGCTCAATTCGGCTTCCATTCAGCTCGTGCCGTCCACAGTTGCCGCAGTGCGGGCAGCCTGCGGGGCGCAGGAACCGTTTGACATTATGCTGCCGGTATGGGGTGCCTCCGTCGTATCGGTTGCGACAGCGCTCCTGCTGTGCAGGGCAGGCCGTGCAGTTTTTCCGTCTGAGAAGGCTGCGTATCAAAAATAGTGCTGCCTGCGGTTTAAGGAAAGAAGGTTATGCCTTGCAAACCATACAGGCGGCGGTCGTACCGTTCCTGCTTGCCTTTACGGCAATGTACGCCGTATACAGAGGAACAGCAGTATTTCCGGTTTTCATAGAAGGGGCTAAAAAGGGAATGCAGACAGCTGTCGGCATTCTGCCGACGATGATCGGCATGCTGACGGCAGTATATATGCTGCGCGCTTCCGGCGCGATCGATCTTGCGTCAGCGTGGCTGGCGCCGCTGTTCCATCTGCTCGGCATCCCGCAGGAGTGCGTTCCTCTCGCGCTGCTCAAACCAATCAGCGGAGGGGGAGGACTTGCGCTCGGGAGCGAGCTTATCCGTACTGCGGGGCCGGACAGCTATGTCGGCCGCGTCGCAGCAGTCATGCTCGGATCGTCGGAAACAAGCATTTATACCATAGGCCTATATGCCGGACATCTCGGGCTCAAGAGGACTCGTTACGCAATTCCGGCAGCATTATGCGCAGATTTGGCAGCTTTTATGATGTCCGCAGCGCTTGCTGATAAATTATTCCCAATTTGTTAATATTATAACGCATTTAAAGTCGAAAAACCATATGATTTCAGCAACTTTGTCGTTTACAACAAAGATATATGAGGTTGATTATGCAAAATAGACAAAAACGCACGAGAAAATATTATCACAAAAGAAAAAGACTGCTGTGCACTGTGCAAAGCAGTCTTTTCTGTTGCGTAAAATTCAGTAAAATACTGTATTTACTTGACGATCTCCTTGCCGAACGGGCCGTCGTATTCGAAGAAGC
>OHBM01002355.1_pt1 | contig 12716 bp, 10 predicted proteins | sample 1577251 | NCBI WGS metagenome assembly OHBM01 (sample SAMEA3541557, study PRJEB24748) | human gut metagenome | biome: human gut; feature: human-associated habitat; material: faeces | place: China | collected 2012
CAAGCCGATTTTGTCCAAAATTTAGGTTTTTCCTCACTTTTTCCATGTTTTTCAGTAGTTTTTCGCTGTTTTTTGCGAACTTATCGTGGGCTTTTACCATGTAAAAGCATAGGTTTTACCCAGTAAAAGCATAGCTCTTACCATGTAAAGTCTCACGATAAGTTTGCGAAGCCCTAAAAACGCCCCTTTTAAAACCCCTCAAAAATTCGTCCGCCCCTTTCTTTCTTCATTTTCCTCGCACTCCTGAGCGGTAAAATAGACCATTTTCGGGCTGTAGCAAATAGTATGCCACACACGCGAGTGAAAGATATAGTAAAATGACAAAGCCTTGCCTGGCAGATACTCTCTCCGGCTGGTAGATAAAAGCGAAGGCTGGAAGATAACAAACGTATCTTCCAGCCTTCGCTATATTTGAGTATCTTTTATTTTCTTGCGCGATAATTTTATTGCTTATTGGATTGTCTTTTCACTGTCAAAATACAATGGATGACTATTGTTCATTAAAAACTGAACCTGCAAGTTCATTAGTTCAGAGTTCACTCCAGTCACCTGTAAACTTTTATCAAATACAACATAGAAATCTACTGAAAGCTGTTGTTATATATCTTTAGATTGTTTTGTACATCTTGGCTTGATTATACCGTCAAATGTATGTAGCAATTGACTGATAGCTTCATTTGACCTCTGAATTATCGTTTGGTAATTTGAAGATGTTACATTTGTCTTGAACTCAATGAAACACATTTCTTTCTCTGTCAGAAGCATTCCATCGCATACACCTCCGGTAATAACATTTGCTCCAGTGACTATTCTGCCGTCAAGTGGAAGTAGGGTGATAGAAATATTCTTGGGATTTATTGCCTTGAAACACTTTGAAACGAACTCTGGTTCTATATCTGTCCAATCTGTATAACCAAGTTCTCTGTCATCATAGACATATAAATGTTCTGCGGAACTATTGTCAAGAGCATTAGCGACACCAATAGCACCGCAGTCTTTTAATGCGGTGCATAACCTAAGATTTGTGATGGCAACTGGTAAGTCCTTATTTGGTGAGAGTCTTGGCATAATACATATATAAAGAGTTGAACATTCGCATAAGGTCGTCAGATGCAGAATCTAATTCATTTTTTGAAATAAGTCCGGTTTGGTCATTTATCACAGATTGACAATAACATTTATCCGAATAAGACAGACGATAGGCTGCTATATTTTCTGCTTCAATCTGACAATTTTCTGGTAAGATGTCTTTTATTTGTTTTCTTAAAGCCTCATCAGCATTAGCATACGTTTTTGCGCCCATAAGCATGGTGTTGATTATGGCCAATGAATACGGGCTATGAGTTGTTAATACAAGCATATTTTCATTAGTGCTTGCATTGTTGGAAATCAAAGAGAAAAGAACTTCCATTTGCGAACGAGGGAAAAGATTCAGTTCTGGTTCTTCTACAATATTTATAAACCGATCGTATCTGTTAGCAAATGACAGCTGACGAATCATCATATCTTTGATACTATCAGAATAATCCGCATTCTGCATTATTTCAGCAACCTGTTTTTCCAACTTGTCTTTTTCTTCTTTTGAGAGTCTAATTTCTTCCTTTTCTGCAATCTTACGACTTAAATATTCAGAAACTATACACATTGGTAGGGATGACTGGACACCACTGGATGCATTTATGAGTCGAACTTTATAGTCTGTTCCATAAATCCATCCAGTATCATTAAGACTATCATATTCAAAACGCAATCCTTCAAACGGAAGATTATAACCGTCTTTAAAGAATTTCTTTGCGTTTACAAATTCGTCTGAAAATGTCTCACTTGAATCTGGTAGCTCTTTTAATAGCTTTGATTTGTTCTCTGCAACGCTAACTATGGAACGTTCAGCAGGAACATACATTACTTTTGAAATGCCATTTATATCCTTGTGTTTGTCAATTACATTGAAATTTCCATTTTCATATAAAAAATCATATAATATCCCTTCAAATTTTATATACGAGTCTTCGTTTATAAAGGATTCTATTCTATGATATGCACATAATTTAGTTTTGAAGCGGTTGTATTGTTCAAAGAATGAAAGCTTATATCTTTTTTGGCTTAAACTTTTTCAGTCCATTTAAACATGGAGAAAAGTTTTGCGACACAACTTTTGCCTGTGCCTTGATCACCTATGAACAAGGTTACTTTTTTGAATAAAATATCGAGGTCTTTGACTGGACCAAATGATTTTACTATTAAACGTTCGTTCATATGTTTTTTTTCTTTTTTGTCACCCGTTGACGGAGCAGATTTAAGTTTATAAACATGAGCTAAAATACTCTTGTTTTTGATTTCTTGTAGCTTAGTGGCGTTTTATACTTTAAATTCAAACAGTCATAAGTACTTTTGTTATACAAAATTCGTAAAAATACTTCAGATATGCAAGAAATTGCCTGAAAAAACTCGTTAATGTATTTGAAAACATTACACATTCTTTCTTCATTTTCCTCGCACTCCTGAGCGGTAAAATAGACCATTTTCGGGATGTAGCAAATAGTATGCCACACACGCGAGTGAAAGTTTTACACAGCCAAGAGCCAACCGAGGAACATACGCAACAGTGAGCGACTATTAGCCGTAGCTGTCTTTATCTTCGTGTTGACAATAAACTCAGCCACCCGTTTGCGGTATTCGCTCTGTTGAAGCATATCCCAAAAGGCATGATCTAAATAAGCATATTCAATGTTGTTCTTTAGCCAAGCAATAGAAGGCGAAACCGTTTTTGTTTCTGAATGCGGCGTTAGGATACTTAGATTCCAGAAATCACTTGTCTGCATATGATAAAAAGGATAGCAGGGTAGGGTGTATTCACTCTGTTTTGCTATCTCTGCGTATTTCTTGAACACAGCCTCGTATATCTCTGCAAGTTGCTCGTATTCGAATCGGTTTTGTTTGAAAACTCCATCCTCGATACCCTTTATCACAGCCAGCAGCAATACCGGCTTGGCTATCTTCTTTATGCCAGTTCGCTTGATGCTTCCAACAGCCATTTTCTTTATCTGCTTGGTATATACATCATAGGCGATATCATAGTTGAAATATGGTTCGTTCATATAGCTTTATGTTTGGTTATTATGCTTCAAAAGTACGAAAAAACAATGGAAATGGCAATATTAATATAAGCGAATATACATATATAATATGAGAAAGACAAAAAAGACAGTGTCGGTATGGTGATTCAAGATATTTTCATTAATTTTGCATTTAGTATCCATCCTGCAGAAAGCCCGAAAAGGGTAATAAGTGGGAGGGTGCAGACTTTTAAGAAATAGGGCGTTTACTTGACGCTTGTCTTTTCAAACCGTAAACTTCGCAACTTTACAAAAATCGCAAAAGACGAGATGGCAACGTAGATGCCCACGGTAGGTATATTTATGACCCTGCCTTGGGTTGCTGTATACATATGTCTCATGCATAATGGGTACGTGTGTATATGGCTTCCCATGTATGGGACTATATTGTATATTATGCGTGGGCTTTCTGCAGTTGTCCGTTTTTTGCGATTTTGGGCAATGCGAAGGCCTACGGTTTGCGAAACGGGCGAAGGGAAAGAACCCACGCATTCTGTTTTTTAAAGCATAAAAGCAAACGTAGGTCTAATCTATCTGATATTGGGGTTCTGTCGGAAACATAACGAATAAAGTATTTTTCTTTATGTATAAAAAGTATGTGTTCTCTGGTCATGAATCGTTTCCATGTAGAATGTTATGGCCGATAAAAGGATATGATTATATTGTAAAAGGGAATAATTTCAACGATCCTAACTCTGTTGTGGAATTGGGAGTTGGCAAAAACATGGTTGCCTCAATACGCTATTGGTTAAAGGCTTTAGGTATGACGGAGCAGGACAAACCGACGGAGTTAGCAAATTACTTGTTTGGAAAGGAGTATGGTAAAGACCGATATATAGAAAGTCTCGGCACGCTATGGCTGCTTCATTTACTTCTTGTTATAACTCAAGAAGCAACTCTTTATAACATTTTGTTTCTACGCTACCAGAAAGAACGCAAACAGTTTGATAAAGAGCAGATGCAGAACTATGTAAAACGTCTGATGACAGAAGATGACAAACAGAAGCAATTCAATGCTAATACAGTAGGAAAAGATTTCAATGTGTTGGTTCAGAATTATACCCAACCATCAAATCCAAAGTCTTATGAAGACTATTCATCTCTGTTGATAGACCTGAATCTTATCAGACACGACAAATCAGATAAGGTTTTCACATTCAATATTGAAGGAAAACGTTCCGTACCATTGGAGATCTTCTTTTATGCCATCCTTATGATGAAAGGTGAAGATAGAACAGTTGCGTATGACACATTGCAGAATGTTGGACTTGTATTTTGTATGACAGATGTTGAAGTGATTGAGATGATGAAACGTATAGATTGCGAGTATTCCGAATATGTGCAGTATAGTGACAATTCAGGCATTCGCCAACTTCTTTTCAAGGAAGGCAAGAAAATAGACCCCATTGATTTACTTAACAGATACTACGAAAATGCAGCAGTTTAGTTTATCGGCTAATATAGAAGAAGGCCAGAACAAGGATTTCAATTATATCGTAACCCCTAATGCCCAGGATGTAGCATCAGGAATCGTAAATGGATACAATTCAGGTATTCATTCGTTCACGATTATTGGCTCGTATGGTACTGGCAAGTCATGCTTCTTGCTTGCGTTGGAAAAAGATTTGCAGAGCAAAGGTCAACATAATCTTATAAATCCGCAGACTTTATCTTCATGTAAAAAGTGTGAAGTGCTGAAGATTGTAGGAGATTATAAGGATCTTGCTTCATTAATGCGCAATAAATTGGCTACTGACGGAACTGCCGATAATGTGCTTGACGAATTGCGTAACAGATATAACCAAGCAAAGAAACGCGGAAGTTTCCTTATCATATTCATTGATGAATTTGGTAAGGTACTCGAACATGCTGCTAAGAACGATCCTGAGCAGGAACTGTATCTTATGCAGAAACTTGCAGAATTTGTCAATGTCCCTACAAGACAAATACTGCTTATAACAACCCTGCACCAAAACTTCAGTGCATACGCAAGAAAACTTTCCTCAGTACAGAAAGAGGAGTGGAACAAGGTGAAAGGACGCTTCAAGGAGCTGGTGTTTATTGAACCTGTAGAACAACTGCTTTACCTCGCATCAAAACAAAATGGTTCATGTAAAGATTTAGGCGACAATGCACCTGGATTAACCAAATTGTGCGAACTTGCAAAAGATACGAAATTCGTATCTGATGGATTTACTCCAGAAACAGCGAAAGCCCTTTATCCGTTAGAGCCATTCTCTGCTTATGCCATTACTCAGGCAATTCAGCGTTATGGACAGAACGAACGATCATTATTCTCCTTTCTTAATACGAAAGGAGCAAACTCGTTGTGTGAATACGAAGATGGGTTTTATGGGCTTGCAAATTGTTACGACTATATCTTGCATAATTTCTATTCGTATCTGAAGGATGCCAATGCAGACTCAATGCAATGGAGCTCAATGCAGGTGGCACTCGAACGTGTAGAAGGTCAATCATGGGAAACTAAGAATGAATTGCTTGGAGCAATAAAGATAGTAAAAACTATCGGACTGTTAAACTTGCTTGGCAATTCTTCTTTCAAGATGACGCGAGAACAAACAGCCTACTATGCTAAAGTTGCGCTTGGAATTGAAGATGCTTTACATATACTCAACCTCCTTGAGCAATACAAGATAATACGCTTTGCAAGCTATAAACTACGATATATACTATTTGATGGAACTGATATAAACATCGAAGACGAGATTAGAAAAGCAGGCTTAGTAGTAGGTCGTCCCGTAAATTTTGTTGATGAAATACGCAGTTATTGCTTTAAGAAGATTGCACCGGTAAAGATGTGCTACTTTCAGAAAGGAACGCCGCGTTATTTTGAATATGAGATATTAGAGGAAGGTCAGGATAAAACTCCTACAGGTGATACAGATGGCTACATACAACTCATATTCTCTTCAAACAAGAATGTTGTAAAGGATACAGTTGCATTAAGTAACGAGTGTAGTAATGCAATTGTCTTTGCTTGCTTTAAAAATACAAGTGAACTTGTAGATCATCTATACTTAATAGAGAAGTATAACTATATACTCAGTAAGGTGCTACTGGACAAGTCCGATCATGTTGCTATAACAGAAGTGAAAAATCTCCTGGAGTATGAGAAAGTGTTGTTAGATAAGTCGCTCAATGAAGCATTGTTTTCATATAGTGATGATGTAACATGGATATTCGGTGGCAAAGAGATGGAAGTTAAGACCTTCCGTATGTTCAACGAACTTCTGTCACATGTTTGCGAGACCGTCTATCCTAAGACACCGATAATGAATAATGAATTGTTCAACCGTCATAAGTTGAGCGGTTCGATATCAAGTGCCCGTGTGAAATATCTGGCAGCGATGCTTAATCAAGGAAATGAAGTGGATTTCGGATTTGCCAAGGATAAATTTCCTCCAGAGAAAACCATATATTATTCTCTGTTGAAGCATACTGGACTTCATGTAGATGGCGCTTTTTCAAGTCAACCTACCAATGACGGAATAATGCCTTTGTGGGACGCTTGTGAGGAGTTTTTGGTTTCAACAACCAACAAACCACGTAAAATATCAGAACTGATAAAGTTATTGTCGGCACGTCCATATAAATTAAAACAAGGTTTCCTCGAATTTTGGATTCCTACATATCTGTACATTAAGAAGCAGGAGTATTCGTTGTATGGCACAGGAGGTGCATATATACCGAATGTGAATATGGAGTTCTTTGAACTACTACAAAAGCATCCTGCCGACTATAGTATTAAAGCTTTGGACGTATCAGGCGTACGTATGGACATATTCAATCAATATCGCAAATTCCTCAACGTAAAGACTTTGGGAGATGTGAAAAGCAATGACTTCATTGAGACCATAAAGCCGTTCTTTTTCTTCTACAGCCGACAGTTGAACGATTATGCTAAGCATACACGGAAGTTTAACCACGAGCAGACAGCACGTTTCCGCGACACTCTCGCAGTGGCTAAAGATCCAGAAAAGACATTCTTTGAGGATTTGCCTGAAGCGTTAGGTTTCGACAAAATAGCATTGCAGAACAAAGATAAAGTGGAAGAGTTCTGTTATGTCGTTAACCGTGCTGTAAGAGAATTGCGATCATGTTATAATGATCTGATAGATCGTATAGAATCAAGTCTCTTAGATGCATTGAGCATTGAGGAATATGATTATACGGAATACATATTGACTATACGCAGCCGATTTGCTTCTGTTAACGAGCATCTTCTGACAGATCGTCTCAAGGAGTTCTATCATCACGTAATGACAGAATTTGATAATCGCAAGGAATGGTATCAGTCAATCTGTTACACTGCTTTAGAACAACCGCTTGAACGATTGCGTGATGATCAAGAAGAAAAGCTTGTACACAATCTTATAATGTTGTTCCGCGAATGCGAGAAATATTCAGTTATATCACAGATGGACATTGATAGTGACGAGGAGTGTTTTTCTGTTGATATGGTTGCTACAAAAGGCACAAACATCTCATCTCAGACATTCAAGCTGACAAAAACAGAAACAGAGAAAGCGGATGAACTTGAAATGCTTTTAAATAACGCACTCGCAAACATAGACAATAACAATGTCGCTATATGTACATTGTTAAGAGTGTTGAATAAAAAAATGTCAAAATGAACGTAAGACACATACTTGGAATTTCTGGAGGTAAAGACAGTGCTGCATTGGCTATATACCTAAAACAGAAATATCCGCAATTAAAGATAGAATACTATAACTCTGATACAGGATGCGAACTTGCGGAAACAGAGTTGCTGATAGATCGTCTCGGGGCTTATCTTGGTAGCATTAAACGACTCCGTGCTGCCGAGGACAGTCCAGAACCGACACCTTTTGAGCATTTCCTTAAAGCGTGTGGTGGCTTTCTGCCATCACCGCAGGCTCGTTGGTGTACACAAAAGATGAAACTGGCAGAATTTGAACGCTATGTTGGCGAGGACTATGCAGTGTCATATGTAGGCATACGTGGCGACGAGGATCGCGATGGATATATTTCTTCAAAACCCAATATTCAAGCCGTGTTCCCCTTCCGTCGTAATATATGGAGCATTGATGTCATAAATAAGGTTCTCCATAATGATCAGCAAGAACAGATAATAGCAATATATGATAGCTTATGCAAGGATTTTCAACGTGAGGATATTATGGAGATTTTGAAGCGCCCTATATCCAAACAGTTTTACTACTCAAAGAAACTGAATGCATTGCTTGACATAGATGTAAAACTATTCAACCATGTTGTTTTTGAATATTTGAAAACAACAGAATATCCAATTGGCAAACTTGATAGTTTTCCGTTGATAGACAACGACGAAGTTCTTGTAAAAGATGACATCTTCAGACTATTACGAGAGAGTGGCGTTGGTGTGCCAAAGTATTATGAGGAAATACCTTTTGAAGTTGATGGAAAGACCGGTACTTATTGCAGAAGCCGTTCTGGTTGTTATTTCTGCTTTTTTCAGCAGAAAATAGAATGGATATGGCTTTATGAACAGCATCCTGAGCTATATAAAAAAGCAATGGAGTTCGAAAAAGACGGTTATACATGGAATCAAGGAGAAAGTCTTGCTGACATGATAAAACCAGAACGTATAAGAAAGATAAAACTTGACATCATAAAACGTCAGGAGGAAAACCGCGCTAAACAAAAGGGTACAACACTTGTCGAATTGTTCGATGATGAGGTAATGTGTACAAATTGTTTCATCTAAAATCTTTTGATTTATGCTATACGAGGTTGATTGGGCTGAAGACGGCACATATCGTCCTGGAGAAAATAATTCGCCCGAGAAATTCTTCAACGATGGTTTAAGAAATAGCAGTGAGTTTGATTTGCAGCTGGGCTATTTTAGCTCTGCTGCTATCAGTGTGCTTGCTGTTGGCTTTGCTACATTCATTGCGAATGGTGGCAGAATGCGTCTTGTAATAAACCAAATAGTTTCGGAAGCAGATAAGAAAGCAATTAACGAAGGTATGAAAGGTACATTCATCAACTGTTTTGATCTTACAGATTTTGAATCGTTGAGAAAAACATTTGACGAATATCAGCAGCAGTTCTTTGATTGCCTGGCTTTCCTTATCTACAACAAGCGTATTGATATACGAATAATACGTCCACGTAACCGTAAAGGTATAGCGCATACTAAGTCTGGACAATTCAGAGATGGAGACAGCGTTACTTCTTTCATCGGGTCTGCGAATTTTACAATTAGTGGGCTGTTCAACAATCTGGAAGAAATAAAAATAGATCGAAGCGATAGCGTAGATGGTATGGTGCGTGCACGCATAAAGAGTCAACGTCAAGAGTTTGATGCCATTATGAATCATCAGAAATCAGGCATCGAATATTTGTCAGCAGATAAACTCGAAATAGCAATTGCTTCTTCCTTTAAGGAAAAAGATGTTGATGAATTGCTTGATGTTGAGCGTAAACTGAAAAGACTCAAAGCAGAAAGAAAAGCACTGAAAGTGAGTGGAGAGAACGCTTATGTGCATGATAGCGATAATGATGTACCGCATTTCCCGTATCCTTCAGGTCCTCGTGAATATCAAAAACAGGCTTTTGAAAAATGGAAGAATAATAAGCAGCGTGGATTATTTGCGATGGCTACGGGTACTGGAAAAACCATAACATCTCTTAATTGTCTATTAGAAATATATAAAAGTAAAGGTTATTACAAAGCGATCATACTTGTGCCGACTCAAACCTTGGTTGAACAATGGGTTGGCGAATGTCACAAATTTAATTTCAAAAACATATATAAGGTATATTCGCGTAATAGAAAGTGGAAGGATGAGATAGAGACGTTGCATATAAAAGAAACATTTAATTATTCTGATAGCAAGGAGTCTTTTATCATTATATCTACTTATGCATCGTTTGTTCGTGCCAATGTTTTCAAAACATTGAATGGCTTTTCTGTAAATCAAACTCTATTCATTGCAGATGAGGCTCATAATATGGGGGCAGGTAGAATACTTGATCGGCTTGACGCTATTAAGTATCTTCGTCGTATAGGGCTGTCTGCGACTCCTAATAGACAGTATGATGATGTTGCCAATAATAGGTTGGCAAACTTCTTTGGAAGTGAAAAAGGGTATACATTTGAGTATTCTATGCGTGATGCTATAGACAATGGCTTCCTTTGCCGCTACTATTATTATCCTCATGTCGTGTACTTGGATGATGAAGAAATGGCTGAATATATAAAGATATCATTACAACTGGCAAAATACTTTAACTATGACAGCCTGTCTTTTCCTAAAAGTGATGATATCCTTATGGCTTTACTGTTGAAACGGAAACGTATAATACATAAAGCAAAGAATAAAGAAGGCGTATTCCGCAACATCTTGAAGCAAAGGTATGAGGAAAAAGGTAACTTGAAATATACCTTGGTATATGTACCAGAAGGCAACAAGCCGGATGATACATCAGATGTTTTTGATACATCAGATATTATTGGTGACGACGACACTTCAAGACATTTAATAGATCAATACACAGATATTGTTAAGGGTATAAGTAATACTACTACTGTGTGTGAGTTTACCTCCTCATCAAAAAATAGAGACAAGATCTTATGTGATTTTGCTAATGGCGATTTGGAAGTACTCACTTCAATGAAATGTCTTGATGAAGGTGTAGACGTTCCACGCAGCGAAATGGCAGTGTTTTGTGCTAGTACTGGAAACCCTCGACAATTCATTCAACGTAGAGGTCGAATTCTGAGAAAACATAAGGATAAGTACAATGCTGTGATTCATGATCTAATAGTTGCTCCTATAATAAACTCTGCAGCAGAAAATTTTAATATGGAGCGAAGGCTACTAGAAATGGAGATGAAACGTGTGAGAGATTTTGCATCTTTATCTGAAAATGCGGACTTTACATATACAGAACTTGATGATATTACAACATATTATAACATAAACATATTATAATTATGGAATATACTACAAATAATGACAAGATGCTTGAAGCTGTGCTAACAGACCCAGACCTGATGAAGTTCGGCGATTATAATCCTGCTGAAATTTCCTCGATCTATCAAGCTGTTGATTCTGACAATGTCGTTGTCAGTGTTGTTGCTCAAATAATCAAACGTTCGTCAGAACAAGCAACAGAGAGAGAAATATACAAAGAAGTAACAGAATATTTAAAGAGAAACGTATGATAATAAAAGAAATCTCTATACGAAACTTCCGTAGTTACTATGGAGAGAATAAATTTGAGTTCTCTGATGGATTGACTCTTATCATTGGAGACAATGGTGATGGAAAAACAACATTCTTTGAGGCTTTACAGTGGCTCTTTAATACAGCTACAGAGAATAACAGTATACACAATGCTTCTGAAATGCGCAAGTCGAAATTGGAGATCGGCGAAAGTGATGAGGTGGCAGTAAGAATGGTGTTTGATCACGATGGAGAGAAGATCGTTGAAAAGTCATTTACATTTGAGCGTATATCTGATAATTCGTTCAAGACATCTTCTATTACCTTCCGTGGCTATGAAGAGACAAGTAGCGGACGTGAAGTTGTGAATGGAAAAGAACTTATGGATAGATGCTTTGATGCTTTTATCCAGCGGTTCAGTATGTTCAAGGGAGAGTCTACTCTCAATGTCTTTCAGAATGCAGCTGCACTAAAAGAACTTGTTGACAAATTCTCTGGTGTAAGAGATTTTGACAAGCTAGTTGACCTTTCTGATGAGATGGAGAAGAAGTCAGAAAAAGCTTATAATAAAGAATGTACATCAGACAAAAAGATCGCTTCACAGGCCTATACTCTTAATGAACAAATGAAGCGTGTCTCGGAAGATATTCTAAATAAGAAGAAGGAAATCAGCGAAAAGAAGCTATCTGTTTCTCTATTCTCTTCCAAACTTGAAGAATTAGAACAGAACCAAGAGACAACAGAACGTTTTAATGAAGTAAGCGAACGACTCAAAACATTAAAGGATAAGTCGTTAAAATTGAGGGCTAACATTAGCATGGTAAACAAGAATACTGCTTTGTTAGACAAGTTATGGATATTGTGCGCATTTCCACCGATATTGACAGATTTCAAAAAGAAATGTTCTGAATTCAGCAAGGAGAAAAGACGCCAAGAGAAAGCTTTCCTAGAAGAGAATGCTAAAGAAGTTGGTAAGAAAGAGGCTTTGGAAGAAGTTCGTGGTATGCTTTCAGAGAATGTTGCAGAACTGCCATGGTACTTACCAAATCAGGAAACAATGGAGGAGATGATACACGATCATGTCTGCAAAGTTTGTGGAAGTCCTGCTCCAGAAGGTTCTCGTGCATATGAGTTTATGGTAAACAAGCTCAATGAATATAAGAAACACATAGAAGCCAAGTTGAAATTTGACGAGAGAAAAGCTTCAATTGAGAAAAAGCAGTTGTTCACTAGTGGTTATGTTGAAGAATTGCACCACATTGGTATACGAATGGGGGGAAACGTAGAAGCTCAAATTGCAAGAATCTCAACAGATATATTTGATCGTCTTAGTCTAGAAGATCGTTGGAGAGAAGATCTGAAAAAGAATGAAGAAAAAGAACAG
>OHBM01002359.1_pt1 | contig 12685 bp, 10 predicted proteins | sample 1577251 | NCBI WGS metagenome assembly OHBM01 (sample SAMEA3541557, study PRJEB24748) | human gut metagenome | biome: human gut; feature: human-associated habitat; material: faeces | place: China | collected 2012
TGCACGCAAAGTAATCGGAATAAACATCACAAGCGCAATAAACAGCACAATTCCGAGTAGGATATATAGCCAAAGCAAAGGGAATTCCCCCTAAATTTTACTGCCTGTCAACAGGCTGATCGGCAAACAAATCAATCTGCTCATTGCCGTTTTCAGTCTTTTCCTGTTCTTCACCGTTTTCTTCGGACTCCTTGTCCTCATCATTCTCAGGGAGCGGAGGAAGTTCGTCAAGACTTGAAATGTTAAAGCAGCGCAAAAAGTTTTCGGTTGTGCCGTAAAGCAACGGTCTGCCGGGTAGCTCAAGTCTGCCCTTTTCTTCAACAAGTCCCTTTGTTGTCAAACTGCCGATTACACCACTGCAGTCAACACCACGCACCTGCTCGACAAAAGCCTTTGTAACAGGCTGATTGTACGCAACAACTGCAAGAACCTCAAGAGCCGCCTGTGAAAGCGGAGTGTTTCTTCTCAAATCCATAACGGTGCGAATCTGCGGAGCAAATTCCTTTTTGGAAACCATCTGACAGGAATTGTCAAGCAATATTATAGTTATGCCCCGTCCTGACGCCTCATAATCATCAATCAGTGCAGAAATATGCTCTTTAACCTTTTTTTCGGAAATTTCAAGTGCCTGCGCTATTCGGGAAAATTCAACCGACGCACCGTTTGCGAACAAAATCGCCTCAATCGCACCACGAATATTTTCAACAGCCATTACTGCACCTCCTCATTTTCATTGTTTTCGTCCTCGTCAACCTGCGGCAAAGGCATTGCGTTTTTATCCTCAATCATATGAACAACGGCATTTTCACCGCTGCCCTCAATTCTGATACGCTTGCCCTTTACCAGCTCCAGCGTTGCAAGAAATGTTGCCACAAGGTCGCTTTTGCCCTCGCACACCTCAAAAATTTCGTGATATTCAAGCCTTTTGCCGTGCCAGAGCCTTCTCATAAGATGGATAATCTTACTGTTTACCGACACGATTTTATGCGACACAATGCCCGAAAAAGCGTCTTTTGACGGTGGAAGCTTACGCTTGCCCCGTCCGACTGCGCTGACATATGCCTTTGCAATATCCTCACTCGGATGAATTCGGTTATATGTCAGGTCAAATTCAACAGGAGATGCATCTCGGTAAAAGCTGTCAAAGTCATAAATATCGCCGAGTTTTGCCGCCATTTCACGGCAAACGGCATATTCAAGAAGCTGTCCCGAAAGTTCTTTCTTGAGTTCTTCAGCCTCTTCCTCATATTTTGGCAGGAGCATTACAGACTTGATATAAACAAGCCTTGACGCCATTGTCAGAAATTCCGATGCGATATCCATCTGATTTTCCTGCATCATATTAATCTGCTCCATGTACTGGTCGAGCAATTCGGAAATGCTGATGTCGTAAATATCTATTTTGTTTTTAGAAATCAGCGTCAGCAAAAGGTCAAGAGGGCCTTCAAATGCCGACAGCTTATATTGAAGTTGTTGTGTTTCCATAAATAAGTTTCAGTTATGATTTGATGTTACGAATGATTTTGAAATCAACCGACAAACGGCATATACGGCAGGCTTGCAAGCCAGCTGATGAAGTTAAGAATCTGATTGCTGAGCCAGTTAATCGGAGTGTTGAGAATTCCCACATACAAGAGAACAAAAAGACCGATAAAAAAGTACATCTGATATCTGTAAAAGAATTCAACAGCCTTGTCGGGTAAAAATACGAACAGGACCTTTGAGCCGTCAAGAGGCGGAATCGGGATAAGGTTGAACACAGCAAGTCCGACATTACACGAAATATAGAAACTTAAAAACTGAATAATGTAATCGCCGATTGTTGAAAGCGGAAAAGCACCCGTAAAAAGGATAATCGGATAATAAATGAGAAGTCCGACAAAAGCCGCAACGATATTTGCAATCGGACCCATAATTGCGGTGATTGCCATACCGACCTTTGGATTTTTAAAATTCCTCGGATCAATCGGAACAGGCTTTGCCCAACCGAATCCGAACAAAAGCATACACAAAGCACCCATAGGATCAATGTGGCTGAGCGGATTAATCGAAAGTCTGCCTCTGCCCTTTACCGCCTTATCGCCGAGAAGTGACGCAGTAAAAGCGTGCGCCCATTCATGGAACGGGAGAATTAAAAATATAATAACAAGTACAGCCAATATTTCGGCAATTACCGAGCCAAAATCAAGGTTGCCGTTTCTGATGCCGTTAAGTAATAATGAGAGCATAAGAGCCTCCTGAAATCTGAATTTTTAGGTAACAATCGTGTAACTATATTTATTCCTAATTATATAATATATCGTCAAAAATTACAAGAGCAAAAAACAAGTTAAGAAATTTTCAAAAAACACTTGCATTTTCTCTCATTTTCTGTTATTATAACAAAGTTAGAAATAGAATTAGTTTTCTTTAAGGAGGTGCAGACGCATGGCAAAATGTGAATTCTGCGGTAAGGATGTAAAGTTCGGTATTAAGGTATCTCACTCACACAGAAGATCAAACAGAACATGGAAGCCCAACGTACAGCGTGTTAAGGCTATTGTTGACGGTTCACCAAAGCGTGTATATGCTTGCACCCGTTGTTTGCGTTCAGGTAAGGTTACCAGAGCTAACTGATTTTACAGATTACGAAACAGCTCCACTATTTACGGTGGAGCTGTTTTTTGTATTTTTATCAGAATTTTAAACCACAATCACAGCACAGAAAGAGGGCTGACCTTTGTTTGGTCAGCCCTCTTAATTGTTAGTCTTTATCAGCCGTTAAAGGATTTCTTCCTTCTTACGAAGAACGAACATTACACAAGTTGAGCCGATGAGAAGTGTAAGAATTACAACAGCCAGAGGAGCTTCACCTGTCTGAACAGCAGCATTTGCATTGTTATTGTTGCCGTTGTCAGATGTATCCGGAGTGTCGGATGTTGAGCTGATTTTCTTTGTTACAGGCTGTGTTACAGATGTTGCATCCTGTGAAGTTACAGGAGCAATTGTATCCTTAGTTGATTCCTGCTTTTCCTCTGTAGCCTTAGTAGCCTCAGTAGATGACTCTGCGGTTGAAGGCTCGGCTGTTGTCGGTTCTGCATAGGTTGAAGGAGTAAGCTCAGTTGAAAGATCATTTTTTACTGCCGCAGCAACAGGAGCTTTCTTAACTACTTCTTTATCAACGAGAATAACTTCTTTAGAACCGTCAGTCATTTCTGTGTCCGGATTTACTTCCGAAACACGAAGCACCTCAACAACAAGGTCAACCGTCGTCGAAACCGGTGCAACCTTTGAAATGTCTTTAACATCAAAAACAACTGTTGCAAAAAGCGTCTTTTCGCTAAAGTCATAAAGGCCGAGATTACTTGCACCGAATCTTACATAACCAACGCCTTCCGACTTATTCTTGAAGTTTACATATACACCTCTGCCGTCCATCGTCGGGCAAACCGACTTAGCAGTATTCACATCAGCAACCGAAAGGATTGAAGGGTCATAAGAAATGTGCCACTGCGTGTCGAGCACATTCTTTGGAGACTGCATAATATATGTAACCGTTACCTGATTTGTAACTGCATTATACTTTGCACTTGCCATTGGGAAGTAATTTGATGTTGCATTTACTGTAAGAGCAAGCGAAGATTCAGCAGATGATGTTGTACCCTCTGTTGCAACGGGGGCATCAGTTGCAGACTCGGTTGTTTCCGATTCTGTTACAACCTCTGTTGTTGATTCGGCTGTTGTTTCCTCACCCGATGGATTGTACTCTGTCGGGAACACACCGTCTTTGCCGTAATAATCGCCGGCCTTGAGGTCTGCCTTTTTAGGAGCATTGCCGTATTCACCGTTACCGTAGTAGTAGAACCACTCACCGGCAAAAATCAATTCATCCTTATCGTTCTCGGAAGTAAATTCAGGATTGATAATATAAATCATATTATCAAAGCTTTCAACACCGTTGGGATAATAATCAGACTCGCCTTTTTCATAACCTTTAAAATTAATATCGGTTGTTCGATAAGCAAGTTTATATTCAGGATTTGTCGGATCGTCTGTACCTTTAAGAGCGTTGTTCCAGATTACTTTATCAGCATCGGTCGGTACATCAGAACAGTAAACATTTTTGATATCAGCATTGCGAGCTGAATAACCCGGCCACGCTGAAGGAGTATCCGAACCGTTTTCCCAATAAACACCTGCATCAGATGTATATTTGTTTTCCCAGTCATCAGGCTTACAGAAATATATATGGTAGGTTTCAGTGCCCTCAGAAGGCACATAACTGCCTTCATCGTCCGTATCGGCAGAAACGCTTATTGCAGCAACCACTATCATTGATGCTGTGAGCATAACAGCCAACAAAAGACTGATAACTTTTTTGGACATTTGTATTTCCTCCTTATGATTTTCCGACACCATACTTGTATCAGCATGACTATTATAGTATAAAACTCAGAAAAAATCAAGTGTTACAGGGCATTTTGGAGTCTGAAACCTATTGTAATAATCACCAAAAATCACTGTACTGTTTTATAAGATTTCTTTATTAGCTCTTATCCAAACAAAGACAGTACAAACAACTGCAAATTTTTCCTGCAATAAAAGCAAAAATGCCCTCCAAAGCGGAGGGCATCAAATAATTATGTATAATTATTTAAGATTATTCAAATCTCTTGCGTGTGTAAAGAACTGCACCGCCTGCAACGAGGAGAACTGCGAGAACTGCAGCTGCTGTTGTAGCACCTGTCTGAACTGCGCTGTTGTCTGTGCTCTTTGCTGTGTCAGCAGTTGAAACTGCGTTTGCAGAAGATGTTGGGTTCTGACCTGCAGTAGGAACTGTGTTCTTTGTAGAATCTGTCTTGTTGTCATCTTTCTTGTCACTTGACGGAGCTGTTGTTGCAGCCTGATCAGGTGTAGCATTCTTGTCTACTGACTGAACAAGACCTGCTTCCTTAGCCATATCATAGTTAGGAAGTGAACCGTACTCGTACTTGCCTGTTTCTTCGTTAAGACCATAGTAGAAGTAGAACTCACCGGCATATGTTTCCTTACCTGTTACGCTTACAGAAGTGTTGCTAGGGTCTATAACATAAATCATGTTGGTGAGGTACATTGAGATACCCCAGTCAGGATCCTCAAAGAAGTTGTCAGCAAATTTACCGAGGAATGTCTTATCATTACCGTCAAATGCTTCCTGAGCCTTTGTCCAGAATTCGCCGTCAAGCAAATTGTCATAATATTCATTGTCGCCTTCCGAATAGTACTGACAAGAAACATCGGCAGTCTGCTTAGCAGCCTTAAACTGCTCCTCACTAAACTCGTAAGTTACTTTACCTGTTTCGGCATCTTCTGTCCTTAGACCGCCGTTAAGGTAGTTGTTGAAATCAAGATTAGGAACATCTGTAGGAAGGTCAAGATAGAAGATGTTATTTTCAGCATTTTCAACCTGCATCTTATAACCCGGCCAAGCAACACCTACTGACGTACCGTCAAGAGAGCTGCCTGCGTCTGAACCGTTCCACCAGTATGCACCTGCATCATTAGCATTGAACTTTACACTCTTCCATGACTCAGGCATAAGGAAGTAAACTCTGTGTGTTTCTTCTACGCCCTCACTTGGGACATAACGACCGTTTGTATCAATAGCTGCGGAAACGCCGATTACACCTACAAGAGCAAGTGAAAGAACGAGAGCGCATGACACTATGATACTGATAAGTTTTTTTGACATTTGAATCTCCTCCAAAAAAATTTCCGATTTCTATCGGTATGGAATCATTATATAACAAAATTTTCAAAATTGCAATCTTTTTCAAAAAGCTTAAAACAAAAAAATACACAAAATTGCAATCGCAATTTTGTGTATTTAGCTTGTATTATAAAAAATTTTCCTATAAAAGATATTTATCTGTTTTATTTATCCGCATCTGCATCGTCCGACATTGCATTATTGTCCGCAGATTTTTTCTTTTTTTCGTCCTTTTTCTTTACGAAAATAATTGCACCTGCGGCAATCAAAACAACAACAATTGCAATTATAATAATTAATGTCGTGTTTGAACCCGAACCGTTTGCAGAGCTCTCAACAACCTTTGTAACATCTACAACCTGACTATTCTGCTGAGTTGAGATGTACTTTTTCTCAACAACTACCGACTTATGATCGTCTTTGTTAGGCGAGTTTTCCTCTCCCATTCCGTCAATGTAGTTTACAAAATCGCCCTGAATTTTTTCGGAATTTGCCGTATCATTATTTACTATCGGAACGGCACTATCCTCTACCTCTTTACCGTTCAACCAAAGCTTGCAGGTGATTTTATATGATTTGAGATATGTCATATCATCGCCGTACATATCCGAGATGAAATATGAAAGATCGGTTTTGCCTCCCTTTAGTACCTTGAATTCAGCAGAAACAAGAGCCTTGTCACCGTTAAGCTTTACGGGATTCTGAACATCTGTCCATGTAAAGGTGTAAAAATTCTTAAGTTTAGGGTTGCCAATCGCAGTTTTAAAGCTTTCACAGTTTATTGAATCGGCATTCAACTTCAAATATTCATCGTTGTAAAAGAAACTCATTGCAGCTCCGATTACCTCTTCTTTTGTATCGGTCATATAAATAGCATACTTTACCGTATCGCCGACTTTAGCTGTTACGGAATCCTTTTCATCTGTTGAAATGCTGATTGTAAGGTCATCCTCGGCAGCACTTGCAGGAATACAGAATGCTGACACGGTAAGTACAGCCACGAAGAGAATTGAAAGCATATTTTTGATTTTTTTAGACATTTTTTTCATTCCTTTAGTTTGATATCCCTATTATATATCATTAAGACTAAAATTTCAATCAATAATTTAACAATTCTCGGTGAAATTTATGTGAAAAGTAAATTAATTGCAGATTCACCTTTAAAGAAATGATATTTTTGAAATTATAATTCAAACTGATTTTCACAACATTACGATATAAAAAAAACGCCCCTCGGAAAACCGAGAGGCGAAAAATTATTTTTTTAATCTGTCAACGCCGTTAACAGTCTTACAATAGGAAATTCAATTACTTATTGAATCTCTTTCTTGTGAAGTAAACAACACCTGTTGCAGAAACAAGAGCTAAGAGGATAACTACTGCCATAGAAGCATTACCTGTCTGTACTGCGTTGCTGCTTGTGCCGTTAGCCGGTGTGTCAGAAGTAGCTGTGTCAGCTGTTGACTGACCCTTTGTTGCAACCTGTGTAGCAGATGTAGCATCAGGTGTAGTAGGAGCTACTGTAGCCGGAGCATCTGTAGGAACTGTTGCCGGTGCATCTGTAGGCACTGTTGCAGGAGCGTCTGTAGGCTCTGTAGCAGGCTCTGTTGTAGCAGGCTCTACTGTTGTAGGCTCTGTTGTAGCAGGCTCTGTTGTAGCAGGCTCTGTTGTTGTAGGCTCTGTTGTTGTAGGCTCTGTTGTTGTAGGCTCAACATATGCCTCAACCTTAGCGTCTGAGTTAATGTGATCAAAGAGATCATTAGCCATGTCGCCGTTAACTACTGCTTCATATTCTGAATCAGCATCAACTGTGCCTGTTGCAGGATTGAGCTTACCAAGTGTAAGATCAACTACATTGAGGTCAACATTTGTTGTACCTGTACCGTTAACTGTGAACACAGCCTCAACAAGCTTCTTGCCGCCTGCAAAATCATAAAGTGCAAGGTTTGAAGCATTGCCTGAAACATCATTCATATTTACCATGCCGTCAGCGATTTCAGGCATTGTAAGTGAATCAAGTGTAAGGAGGTTCTTATCATATGTAAGAGCCCACTGTACTTCTTCAAGCTGTGCGTCCTTAGTGTCAAGGAGATAGTAAACTGATACCTTGTCGCCTACATTAAATGTGCCTGAACCGATAGCCTGGCAAATATTAGATGTAGCGTTGATTGTTAAATTATCAACTGCAGGAGTTGAAGGCTCAACCTTAACAGTAGCCTTAGCGCCTGAACGTGTTGGATAATCAAAGTTTGTAATGTCGAGTGTGATTGTTACATCAACGAGTGAATCTTCTGCAAAACCTGCAGAAACTATGTTAAGAAGCATATTCTGACCATTGAATGTAAGGTCAAATTCTTCGCCTATAGGAGTTGCGCTCTGCTCGGGAAGACCCCAGCTAGCTGCCCAATCATCGTTTGCAGCAAACTTGAACTGATAAGCATCGTCTGCAGATTCAATGTCTTCATACTTAATCTGATATACCTTGTCAGAAACCTGAGTCATGTGGTTAGCTTCAGCGTCAACACCCCATGCTACACCGTTGAGCCAGTTGTCTTCACCGTTACCAACAACTGTAATGCTGTTAACTTCAAGGTCTGTTACCATTTTAACGCCGTCACCTGTTACAGTAATCTTGTTTGTAGCAGGATCGAATGTTACAGTAACATCACAAGCTGTTTCTACATCGAAAGTTACATTGTTATCTGTACCGTCAAGACCGATCCACTTCTGCTCGTCGCCTGTGTTTGCAACAACCTTGAGCTGATAGCTTTCACCTGCAGGAACAGCAGAGAATGTCTTTGTGAATACGCTGCCGTCAGCTGTCATAACATTTTCAGGAGCTGCGTCAGGTGTACCAACCCATTCATAGCCTGTAAGATTTTCTGTACCGGCAACTACATATGTAGTATCGGCAGCAGGAGCTGTTGTAGGCTCTTCTGTTGTAGGCTCTTCTGAAGCGTCGGGATCTGTTACAGTATTATTAGCTACAACATACTTATCAAATACTTCCTGGTCAACGATTGACTTGTCAGCAACCGAAACTTCTTCATCGCCGATTTCCATGTCTGTTGCAGGATCAACCTTTGAAAGACGAAGTACCTGTACATCAAGATTAACAGTAGTTGCTGTAGCCTCAGGATCAATTACTTCAAACTCAGCAGAAGCAAATACGATTTCCTTTGATGTTGTGTCATAAAGGCTGAGTGTATTACCGTTAGCTTTAATTACACCCGGAAGAGCATTCCAAACATAACTACCAATCTTTGGATATTCAAATGATTTAGCTCTGGTTGTGTTAGCTGTTGGCTTGAGTACATTTGCATCGTAGTTCATATCCCACTGGAAGTCCAACATGTCCTTATCCTTAGACTGGAACATGTATGTAACCTTTACAGTCTTCTTATCTGCGCTGAGAGTAACCTGCTTCTCAGGGAAGAGGTTTGAAGTAGCTGTAACTGTGAGACCCTTTGCAGGAGCTGCAGTTGTAGGCTCTACTGTTGTGGGCTCTGCTACTGTTGTAGGCTCTGCTACTGTTGTGGGCTCTGCTGTTGTAGGCTCTACTGTTGTAGGCTCTGCTACTGTTGTAGGCTCTGCATCAGTAACGATGTCAACCTTACCCTTTGCACCCTGCTTTGTAGCATAGTTAAAGTTTGAAAGGTCAAGTGTAAGAACGATGTCATAACCGTCTTCGTAACCAGCTGCATCTGTATCAATGATCATGTTCTGACCGTTGTATGTAAGGTCAAACCACTCATTGAGAGGAGCTGTGCCCTGCTCAGGAAGGCCCCAGTTATCTGCCCATGAACCGTTGGCAGCAAACTTGAACTGATAGTTCTCATAAGCGTCAAGGCTCTCAAACTTAATCTGGTAAACCTTTGAACCCTCAGATGTTTCTGTCATGTAGTTAGCTTCAGCATCTACCTTCCAGTCCTTACCGTTGAGCCATGCATCTTCACCGTTACCAACGACTGTAATGTGGTCAACAACAAGTTCTTTCGGAATTACAACACCTTCACCTGTTGCAGTGATTTCATTTGTTGTAGGGTTGTAAGTTACTGTTACATCACATTCCTTTGTTACATTGAATGTGAAGTTGTCATTGCCGGTATCGCCTACACCAATCCACTCTGTATCGTTTTTAACGATCTTGAACTGGTAGCCGTTGCCGACTGCTACGTTGGTAAATACTTTTTCGTAGTTACCATCGCCGTTTTCTGTCATTACATTATCTCCGCAAGTTGCTTCAGTCTCAGCCCACTTGTAACCTGTGAGTTCTTCAGAACCGGATACGAAATATGAATCGCCGGCAGCAGAAACGCTCACTACAGTTGCAACGAGTGATGTCACAACAAGCATCATAGACAGTAAAAGGCTAAGTGCTTTTTTGAACATTTTCTTTTCCTCCTTATGTGATAATGCTTCTATAAGCAGTTTAATTATACAACAATCAACCACCAAAAGTCAATGCTAAAAACTCTTGCTGGCTGATTATTTGACAAAATATTGTTTTTTTGTAGGAATGCACAAATAAAATATCGTTTATTTGTTATTTGTAACCATTCACATTGTGAGATTGCCAGTTCCAACTGTCACGGCACATATCCTCAAGACTTTTCTCGGCAATCCATCCAAGTATTTTCTTGGCTTTTGTTGCGTCGGCAAAGCATTCTGCAATGTCGCCTGCTCGGCGTGGCTTTATGACATAAGGAATTTCAATCGAATTTGCCTTTTCAAAAGCCTTTACAATATCAAGAACGCTGTAGCCCACACCTGTTCCAAGATTAAAAATCTCGGTTCCCTTGTGCTCTGCGGAATATTCAATAGCCTTTACATGACCTTTTGCAAGGTCAACAACATGGATATAGTCACGCACACCCGTGCCGTCATGCGTAGGGTAATCGTTGCCGAAAACACCGAGACACTTGAGTCTGCCGGCGGCAACCTGTGTTATGTACGGCATAAGGTTGTTCGGGATTCCGTTAGGATCTTCACCGATTCTGCCGCTTTCGTGAGCGCCGATCGGGTTAAAGTAACGAAGAAGAACAACAGACATATCGGGATTTGCGTTTGCGGTGTCTGTAAGAATTTGTTCCATCATAAACTTTGTCCAGCCATACGGATTTGTAGGAGAGCCCTTTGGCATTGTTTCAACAAGCGGAACAGTTTCCGGAGTACCGTAAACCGTGGCACTTGAGCTGAAAATAAAGTTATTCACACCGTGTTTTTTCATCACTTCAAGCAATGTAAGCGTTGAATCAATGTTGTTACGGTAATATTCAACAGGCTTCTCACAGCTTTCGCCTACTGCTTTAAGACCTGCAAAGTGAATTACCGCATCAATCTTATTCTCCGAAAAAATCTTTTCAACGGCATCTCTGTCACATACATCGGCCTCATAGAGCGGAATTTTTCTGCCTGTCAGCTCTTCAACTCTTTCAACCGCTACGGGACAGCTGTTTGAAAAGTTATCTGCAATTACAACATCGTGACCTGCGTTGATGAGTTCAACACAAGTGTGCGAGCCGATATATCCGGCACCGCCTGCAAGCAAAACATTCATACTAATTTTCCTTTCCTGATTATATCAGCACTTTTCGGGTTCGGGATAGTCAACGCCAAAGGTTTCGGCTGTAACCTTTGCCATAATCTGAGGATCAAGAGGCTTGTCGGAATAGTCTGTGTCACACTCCGCGATTTCATTGACAACATCCATACCCTCAATTACCTTGCCGAATGCAGCATACTGACCGTCAAGGTGCGGAGCGTTTTTGTGCATAATGAAGAACTGTGAACCTGCTGAGTCGGGCATCATTGAACGAGCCATTGAGAGAACACCCTCTGTATGCTTGAGATTGTTTTCAAATCCGTTCACGGCAAATTCGCCCTTGATTGAATATCCGGGACCGCCCATACCCGTGCCTTCGGGGCAACCGCCCTGAATCATAAAACCGTAGATTACACGGTGAAATGTGAGACCGTCATAGTAACCCTTGTTTACAAGGCTGAGAAAATTATTTACAGTATTCGGAGCAATTTCGGGATAAAGCTCCGCTTTGATTGTTTTTCCGTTTTCCATTTCAAAAGTAACAATAGGATTGCTCATTTTAAATCGTCCTTTCGGTTTATTAACACTATTTTAGTATATTATTGATAAAATAGCAAGTGTTTTAGTGATTATTTGCGAATAAATCAGCCTTTTTCAATACTCATTGTAGCAAAAGCATTGAGGTCTGTTCCTGCAATATTTCCGCTGAGAAACTCGTAATATCCCTGTGAACCGACCATGGCGGCATTGTCACCGCAAAGAGATTTTTCGGGCATATACATTTCCCAATCACGCTTTTTACACTCTTCTGCAAGTGTTCTTCTGAGAAGTGAATTTGCCGAAACACCGCCTGCGATTACAAGCTTTTTCTGTCCCAGGTCTTCAGCCGCCTTGATAAAGTTTGTAACAAGGCAATCGACAACGGCATAGCGGAATGATGCACAGACATCGGCTTTGTTAAGCTCAACACCCTTTTGTGCCGAATTGTGAATGAGGTTGATTACGGCTGTTTTAAGTCCCGAAAAGCTGAAATCATACGGTGCATCGTGAACTGCGGGACGAGGGAGCTTGAATGCAAACGGATTGCCGCTTTCCGCAACCCTGTCCATTTCAATTCCGCCCGGATACGGCATTCCCATTGTCCTTGCGGCTTTGTCAAAAGCCTCGCCTGCGGCATCATCACGGGTTTTGCCGATAATTTTCATCTTTGTGTAGTCCTCAACCATAACAATATGGCTGTGACCGCCCGACACAACAAGGCAAAGAAACGGCGGTTTTAATTCTTTATTTGAAATATAGTTTGACGCAATGTGTGAACGCAGATGGTGAACAGGCACAAGCGGAATTCCTGTTGCAAGTGAAAGTCCTTTTGCAAAATTCACTCCCACAAGCAACGCTCCGATAAGTCCGGG
>OHBM01002365.1_pt1 | contig 12653 bp, 12 predicted proteins | sample 1577251 | NCBI WGS metagenome assembly OHBM01 (sample SAMEA3541557, study PRJEB24748) | human gut metagenome | biome: human gut; feature: human-associated habitat; material: faeces | place: China | collected 2012
AGCAAGGCGAAAAGGGCAAAAAGCGCCGGAAAGACACGCTGGCAGGCGTGTTTGCCCTTGTTAAGCGATGGTACATTTTTGTAAGACTCTGTAAAACGGGGGAGCGACGGCACTTGCAAAGGCCGGGAAAATACGATAAAATAGGAATAGTGCCCTGCGGCACGGATGATTATACTGCACGGCGGAGAGCCGGAGGAATGATATGGCAAGAAAGAGCACATACGACAACGAGAGCATATCCAGCCTGAAGGGGGCTGACCGGGTACGGAAGCGGCCGGGGGTCATTTTCGGCTCCGACGGGCTGGAGGGCTGCGAGCACGCGGTATTCGAGATCCTGTCCAACGCCATCGACGAGGCGCGGGGCGGCCACGGCAAGCTCATCACCGTGACCCGCTTCGCCGACCGCTCCATTCAGGTGGAGGATCAGGGGCGCGGCTGCCCGGTGGACTGGAACGAAAAAGAGGGGCGGTACAACTGGGAGCTGGTGTTCTGCGAGCTGTACGCCGGCGGCAAATACGACAACGAGAACAGCGAGAACTACGAGTTCTCCCTGGGCCTGAACGGCCTTGGCTCCTGCGCCACCCAGTACGCCTCCCGGTACATGGACGTGACCGTGTGGCGGGACGGCAAGGAGTACCGCCTGCACTTTGAGCGGGGCGAGATCGTGGGCAAGCTGGAGGTCAGCGACCAGACGGGCAACAAAAAGCGCACCGGCACCACCATCCGCTGGCTGCCCGATCTGGACGTGTTCACGGACATCGACATCCCCGCGGACTACTACCGGGACGTGATGAAGCGGCAGGCGGTGGTCAACGCCGGCGTGACGTTCCGCCTGAAAAACGAGACAGCCGCCGGGAAATTCGAGACGGAGGAGTTCGTCTACGAGCACGGCATCGAGGACTACATCCGGGAGCTGGCAGGGCTGGACGCCCTGACGGAGCCGGTGTTCTGGGAGGCGGAGCGCAAGGGACGCGACCGGGCGGACAAGCCGGAGTACAAGGTGAAGCTCAGCGTGGCGCTGTGCTTCTCCAACAAAACAGCGCTGTGCGAATACTACCACAACTCCAGCTTTCTGGAGCACGGCGGCAGCCCGGAGAAGGCCACCCGCTCCGCCATGGTGTCGGCCATCGACAAGTACCTGCGCGACAACAACAAGTACGCCAAGGGCGAGGCAAAGATCACCTTCCCGGATGTGCAGGACTGCCTGATACTGGTCAGCAGCAGCTTCTCCACCCAGACAAGCTACGAGAACCAGACGAAAAAGGCCATCACCAACAAGTTCATCCAGGAGGCCATGACGGAGTTCCTCCGCAGCCGCATGGAGATCTACTTTATCGAGAACCGGGAGGCGGCGGAGAAGATCGCCGCCCAGGTGCTCATCAACAAACGCAGCCGCGAGACGGCGGAGCGCACCCGCATCAACCAGAAGAAAAAGCTCACCGAGAAGATCGACATTGCCAACCGGGTGCAGAAGTTTGTGGACTGCCGCACCAAGGACGTGGAGCGGCGTGAGATCTACATCGTGGAGGGCGACTCCGCTCTGGGCGCCTGTAAGCAGAGCCGCGACGCGGAGTTTCAGGGTCTGATGCCCGTCCGCGGCAAGATCTTGAACTGCCTGAAGGCGGACTACCCCCGCATTTTCAAAAGCGACGTCATCACCGACCTGATGAAGGTGCTGGGCTGCGGCGTGGAGGTCAGCGGCAAGGCCGTGAAGGAGCTGAACCAGTTCGACCTTAACAACCTGCGCTGGAGCAAGGTGGTCATCTGCACCGATGGCGACGTGGACGGCTTCCAGATCCGCACGCTGATCCTGACAATGCTCTACCGCCTGTGCCCCACCCTGATCCGCGAGGGCTATGTGTATATTGCGGAAACGCCGCTCTTCGAGATCACCTGCAAGGAAAAATCCGGCGAAAAGACGTGGTTTGCCTACTCCGAGAAGGAGAAAGCCGACATCCTCAAAAAGCTGGAGGGCAAAAAGGTCAACGTCCAGCGCTCCAAGGGACTGGGCGAGAACGACCCCGAGATGATGTGGATGACCACCATGAGCCCTGAGACGCGGCGGCTGATCCGCGTCCTGCCGGAGGACGCAGAGGAGACGGCGCGGGTCTTCGACCTGCTGCTGGGCGACAACCTGGCGGGTCGAAAGGACTACATCGCGGAGAACGGGTATAAATACCTCGACATGATCGACGTCAGTTAAAATACACGTCTTTTCCGCCCTGCCTTCGCCGAGCCGCCTTGCCATACACAAAGTATGGCTGCGCCGGTTCGTCATCGGCAGAACGAAAAATCCGCGCATTTTAGGCGCGCCTTCGCGCCTTGTCTTGGCGCAAGGATCGCGCCTTTCTCCCACCCGCCATCGGCAGGACGAAAAACCCGCACGATAAACAAAAGCTCCCCTATGGCAATGAAATCATTGGATCTCATGCCGGTAAATAAGAAAGGAACCTGTTTCCTATGGCAAAGAAGAAAACAGAAGAAAAGGAAATACGGCACGCGGGCGACCCCAACGTGATGGGGCTGCGGGGCGCGGTGGTGGAGCAGCCCATCACCGCCACGCTGGACGAGAACTACATGCCCTACGCCATGTCGGTGATCGTCAGCCGCGCCATTCCGGAGATCGACGGCTTCAAGCCCTCCCACCGGAAGCTGCTGTACACCATGTATAAAATGGGGCTGCTGACCGGCAGCCGCACCAAGAGCGCCAACATCGTGGGTCAGACCATGCGTCTCAACCCCCACGGCGATCAGGCCATCTACGAGACGATGGTGCGTCTGGCCAAGGGCAACGAGTCGCTGCTGCACCCCTTTGTGGACAGCAAGGGCAACTTCGGCAAGGTGTACTCCCGCGATATGGCCTACGCCGCCAGCCGCTATACCGAGGCCAAGCTGTCGCCCATCTGCGCGGAGCTGTTCCGGGATCTGGACTGCGACGCCGTGGACTTCGTGGACAACTACGACAACACCACCAAGGAGCCCGCCCTGCTGCCTACCACCTATCCCAACGTGCTGGTGTCCGCCAATCAGGGCATCGCCGTGGGCATGGCCAGCCAGATCTGCGGGTTCAATCTGGGAGAGGTGTGCGAAACGACCATCGCCTATCTGAAGAACCCTGCCCACGATATCGCCTCCACGCTGCTGGCGCCGGACTTCCCCACCGGCGGGCAGGTGATATGCGACGGCAATGACCTGCGCGCCATCTACGACACCGGGCGGGGCGGCCTGAAGGTGCGCGCCCGCTGGCGGTACGACAAAAAAGAAAACGTCATCGAGGTGTACGAGATCCCCTACTCCACCACCATCGAGGCCATTCTGGACAAGGTGGCGGAGCTGGTGAAGGCCGGCAAGGTCAAGGAGATCGCCGACATGCGGGACGAGACGGATCTCAGCGGCCTGAAGCTAGCCATCGACCTGAAGCGGGGCGTGGATCCCGACAAGCTCATGGCCAAGCTGTACCGGCTGACGCCCCTGCAGGACACGGTGAGCTGCAACTTCAATATTCTCATCGGCGGCATGCCCCGCGTCATGGGCGTGGGCGGCATTCTGGAGGAGTGGACGGCGTGGCGCACGGACTGCGTGAAGCGCCGGGTATACTTCATCCTGAATAAGAAAAAGGAAAAGCTGCACCTGCTACAGGGTCTGAAGCGCATCCTGCTGGACATCGACCGCGCCATTCAGATCATCCGGGAGACGGAGGAGGAAGCCGAGGTCATCCCCAACCTGATGATCGGCTTCGGCATCGATCAGGTGCAGGCGGAGTACGTGGCGGAGATCAAGCTGCGGAACATCAACAAGGAGTACATCCTCAAGCGCGTGGCGGAGACAAGCGCCCTGCAGGACGAGATCGAGGATCTGGAGGACACGCTGGCCAAGCCGGGACGCATCCGGAAGATCATCATCACCGAGCTGGAGGACGTGAAGAAGAAGTACGCCGTGCCACGGCGGACGGAGATCGTGTACAGCCACGAGATGCCGGAGGAGCAGGAGGAGGAGCCTGCGGAGGACTATCCGGTACACCTGTTCCTCAGCCGGGAGGGGTACTTCAAGAAGATCACGCCCCAGTCCCTGCGTATGTCCGGCGAGCAGAAGTTCAAGGAGGGCGACAGCCTGCGCCAGTATTTCGAGGCCACCAACAACTCGGAGCTGCTGCTGTTCACGGACAAGCATCAGGTCTACAAGACCCGCGCCAGCGAGTTCGGGGAGACGAAGGCCTCGGCGCTGGGCGACTATCTGCCGGCCAAGCTGGGCATGGACGCCGGCGAGAGCGTGATCTGGCTGTGTCTGCCCGGCGATTACAGCGGCAGCGTGGTGTTCTTCTTCGAAAACGGCCGCGCGGCGCGGGTGGCGCTCAGCGCCTACGCCACGGTGTCCAACCGGCGGAAGCTGACGGGCGCCTACTGCGACAAATTCCCCCTGGTGTGCGCGGTGCAGCTGACGGAGGACACAGAGCTGGCGCTGGAGACGAACGAGCCGAGAGCGCTGCTGGTACACACATCCCTGCTGGCGCCCAAGACCACCCGCTCCACTCAGGGCGTGCAGGTGATGAACATCAAGCCCAAGTACCGGCTGGAGCGGGTGCTGAACGCAGCGGAGTGCGGTATCGTCAACGCCGCCCGCTACCGGACGCGGAGCATTCCCGCCGCCGGCGCGGTGCTGAAGCCGGAGGACAGCGAGGAGAAGCAGCTGGAGCTGCTGTAAACGCAGAGAGGAGGGCGTGACCATGGGTAAAAGATGGTGTGCGGCGCTGCTGTGCGCGGTGCTGGTCTGCTCCATGACGGGCTGCGGCGATTTTCTCGACCGGGAGTGGTACGAGGTCAAGGATCACAGCCCCACCTACTACGAGGGTGAGGGGCGCGACGTGCTGCGGGCGGACACCTATCAGGATCTGGTGAACAATATCCTGATCCTGGTGGGCAACCACGCGGAATCGGGCACGATCTGGCTGTACTACGCCCAGGAGGGGCTGGACGCGGCGGAAGCGGCGGAGAAGGCCTCCCGCGAGGTGGAGAAGGACACGCCCATGGGCTCCTACGCCGTGTCCTATATCCAGTACACGGTGGACGACACGGCGCGGAATTACAGCGAGATCGTGGTGACCATCGGCTATAAGCGGACGGAGAAGGAGATCATCAACATGGTGCACGCCACCAACGTGTCGGCGCTGCACGACCTGCTGTCCGATGCTGCGGCGGAGGGCAAGACCTCGCTGGTGGTGCAGCTGAGCGCCTTCGAAGGGCAGTCCTATCAGGTGCGGCAGGCGGTGGCGCAGGTGCAGGCTGCCGTGGGCGGCAGCGGCTGGACGACGAACTTCTATCCCAACGCCGACAATCCTGGCGTGGTGGAGATCATCATGCGATAAATGCCGGCATGCCCGCCCGCAAGGGCGGGCATGAGATTTTTGCGGAAATTGGGAAAACGGGGTTGACAAACACTGCGATGAGAGGTATAATCTATCTTGCGTTTGCGGGCGTAGCTCATCTGGTAGAGCGCGACCTTGCCAAGGTCGAGGTAGCGAGTTCGAGCCTCGTCGCCCGCTCCAAAAAGAAAAACCACCCTTTGGGTGGTTTTTCTTTTTGGAATGCCGCGGGCAGGATGGAACTCGCTGCCTCGACCGGCGCGAAGCGCGTTAAATTAAGAGGTCCGGCAGGGCTCCTGCGAATGGCTCTGCCATTCGTGGGATGCCGGGAAGCGAGTTCGAGCCTCGTCTATTTTGCTGCGCAGAGCGCGAAAAATAAAGAAAAACCATCCGACAGGATGGTGTTTCTTTTCTTACAGTGCCCGGAGAAACTCCGGCTTCAGGTCGCGCCGCCCCTCCAGCGCCGCGGCGATCTGCCCCAGCAGGGCGTCCCGGTCGCCGTTGAGGGTGCCCTTCAGCGTCAGGTAGTTGCTGGCGTGGTTGGCGCGGAACACCGTGCCCTCGCTGTCCACATGCTGCAAGAATAGCTCCGTCTCCTTCAGCACCTCCAACGGGCTCAGCAGCGTGAAGCTGCCCTCCCGCACCCACTTCTCCAGCGGCGTGCCCGGCTCCACCATCAACGTCAGAAGACCCAGATAGTCCGGCTTCATCTCGCTGACGGCTCTGGCTGTGTCCACGGCGTGCTCCCGCCAGTGCGCCACGCTGCCCAGCCCGGAGATAGCCGTTACCGACAGCGCCAGCCCGCACCGCCGCGCCTTCTGTCCGGCGGCCACGATGTCCGCCGCCGTGTGCCCCTTCTGCATTTTCTCCAGCACCGCGTCGCAGCCGGATTCCAGCCCCATGTACACCATCTGCAGCCCCTTGCTCCGCAGCAGGCGCAGGTCGTCCTCGGATTTGATCTGCAAGCTGGTGGGGGAGGCGTAGCACGTCACCCGTTCACACTCCGGGAACAGGCCGTACACCAGCCCAAGTATCTCCACCAGGTCGGCGGTCTTACGCATCAGCGCGTCGCCGTCCGCCAGGAACACCCGCTCCACCCGGCGGTATACCCGCCGCGCCAGCTCAAAGTCCTCCCGTATCTCGTCCATGGGGCGCATGGCGAAATGCTTGTCGTCGTACATGTCGCAGAAGGCGCATTTGTTGTGGCTGCACCCGTATGTCACCTGCACGATGAGGCTGTACGCCTCGCTGGGCGGGCGGTATACCTTTCCCTTATAGCGCATGGTCATCACTCCTTTGCCATGTATTATGCCACATCCGCCGCCGTTTGAAAAGAGGTATATTCTCACCCCGGCGCACATACAGTGAAGCATCTCAACAAACGAGGTGTGCCTATGGAGCTGAACTATAACCGCGTGGAGCTGCGGGGTACGGTGGACGACGTGCCCGCCCTCTCCCATGTGAACCACGGCTGCGCATTCTACCGCTTTACCCTGTCGGTGCTGCGCCTTTCCGGACAGGCGGACAAGCTGCCGGTCATCGTGCCCAAGTCCCTCCTGCTGCTGACGCCCCTGACCCCCGGCGACACGGTACATATCACCGGCCAGCTGCGCTCGTTCAACAACAAAAGCGGGCTGGGCAGCCGTCTGGTGATCTCCGTATTTGCCCAGACCCTGACCCCCGACGCAGGCCAGCCCCTGAACCGGATATTCCTCAGCGGCATCCTGTGCAAGCAGCCCATCCTCCGCCGCACCCCGCTGGGGCGGGAGATCTGCGACATGATCCTGGCGGTGAACCGCCGCTACGGACGGGCGGATTATCTGCCCTGCATCGCGTGGGGCGCTGTGGCGCAGCAGACGGCGCTGCTGCACACCGGACAGCGGCTGACGGTGGAGGGTCGCGTCCAGAGCCGCATCTACTCCAAGACAGAAGACGGCGTTACCAGCGACCGCACCGCCTATGAGGTGTCCGTCATGCGTCCGGCGGAGCGGGAGGAGTTCCCGGAATAATGGCTGTTGCGCAGTGGGCGGCGGTATGGTAAAATTCCTGTAAAGGAAGCTTTTACGTAAGGAGTACACGCCGCCATGCGCCATTCCGGACATCTGCATCTGCCGTTCCATACCCACCACCGCCCTGCCCGCTATGACGTGGACATGACAAAGGGCAGCATCACGAAGCATCTCATCAACTTTGCCCTGCCCCTGATGGTGGGCAACCTGTTCCAGCAGCTGTACAACATGGTGGACACATGGGTGGTGGGCAACTTCGTCAGCAACGAGGCATTCTCCGCCGTGGGCACCGTCACGCCCATCATCAACATGCTGATCGGCTTCTTTCTGGGGCTGTCCAGCGGCGCGGGCGTGGTCATCAGCCAGTATTACGGCGCCCAGCGGGAGGAAAAGGTGCGGCAGGCGGTGCACACCTCCATGGTGCTGACGTTCCTGCTGGGCATCGTGTTCACCGCAGCCGGCATTCTCATGACGCCCCTGATGCTGCGCCTGATGAAGACCCCGGCGGAGGTGGCGCCGGAGCAGACCACCTACCTGACCATCTACTTTGCCGGCGTCATGGGACTGCTGATCTACAACATGGGCTCCGGCATCCTCCGGGCGGTGGGCGACTCCCGGCGTCCCTTCTACTTCCTGCTGGTGTCCGCCGTACTGAATACCGGACTTGACCTGCTGTTCGTGCTGAAGTTCGGCATGGGCGTAGAGGGCGTGGCCTACGCCACCATCATCGCCCAGGCGGTGTCCGCCCTGCTGACGGTGTGGGTGCTGCTGCGCGCCGAGGGCTGCATCCGTCTGGAGCTGCGGGCGCTGCACATGACGTGGTCGGTGCTGAAGCAGATCGTGGCCGTGGGCATCCCCGCCGCCCTGCAAATGGCGGTGACGGCCTTCTCCAACGTGTTCGTGCAGGGGTATATCAACTATTTCGGCGCCGACTGTATGTCCGGCTGGACGGCGTATACCAAGGTGGATCAGCTGGTGATCCTGCCGGTGCAGTCCATATCCATGGCCGGTACCACCTTCGTGGGGCAGAATCTGGGCGTGGGCGACACGCCTCGTGCCAAGAAAGGCGTGCGCACGGCGCTGTATCTGTCCTTTGCGGTGACGGCGGTGCTGCTGGTGCCGGTGTTGCTGCTGGCGCCGGAGCTGACGGCCTTCTTCAACCAGAAGCCGGAGGTGGTGTCCTACGGCGCGCTGCTGCTGCGGCTGCTGTCGCCCTTCTACTTCTTTTTCTGCATCAATCAGGTCTACTCTGCCGCCCTGCGGGGCGCGGGCAACAGCCAGGTGCCCATGTGGATCATGCTGGGCTCCTTCGTGGTGTTCCGGCAGATATACCTGTTCGTGGTGGCCAACTATGTGGCCAACGAGATCATCCCCATTGCGCTGAGCTATCCGGCGGGATGGTTCCTGTGCAGCGCCGCCACCCTGATCTATTACAGCCGCTGCCGCTTTGACAAGCACCGGCTGGTGGAGGACGTGTGATGGACAAGTGTGAAAGCTGCGTGTGGTACAGCTACGACGAGGAATACGACGACTTCGTGTGCGAAATGGATCTGGACGAGGACGAGATGGCGCGGTTCCTCTCCTCCCAGGCCGGGGACTGCCCCTACTGGCGTCCCGGCGACGACTATCGCACCGCCCGCAGACAATAAGCAAAACGCTCCCCCTGTGAGAGTTGATCTCTCATAGGGGGAGCATTTCGTTGGGATACCGTCCAGGGCTACGCCTTGAGACTTCCGTCGCCGCCCATCAGGGCGGTCATCTCCTCGATGCGCTCCAGCGGGAACGGCGGCTCACACAGGGGCTTCATGGCGATGGACATGAGCTTCATGGGGTTGTCGTCCGCTGCCACGCGGTTGGAGCTGAGCGCGCCGCAGCGCTTGCAGCGGTGGATGATGGCCCACTCGCCGCCCCTGCGCACCCATACGGCCACCGGCTCCATGATGCCGCCGCAGTCGCTGGCGCGGTCGCCCGGCTCAATGTCCACATGCAGGCTGCTCAGGCAGTTGGGGCAGTGATTGCGGTGGTCGCTGCCGGCGCTCTCCGGCGTGCAGAGCCGCCCACAGACCTTGCAGGTGAAGGCGTCGCGGCAGGCGTGTGTCTTGTAATAGCCCTTTTCAAAGGTTTTCCGTTTGTTTTCGCGGTTCATGTTGGTTCCTCCTGAACGTGCTTTCGGCTCGCCGGGAGGAATGGCGTGTGAATAGATTTGCCAGACCTCCCGGTCAGGCCACACGCTCCGGTGACAGATGATTGAGTTTCAAACATGTCCTCCTAACTAATATTAGTTAATGTCATTGTAGCACAGCAGCCCCGTGTTGTCAAGCGTGTCTGCCTTGATCGGCAGGGGAGACACAGACCGGCGGCGATCCCGTACCGCAGAGGTATTTCACCGCTAAAGGGGGAAATGAGGAAAACTGAAATTTAGAGCACAAGAAAAACCTCGTAACCGGCATGGTTACGAGGTTTTCATCTGGAGGTGACACCCGGATTTGAATCGCCGCAGGGCGATTTTGCGTCGTGTTGACTGATGCCCGGAAGTGTTGGAAATACAGGACTTGCTGGGAATCATGCTGTTAAATGCTGCCGGGCTGTATTATTGTATTCTGATGTTATAAGGCTAAAAATAAGGCTAAATTTTGTGGCCGCGCGGAGTGGTACCGAAGCCTTTAGCTTAGAAAATGCGGTGGGCAGTCGACCTCATCCTTACCAAAAAGCTGTGGATGCTTTTATGGTGTACCCATTCATATCAAGGAAGAACCTTCAATCCCTTAATATCTTTTCCTCAGAATATTGATTTGGTTGATAATATCTGCGTCATAATATATCACGTTGCGACGCCAGCCACATTTGTTTTCGATGTAGTCAGTCATACCCACTACATCAATGTTGTAGTTTCTCGCATTTCCAGCGTTTCTATCAATGGTTGTTATACTGTCTATTCCAAGTTCCCGCTTTAGAAGGGCTCCAATGTTTTCGGTGTATCCTTCCATCTGCTTGGCTTCATCAGGATACAATTCGCTATACAGCTTCTTGTTTTCCGGATATGGTATCCAGAAGCTTTCTTTTCAGGGTGTTCGGGTAGTTTCTCATCGGCGTGGTCTCCTTGAAATTCCTCTCAAGGCGAAGCTTCCGACTTTTTTCAAATTGTCAAGTGTTTTTTGATTTTTTTGCAAAAATAATCCAGACCGCCCTATCGGCGGTCTGGATTATTGCTTATCTTAATGAGATTACGGATAAGCCAGAGGTTTTGATTTTAAGGCTTGCCGCTGTTATGCAGCCTTCGTATTTTGACTATTACCATTTAACGGCTGGTAAAAAAAGGCTGTGGGCCACCCAGATGGGCTCCACTTTCTGGATCAGCTCCGTGGTCGGAGGCCACCATAATCTCATGCTGAGACGCCAACAGCCGGGAGAGCACCCTATCATCGACCCGGCGCAGGAAAGTCTCCTTTTCCGCCGAATCGTGGCGATGGCCGCTTCATCCGCCCCGTTGATATGCAGCAGCACAAAGGGGCAGCGTTCCGCCGCTCGCAGGGCTGCCTCTGTCTTGGCGTCCAGATCCGTTACCCCCAACAGGCGCAGTACGCAGTGCAGTGTTTCCGGTGGGAAGCCGCCGCAGGTATCCACATACCGCATCGAACCCATGGACGCCAGATGGCCATATTGCTCCACCTGAAAGTGGGGATCCGTCATGCCGTCAATCACGCATAATATCCTGCTCAAGTCTCCCCCCTTTTTCCATCGGAACTTGTTTCGTTATACTTCCCGGCGCAGCACCCGGTAGACAAAGGACATATCCAGTCCGCCGCGTACCACGTCCGCCAGCAGGTCGTACTGCCGTTCCTTGTAGCCGCAGGCGTCAAAGGTTGCCAGCGCGTCAAAAGACACGCCCTTTCTGGCGCACAGTGCTTTCAGGATCGTATCCGTGATGCCCGGCGCGTCAAAAATGCCGTGGACATAGCTGCCGTATACGTTTCTGCTGCCGGTGAGGGCGGGCATCTGCTGCTGACTGCGGCCCATGTGGATCTCGTACCCCTCGTAGGCGAGTCCGTTCAGGCCGGAGAGCATTCCCCCCACACCGTGAAAGACGCCTTGCGTCTGGGTCTGCACCTTTTCACCCCGGAATTCGGTGTCCATCTCCAGCAGGCCCAAACCGTTGATCTCCGTGACACCGGCGGACTCCACCTGCTCCGGGTCGGACACGGTGCGCCCCAGCATCTGATAGCCGCCGCAGATGCCGAAAACCAGCGTGCCGGCGTCAGCCGCCTTCAAAATGGCCGCCTCCAGACCGGACTGCCGCAGCCAGCGCAGGTCGGCAATGGTGCTCTTGGTACCCGGCAGCAGGATCATGTCCGGCTGATGGAGGTCGCCCACCTGATCCACATAGCGCAGCGACACGTTTTCGTAATGTTCGAAGGGGCTGAAATCCGTGAAATTGGAGATGCGCGGCACACGGATTACCGCGATATCCAAAAGTTTTCGCTCTTTGGAGCGGTCAAACCGCTCGGTCAGGCTGTCTTCATCGTCGATGTCCACATGGGCGTAGGGGATGACCCCCGCCACCGGGATGCCGCACAGCTGCTCCAGCGTCTTCAGTCCCGGTTCCAGAATGGCCCGGTCGCCCCGAAACTTGTTGACCACCACGCCCTTGATGCGGCGGCGCTCGTCCTCCTCCAGCAGCGCCACTGTGCCGTAGAGCTGGGCGAACACGCCGCCTCGGTCGATGTCGCCCACCAGCAGCACCGGCGCGTCCACCAGCTTGGCAAGGCCCATATTGACGATATCATCCTGCTTGAGGTTGATCTCCGCGGGGCTGCCCGCCCCCTCAATGACGATCACGTCATACTCTGAGTTCAGACTGTTGTAGGCCTCCAGTACAGCGGGGATGTAGTCCCGCTTGCGGCGGAAGTACTCCATGGCCTGCATATTGCCCCGCACCTGTCCGTTGATGATGACCTGACTGCCCACGTCGGTGGTGGGCTTGAGCAGGATGGGATTCATGCGGGTATCCGGCTCGATCCCGGCGGCCTCTGCCTGCACCACCTGCGCCCGGCCCATCTCGCCGCCGTCCCTGGTAATGAAGGAGTTCAGCGCCATGTTCTGGCTCTTGAACGGCGCCACGCGGTAGCCGTCCTGCTTCAAAACGCGGCAGAGTCCCGCCGCCAGCAGGCTCTTTCCCGCATTGGACATGGTTCCCTGTATCATAATATTCATTGCCATAGTGCTTTCTCCTTGCAGAATTGCCGGATGGCCGTTATCAATGCTTCATTTTCCCCGTGAGGCCGCAC
>OHBM01002376.1_pt1 | contig 12609 bp, 9 predicted proteins | sample 1577251 | NCBI WGS metagenome assembly OHBM01 (sample SAMEA3541557, study PRJEB24748) | human gut metagenome | biome: human gut; feature: human-associated habitat; material: faeces | place: China | collected 2012
TTTCTCTTGTCTGCCTCGCCTCTCAGCGCAACAGTTGATATTATATCAGCACTTCTTCCTTTTGTAAACCCCTTTTTGACAATTTTTTTATCTTTTTTACATTATCGGCAATTTCTACATTTTAAACTCACTTGTTGTTTATTTTATCCCAAAATTCACTATATACACCCTTTTTTAAAAATACTTTATTCGACAGATTTTCAAAACAATTTTCTTGACAAAGAATGGGTATATATATATAATAGTATTAACAAATGAATCCCCTTAAAAACATTGACGGGAACAAGATGCAAATGAACCGGCAAAGAGAGCTGACGGTTGGTGTGAGTCAGCATGGAACATTGTATGGATAGCTCATCCCCGAGTTTTTCGTGTGAAGTGTATATACTATATATATGTAATGCGAAACGCAAGACTGCGTTATCGGTCGGGACTTTGTCAGAAGTCTTTAAGGAGAACACAGTGATGTGTTCTTGAATACGGGTGGTACCACGGATTTTATTCGTCCCTTTGTTTAGGGGGGCGATTTTTTTGTGCTATTTAACAGGAGGTTATTATATGAAACCATCATTTGAAAAGTACATTCCCTTTAAGCAGATTAATCTGCCGGACAGACAGTGGCCAAACAATACTATAACAAAAGCACCGATCTGGTGCAGTGTTGACCTTCGTGACGGTAACCAGGCGCTTGTCGATCCTATGAACCTTGAAGAAAAGCTCGAATTTTTCCATGCACTTTGCGATATGGGCTTTAAGGAAATCGAAATCGGTTTTCCGAGTGCGTCAGAAACAGAATATGAAATCTGCCGTGAGCTTATCGAAAACAACCACATTCCCGATGATGTAACAATTCAGGTTCTTGTTCAGGCAAGAGAGCATCTTATCAGAAAAACTTTTGAGGCTGTTAAGGGTGCTAAGAATGTTATCGTTCATTTCTATAACTCAACTTCAACTCTCCAAAGAAAAGTTGTTTTCAAAACAGATATGGACGGCGTAATCAAAATTGCCGTTGACGGTGCAAAGCTTATTAAACAGCTTACGGATGAATATGACGGAGATACAAACTTCCGATTTGAATATTCTCCCGAAAGCTTCAGCGGTACTGAGCCTGAAAACGCTGTTGAAATCTGCGACAGGGTTATTGAGGCACTCGGTTCGACTGCTGAAAACAAGTTGATTGTCAATCTTCCTAATACTGTTGAGATGTGTACACCGAACACATATGCAGATCAGATTGAATACTTTGCAAGAAATCTTAAGCATCGTGACGCCGCTATTATCAGTATCCACCCACACAATGACCGTGGATGCGGTGTTGCCGCAGGCGAACTTGCATTGCTTGCAGGCGCTGAAAGAGTTGAGGGTACACTCTTCGGCAACGGTGAGCGTACAGGTAATATGGATATCGTTACGATGGGACTTAATATGTTCACACAGGGCGTTGATCCTAAGCTTGACTTTTCAAATCTTCCAAAGCTCCGTGAAATCTATGAGCGTTGCACAAATATGAAGATTGATCCTCGTCAGCCATATATCGGCGAGCTTGTATTTACAGCATTCTCGGGCTCACATCAGGACGCTATCAACAAGGGTATGAAGTATATGAAAGAAAGCGGAACTGATTACTGGGAAATTCCGTATCTTCCGATTGACCCTGCCGATGTCGGCAGAGAGTACGAGCCGATTATCAGAATCAACTCACAGTCTGGCAAGGGCGGTGCGGCTTTTGTTATGAACAACAACTTCGGTTATGATCTTCCAAAGAGAATGCATCCCGAATTTTCAAAGCTTGTTCAGGCAAAATGTGAGGAGCTTGGCAGAGAGCTTATTCCGAAAGAGTTGTTTGAGGTATTTGAGGACAATTATCTTGAGCATAAGCAGAAATATGTTCTCTCAAGCAGAAAGATTTACGAAGAGAGCGAAAACGGCAATGATTATGTTCACTTCAAGGGCAAGATGAAGATTAACGGCAACGAAGAGGTTTCTCTCAGCGGTGTCGGCAACGGTCCTATTGATGCATTCTTCAATGCAATCAAAAAGGTCGGTCTTGACAAGTACGAGTTCATCTCATACAGCCAGCACGCAATTTCTCAGGGTTCCGACTCAAAGGCTGTTTCATACATTGAACTCAAAAAGCCTGACGGAAAGAATATCTTCGGCATCGGCATTGACTCAAATGTCAATGTTGCATCGGTACTCGGTGTTCTCAACGCAATCAACAGAGCCGAGGCTTAATCAATTTAACAATTCAATTTTCAGGGCTGTGCGAATGTGCAGTCCTGTTTTTTATGAAACAAGATGTAAATAATTGACTTTTGAAACGCAGACATATATAATGTAAACATATAATCGCAAATAGAAATTGTAGGGGTTAAAATGAAAAAGAAAGTAATTATAATTATTGCAGTGGTTTGTGTAGCGATTATTGCCGTTGTCGGTACAATCTTCGGCGTAAATGCTTACAACAATTACACCATACAGCAACAGACAGAACAGCAAATCAAAAGTATTGACGATACATACTCAAAATTTACAAAGGAAACCGACAGAGCCAAAAAGTTAGTTATATTATCCGATTTCATTAAGAACAAGCCCTCAACAAGTGATGAAATCAAGGTTGAAGTGTTAAACTCTGTTGAGCCAAAGTACAATGAAACACTTGCAAAAATGCAAAAGTTTTTCACAGATGATTATGATAAGACAATAAAAGATAACACTATTTACAGCAAAACTCTTGAAAAAACTAACGATAAAAAGAAGTTGCAGTCTTGTATTGATAATCTTGAGGCTTTAAAGAAAACAATTGATTCCGAAAAAAGCAATGTATTCTATAAAAAGGATATTGGCAACTACGATAAAAAGCCTGACGAATTGATTAGTTCGTATAATGACAGAATAACTGCTATTGAAAAAGCTGAAGCAAAAGCTAAGAAAGAAGCCGAGGCAAAAAAGAAAGCCGAAGAAAAAGCTAAACAGGAAAAGAAGAAGCAAACCGAGAGCAGTAACACAAACAACACCGATAACTCCTACAGTGATAATACAAATAGTTACAGCGACAGCGGAAACAGCTACAACAACGGTGACAATAATTACAGTTCTAACGATGGTAACTACAGCGGTGGAAATAATTATAACTATGATTCAGGCAATTCATCATCAGGTTCTAGTTCATCTAACGGAAATTGGACTACTAAACATGAAAATGAAAATGGGTCTACTTATTTTGATGATGAAGGCAACGCTTGGGATGACGAAGGACACACTTGGAACTACAAAGATTTATGGTAAAGCACTAATTAACACTTAAATAATTACTCTTATTTCTTATACAACCTATTTATCGGTCGGATAATTTATTAAAATTGTCCGACCGATTTTTTGCGTAAAGTCGGATGCAATTTTTTGTTTAATGTAAAATTCAAATACCGCTTTCAGAAAAACGTTACAAATCGCCTTTAAAAATCAAGAATTTCGTTACAAATGATTGAATATTTTTAAGAATAATGTTACACCGCCTTTATTTGTCCTTAAATTGCCCATAATAAGCCTGTGGGCGAAAAATAGGGGCATACAGCTTGTTAGCCGTATGCCCCTTAAAATCGCTTTTAAAGCTTATTTCATACTGTTTTCGTAAGACTCAATCATCTTTTTAACCATCTGACCGCCTACTGAACCTGCTTCTCTTGCGGAAATGTCGCCGTTATATCCCTGTTTGAGGTTTACGCCTACTTCGTTGGCACATTCCATCTTAAAGCGTTCCATGGCTTCCTTTGCCTGAGGTACATTAATCTGATTGTTATTGCTTGACATAATTTGTTTTCTCCTTTTCAAAACTTTTAAATCTCGTTAAATTTATTAATAAAGCGGCGTTTCGGCATCCCGTTTTCATCGCCGCAATAGTATTGTTTGCGGTGAAATTCGTTTTATTATTTGTAATTTTTTCAAGTTTTGAAATTCACAAAAAACATCATACAAAGCAAAAAGCAGCTATGCCAAACGACATAACTGCTTTTTATATTGTGTATGAAAGGGTTAGGGAAATAAGCCTTTCGTCTTGCTGTTGAATATATTAAATTACTTCTTCTCGATTGAATCGGTCTTGTAGATGAAGTCAACCTTACCGTCCATATCATCGGAAATACCGCTGTAGTTGTTGTACTTCTTTGATGCTTTCTGAACAGCCTTGAAACGGTCGATGATATCCTGAACATCACCGTTTGCGGCATCAACAATGCTGTCAATGCCCTCCTCTTTGAACTTCTTCATACCCTTGGACAATGTCATTGCACCGTCATTGAGCTGTTTAACGCCGTCAACAAGTGCTGCACTGCCGTCCTTGAGAGTACCAACGCCCTCGAAGAGGCTCTTTGTACCGTCCGAAAGTGAGCTTGTGCCGTTTTTGAGAGTCTTTACACCGCTTTTAAGGCTTGATGTACCGTCCTTGAGGGTTGAAGTACCGCTCTTGAGTTCGCTTGTACCGCTCTTAAGACTTGAAGAACCGTTCTTGAGCTGACCGGCACCGCTTACAAGTGAACCTGTGCCGTCCTTGAGTGTATATGTGCCGGCGAGAATCTGCTGAGCACCCTCGTTAGCCTGATCAACACCCGCTGTGTATGAAAGCACACCCTGATAGAATGTGTTGTAGCTGTCAAGCTGAGTTTTGAGAGCCTGAAGTGACTTTCTGCCTGCCTGAGCTTTTGCAACACCTGCCTGAATCTGACTCTTAACCTCTTCGCTGTTCATATTTGTTTCGATAAGGCTCTGAATCTGTGCCTCTGTATTGCTGTCAATTGCAGTCTGAACCGCAGATGAACTCATCTGTGTAGAAACTGCAGTAGAAACCTGAGCCTGAACTTCTTCGCTCACCTGACCTGCGGCAACAGCGGCATCATACTGATCTGCCGTCATACCAAGACCTGCGGCTGCGAGAACCTGTTCCGTAACAGACTTTCTTACCGTTGCCTCAACGGCAGTTTTGATAACATCCTTCTGGCTGTTTACAGTTGCCGTTACTGTTTCGAGTGCTGTATTGTAAGCGAGCTTCTGAGCATTTTCATCGCTGAGTGATGAAATAAGTCCTTCAAGAACGCTGTCATAGTTTTTAATTGTAAGCTTGTCGGCTGTAAGGCCTGCGGCGGCAATCTGAGTGTCGGCAGTTGAAAGAAGTGTGTTAAACACCTGTTCTGCACCGCCGTTTAGAGTTGCGCTGTTGGATGAAAGCTTGCCGAGACCGCCCGCAAGTGTTGCAACATAACTGCTGAGACTTGCCGCACCGTTGTCAACCTTTGACGCACCGCCTGCAAGTGTTGCAAGACCGCTGTCAAGCTGTGATGCACCGCTGTCAAGCTGTGACGCACCGCTTTTGAGCTTTGACGCACCGTCATCAAGCGTCTTTGCACCGCTTGAAAGACCGTCTGCACCGCTGTCAAGTTTTTTTGCACCGCTGTTTACCTGTTCTGCACCGTCATAAAGCTTGTCTATACCTTCAATGAGTGTGCCTGACTTGTCAAGAAGTGTGCCGATACCGTCATAAAGCTGTGAAGAACCGTCAACAAGCTGTTCTGCGGCGTCTTCGAGTTCATCAAGAGAATCCTTAAGCTCGTCAACCTTATCGTCAACCTTTGAAAAATCAACATCGTTGAAAATATCGTTCATTGCAACTGTCATTGTTGTTGAAAGTTCAAAATCGGTTGTATCTGCTGTGATTTCAACATAATCAGGGATTTCCATTTCATCCTTGTCAATATCAAGGCTGTCCTGCATACCCGGGAGAGCAAAACCGGCAACGATTGTTCTTGTACCGTCATTGATAGCCTTGCCGTTTGAAACCTCAACATTTTTGAAGTTGTCATCGTCAAGAATCATACCCGAAAGCATAAGGAACGGAACATTAACTTCTTCTGTCTTGCCGTTAATCTTAACCTTTTCCTTCTGTGTGTTTTCATAGTCAATGCGGATTGTAACCTTACCGCTCTTGCCGGCAATTTCATCTGCAGAAACAGTTTTGCCGTTGAGCTTATAGCTTAATTTGAGCTTTACGGGAAGTTCGGTTGTGCCTGTTCCCTGATAGTAGATGTCATCGCCATTTGCAGCCCACTCATAAGCATTGTCTTCGTTTACCGTGTATGTTTCGTCACCCTTAACATTTTTAACACCCTTGAGGTTTGAAACATCCTTTACCTTGCCTTTTGTATCTACACCCTTGAGCCAGTCGCTTACAATGATTTTCTTAGCCGCACCGCTTGCGTCGGCAATAACATAAACGGTTTCATTTTTGCTGAGCTTTTTGAGAGCCTCTTTAGTTGTGCTTGCCTTCTTAACAGCCTCAACCGTACTTTCTGTCTGAACACCGAGAGCCTGTGCAGTATTGTCTGCACCGGCAGAATAAGCGGCAACGCCTACTCCGCTGCAAAGAATTGTGAGTGCAAGTGCACCCGAAATAGCACCCTTGATATAGTTTTTGCTTAAAAATTTATGATTATTATTTTTGTTAGTCTTTTTCATTATACAGCAGCCTCCGAAATTGATGTTTTTTTCGGCTTAAAACCGAGAGTTGTCTTTGCAATTACCTTGTCGAACAGCATAAACATTGCCGGCAAAATAAGCGTTACGCAGAACATACTGATGACAGCACCTCTTGCAAGGAGCTTACAGATTGATGAAATAAGGTCAACATCCGAGTAGAATGCGACGCCGATTGTAGCGGCAAAGAGTCCCATTGCACTAACGATAATTGACGGAATTGAAGTTTCAAGAGCCGTAATAACCGAGGTGCGTTTATCGTTTCCGAGATACCTTTCCTTCTTATATCGTGTCGTCATCAAAATTGCGTAGTCAACCGTTGCACCAAGCTGAATTGTACTTATACAGATAGGTGTGATGAACGGGAGCGACTCGCCCATAAGATGCGGAATACCGAGGTTGATAAAGATAGCAAGCTCAATAACCGCAACAAGAATAATCGGAAGTGTGATACTCTTTTCAACAATCGCAATGATAATAAAGATTGCAACAATAGAAATTGCATTTACAACCTGAAAGTCAACTGTCGTGATATTTACAAGGTCGTTTGTACAAGCGGCTTCACCGATGAGAAGTCCATTTTTATCATACTTTGTAATGATTTTATTCAACTCGTCAATCTGCTTTGCCATGGGATCTGTGGCTGTTTTGTACTCAGAGTTGATAATCATAAGCTCCCATTTATCATTTTTGAGAACGCTTGTGATTGAATCGGGAAGAACTTCTTCCGGAACAAGCGAACCTACAACGCTTTCAAGACCGAGAACATATTTTACGCCGTCAACCTTTTCAAGCTCGTTTGTCATATTTCTTGCGTCCTTTGCAGAAAGCGAAGAATCAACAAGAACCATATGTGTTGTACCGACACCGAATTTATCTTTAAGCTTTGTGTTGGCAATTACATTTGCCATATCCTCGGGAAGACTTTCCGACAAATCGTAGTAAATCTCATTGTTTGTCTGGCTGTATGCCGAATAGAACGGATAAATAAGAGCCGCAAACATCACGAGAAATACGGGGAAAATTTTAACAAGTCCTGTTGCAAGCTTCTTTGTTGACGGAATAAGCGACTTGTGCATTGTCTTTTCAAGAGGCTTGTCAAGAACAAGAATGAGTGACGGAAGAACCGTTACACAGGAGATAACACCAAGGATAACACCCTTTGCCATTACAATACCTAGGTCAAGACCGAGTGTGAATGTCATAAAGCAAAGTGCGATAAAGCCTGCAACCGTTGTAATTGAACTTCCGATTACGGAACGGACAGTTTCGTGAATTGCAACAGCCATTGCCTGCTTGTGGTTTTCACAAATGCCCTTTTGTTCTTCATAGCTGTGCCACAGGAAGATTGAGTAGTCCATTGTTACCGCAAGCTGAAGGACTGCCGCCAACGCTTTGGTAATGAATGAAACCTCACCCATAAAGTAGTTACTGCCCATATTTACGAGGATAGCAACCGCTATACTTGCAAGGAACACAAACGGGATAATCCAGTTATCCATAAAGATCATCATTGCAATTACCGCAAGGACAACAGCGATTGCAACATAAGTCATTTCCTGTTCCTCAAACATATTCTTCATATCCGTAATCATTGCCGACATACCCGAAACAAAGCATTGCTTACCGGCAACCGAACGGATTTCTTCGATAGCGTTCATTGTTTCATCAGCTGATGTTGAGGTATCGAAGAATACCGCCATCATTGTTGCATTTCCCGAATTGAACGCATCATAAATTTTGTCGGGCAACATTTCCTTTGGAATTGAGATGTCGGCAAAATCGTCATACCAAAGAACCGTATCAACATGGTCGATTTCTTTGATTTTTTCCTCTGTTGCCGCAACATCCTTATCATCCATATTCTCAAAGATGAGGAATGAAAAAGCACCCTTTCCAAAGTCATCAAGCAGATAATCCTGACCCTTGATTGTGTCGAGGTTATCGGGAAGATAACTAAGAATGTCGTAATTAACCCTTGTAAATGCCATTCCCAAGGCTGACGGAATCATCAGCGCAACGGCAAGTATAAGGATTACGAAACGGCTTTTAACAACCGCTTTCCCTAACTTCATATTTCATACTCCTTCATATATGATTTGCAGACTGCACTCTGCATTCAAAGGAACGATCCGAGAGGTGAACCGTATTTCCTTTGTCCGTAATATATTCTATTACGACTTTGTTAAAATTTAAACAGACACAAAAAATGCCGTGTCAGGAATTTAGACACGGCAATAAATTTGTACGGAAATCAGACATTTTGTTAAATTCGTCTGCATTTCAGACACGCAAGCAAGCGCAAATATTCATTTTTAACCAATAAAACAGCAATCAGGCATTGATTTTGGCACATCTGTCCAATGCAGACTCCATTGAACCCACAAACAGCTCACAAATGCGTTTCATCTTAATTTTGAGGTCATATTTCATACCTCCGCCGAGCCAGTCGATAATAAAACCGACAAGCTGACACTTGTAGTACATAATCATTGCGTCAAGGTCATCTTCGGCAATATTTTTTGTAATTTCAAGCTTGTCAAAATAGCTTTTTATAGCGTGAGTACAAATCCTGTTGAGATACACATCAAATGTAGTTCTGTTCGCAGAATTGTAAATGTGCTGAATCACCGACTTGTTAGAAAAAGCATAGTCAATTACAGAAATCAGGCTTTCATAAACAGAAGTATTGTTGTCGGTTTCGGTCGCAACAAATCTGTCAGCCTCTTCAACGAGAATTTCCTCAAGAAGCGACGGAATGTCGTCAAAATGGTAGTAGAAGGAATTACGGTTAATTCCGCATTCTTCAACAATTTCCTTGACTGTAATTTTATTCAACGGCTTTTTATTCAAAAGCGAAATAAAGGTCGCCTTGATAGCCGCCTTGGTAAATGTCGGCATAGTGTCCCCCCTGAAAATTGCAAAACATCCGTGTGCAGACGGATATTTCCGTTCCGAATTTTTTCATACACAATATATGCAGCCGATTGCTGCACTAATCAAGGTAAATTGTATCACAATTATTTAAAAATAGCAATAACAAGCATATTAACAAAATCAGGGTTTTGCTTTGTATTTCTTATGTAAAAAAGCCCCGAAATTGATATTACCCCCAAAAAAGTCAGACCAAAAATCTAATGTTTTTTGAGATTGATTCAAAATCGTGGCTTTATATTTATAAAATTATAAATTCAATATCTTTCGGGAAATCATTTTGCACACTGCAAAGGCTGATTTCATAGTCCGAAAATTTATATTGTTTCATATAATATTCGATTTGATTTTCAGAGAATTTTCCGTTGCTGACATCAACACTTTTTGCGCCACGGTGAAATCCGTCACCCATACATTTTAAGAGTGCCTCTTTTTTAGTCCACAATTCAAAAAATGTGCCGAGCCTGTCAAAAGCGTTGCCGAGCAATTTCATCTCGTTGTCGCAGAAAACAATTTTGCCGAGCCTTATTCCGTTTAAAAACCGAATTTCTTCGATATCACAGCCGACTTCGGAATCCGACAACGCAAAAAGCACATAATTTCCGCTGTGCGAAATATTGAAACAAAGCCCGTTGTCACATTCTGGCTTGCCAAATTCATTCACGGTGATTTTTGCACCGCCAAGAAATTTGTTCATAAACAATCCGCCTGCAATGCAACGCAGTTTATCGTCAGCCCTGCGGCATCTTTGAACACGCTCCGCCCTTTCGGGAGAAAGCTCACCGACTCTGTCAAAAGAAATTTTGCGGATATCGGTTATAAAAAGCCGTGTTTTCATATCAATAGCCACGGAGAGCGTCAAGCGAATCATCGGACATAATCCAATCGTTCACATCAATTTCAGTAAAATCGGTTTTGTTGTTTCTGACAATAATCCTGTCAATACCTGCGTTGATAACCATACGCTTGCACATTGCACACGAAGATGTGTTCTGAACATACTCGCCGTTTGACATCTCCTTGCCGACAAGATAAAGCGTTGCGCCAATCATCTGTTCTCTTGATGCATGAATAATAGCGTTCGCCTCGGCATGAACGCTTCTGCAAAGTTCATAACGCTCGCCACGGGGAATATTGCGTTCCTGACGGATGCAAAATCCCAAATCACAGCAATTTTTTCTGCCTCTCGGAGCGCCTGTATAGCCTGTTGAAACAATCTGGTCGTTGTTCACAATAATCGCACCAAAATTTCTGCGCAGGCAAGTTCCCCTTTCAAGCACAGTTTCGGCAATGTCAAGATAATAATTAATTTTGTCAATTCTGTCCATATAAAAACACCGTCCGTTATCATAATTTCAAATTCGGTCAAGTATATTTTAGAGTAGCCGAAAGCAGTATCAGCCTTTGAGCTTTTCAACACAATCTCTGCATACATATTTTCCGCCGAATGCAATCAGATTATCAAGAGTATTGCAAAAAACGCACTTGCTCTCTGCCTTTTTAATCGTAACGCACTCATCGTCAGCCTCAATGTGAAGAATGTCACCCGGCTTAATGTTGAGGTGGTTGCGGATATCCTTTGATATTACAATTCTGCCTGCTTTATCAATTTCCCTAAAGTTTGTATAAATCATTTTAATTCACCATAATCCCTATTTTTTAATTCACCATAATCCCTATTTTTACCTATACTACCATTTTTCGGGATTTTTGTCAACGATTTTATTAAATAATTTGATTACAAAAATGACAATATTGTACATTTTGTCGTTAATTGCAGCAAAAGGAGTAAAAATGCTGAATTATATCTGGAGCGGACTCATTGCCGTGAGCGTATTGTGTGCGTTGTTTATGGGCAACACCGCCGACATTTCAAACGCACTCATCGAAAGCGGAGCGTCATCAATACAGCTTATCCTAACAATGGCAGGCATAATCTGCCTTTGGTCGGGAATTATGAAAATCGCAGTCGAAAGCGGTTTGACAAGCATTTTTGCAAAAATCTTTGCGCCGTTGCTCCGTCCGCTTTTTCCGAGGCTTGATAAAAAAAGCGACGCCTTTCAAAGCATCACCATGAATATCAGCGCAAATTTGCTCGGACTCGGCAATGCCGCAACCCCTTTCGGACTAAAAGCAATGGAACAGCTGCACACGCTCAATGACCGCCGTGACATTGCGAGCAACGAAATGGTTGTTTTTGTAGTTATGAACACAGCGTCACTCCAGCTGTTACCAACAACGCTTGCCGCACTCCGCCAATCCTACGGAAGCTCTGCGCCTTTTGAAATTATCGTTCCCGTCTGGATAAGCTCTGCGTGTGCGTTGACGGTGGCATTGCTGATTGCCTGTACGCTGAATATCAGGCAAGATAAAATTTGAGAAATGTGGTGAGCAAATGGAATTTGTAATGCCGGCATTTGCGTGTATTGTTGTGGTATTCGGGCTGATAAAAAAAGTTCCCGTATTCGATGTGTTCATCTCGGGAGCAAAAGAGGGAGTAAAACTTCTGTACAACATTGCCCCTACAATTATGGGACTTGTGTTTGCCGTTGACCTTTTGCAGTCAAGCGGAGCAATTGACGCAATATGCTCACTGATTCAGCCGGCAGCGGAATTTTTAGGATTTCCGAAAGAAATCGTTCCGCTCGTACTCCTCCGCCCCGTTTCGGGAAGCGGTTCGACCGCACTCCTCACAGCCCTTTACAAAACCTGCGGTCCCGACAGCTTTGCGGGCAGAACAGCATCCGTACTCGCAGGTTCAAGCGAAACAACCTTCTACGCAATCGCAATGTACTTTGGCTGTATCCGAGTCAAAAAAATTCGCCACACCCTCTTTGCCGCCATAACCGCCGACCTAACCGCCGCAATCATGAGTGTTATAACGGTCAGATTGTGGTTTAATATGTGATTGTAAAGTGTTCCCATTTCGGAACACTTTTCCTAAATTCAAGCCTTGTGTTCCCATTTCGGCACGATTTTATTTTAACATTTTTCAATTTGTCATTTTTCTTGCCAAACAGAGTTATTATTCCAAAAATCCGATACTAAATCACAAAATTAAAAAGTCCTTTGAGAAAAGATTTCTCAAAGGGCTTGATAAACTGGAATTTTCAAATTAGTCTTTGCAAATAACCTTTGAACCTTCACCATCAA
>OHBM01002379.1_pt1 | contig 12602 bp, 10 predicted proteins | sample 1577251 | NCBI WGS metagenome assembly OHBM01 (sample SAMEA3541557, study PRJEB24748) | human gut metagenome | biome: human gut; feature: human-associated habitat; material: faeces | place: China | collected 2012
TCACACCCCTGGCAGTTTTAAAGCTTGAGTCAACCCCAAGTCTATTTAGTTACTCGTCTAAAAGAGATGTTTGAGTAAGCAACCGTATGGTTGCTTTTTTTGTGATTGAAAATAGTGATAAATTCTAAAGACTTGATTGACAAAACAAAGAAACTAAATATAATAGTATCTAACAGTGATAGATATAATTAGAGGTGATTATTTTGAATAATGAAGAAATGGCAAAACACTTATTTATGCTTGTTGGTTTAATGCAACGAGAGCCTATTAAAAAAATGCAGAAAGTATCACAAGGTGAAATGGCAATGCTTGGTTTTTTGACATATGAAAAAAGTGAGACAAATCCAAAAGAATTAAGCGAGCGTTTTAACTTATCTACGGCAAGAGTGGCAAATACGTTGAACAGTTTAGAACGTAAAGAGTATATAAAACGTGTTCATGATTCTTCCGACCGTAGAAAAGTAATGGTTTATATAACAGAAAAAGGAAAAGAAGTTTTTACTGAAACAGAAAAAGATGCACTAAATGAATTTAGTAAATTAATAAGTTATCTTGGTGAAGAAGATTCTTTATGTTTGTTGAAAATCATAGAAAAAATACAAGCATTTTACAATCAAAAATAATGTGAAAACATTTGCCAACATAATATTGTTGGCAAAAAATTAACACATTTACCTATCACTGATAGTATATAATACTAGAAGATAAAGGAGGAATTGTCGTGTTAAAGACTTTATTGAAACAAATAAAACAGTATAGAAAAGCGTCTATTTTAGCTGCTGTCTTTACAGTGTTAGAGGTTATCTTGGAGCTCATTATACCAATGCTTATGGCATCAGTTATTGATAATGGCATTGAATCTGGAAATATAGACAATGTTTATTTTTATGGTTTATGTATGATTATGACAGCAGTTTTAGGTCTTGTTTGTGGAGTATTGGCAGGTAGATATGCCGCCATCGCTTCTGCTGGTGTTGCAAGTAATATAAGAGATGGAATGTATGAAAATATACAAACATTTGCGTTTTCAAATATTGATAAATACAGCACTGCTGGATTAATCACAAGACTTACAACTGATGTGACTAACCTTCAAAATGCTTATCAAATGATTATTAGAATGTGTGTAAGAGCCCCTATCAGTTTAATCAGTGCTCTTATCATGGCGTTATATATAAGTGCAAAAATGGGTGGAATTTTCTGTATTGCGATTGTATTTTTGACTGCTATTATTGTTTTCATACTATGGAAAACAATTCCTATATTTACTCGTGTTTTTCAAAAATATGATGATTTGAATGAAAGTGTTCAAGAAAATGTCACAGCAATTCGAGTTGTTAAATCTTATGTTAGAGAAGATTATGAAAAAGAAAAATTTAATAAAGCCGCTTCTCTTATATATAAGCTTTACGTTAAAGCTGAATCACGATTAGCATTAAACAATCCAGCTATGATGACAGCTATGTATGGTTGTACGATCGCTATCTCATGGGTAGGTGCTAAAATGATTGTCAGTGGAAGTTTGACAACAGGTGAATTAACAAGCCTTTTCAGTTATGTTACCAACATACTCATTTCACTCATGTTGATATCCATGATATTTGTAATGGTGAGTATGAGTTTTGCAAGTGCTAAACGTATTGCGGAAGTCCTTGATGAAAAACCAGACTTAAAAAATCCAGATTCTCCAACTATGGTAGTAGAAAATGGTAATGTTCAATTTGATCATGTAAGCTTTTCATATAAGAAAGATGGAAATGGCGAAAAAGTTCTTGATAACATTAACATTGATATAAAGCAAGGCGAAGTGATAGGAATTGTAGGAAGTACAGGAAGTTCTAAATCAAGTTTAGTTAATCTTATTTGTCGATTATATGATGTTACAGATGGCTCTGTAAAAGTTGGTGATAAAGATGTAAGAGAATACGATTTAGATATTCTTAGAAATGAAGTGGCAGTGGTATTACAGAAGAACCAGCTTTTTTCGGGAACAATTTTAGAAAATTTAAGATGGGGAAACGAAAATGCTTCTTTAGAAGAATGTATGCAATCTTGCAAACTAGCACAGGCTGATGAATTTATCCAACGATTTCCTAAAAAGTATGATACTTATGTTGAACAAGGTGGAGCAAATTTATCTGGTGGTCAAAAACAACGATTGTGTATTGCAAGAGCTCTATTGAAAAATCCAAAAATTCTTATCTTGGATGATTCTACAAGTGCTGTAGATACTGCAACAGATGCAAAAATAAGAGAAGCATTTGCGAAAGAGATACCAGAAACAACACAATTTATTATTGCACAACGAGTATCAAGTATACAGAACGCCGATAAAATTATCGTTATGCAAGATGGCAAAATCAATGGTTTTGGAAACCATGAAGAACTTTTAAAATGTAATGAGATATATCGTTCTATGTACGAAAGTCAAACAAAAGCAGGAGGCGATTTTGATGAATAATAAACAAAATGGAGTATCGCGTCTTTTAAGGTTAGTATGGAAAGAACATAAGATAGAAATGTTGGTTGTTATTTTAGCAATCATTGGTTCAGCTCTTGCGTCAGTTAAAGGTACGTTGTTTTTGCAGACGTTAATTGATGATTATATTGTACCTCTAACAAAAAGTAATTCTCCAGATTTTGCACCATTAGCTTCAGCATTGTTTAAAATAGCTATAATCTATATCTTCGGTATTCTTTGTTCTTATATCTATAATCGAATCATGGTGAATGTGAGTCAGGGAACTATGAAAATAATAAGAATTAAATTATTTAATCATATGCAATCACTGCCAATACAGTACTTTGATAGTCATTCACATGGCGATATTATGTCGATTTACACAAATGATACTGATACACTTCGTCAGTTTTTAAGTCAAAGCATTCCTCAACTATTTAACAGTATCATAACAATCGTAAGTATTTTTGTTGCAATGATCACATTAAATATTCCGCTTACGATTATTACTTTAGTTATGGTTGCTATTATGCTAGTTGTTGCTAAAAATGCAGCTACTTTAAGTAGTAAGTATTTTAATCAGCAGCAAAATAATTTAGGAAAACTCAATGGTTTCATTGAAGAAATGATAAGTGGTCAAAAAGTTGTTAAAGTTTTCTGCTATGAAAAAAGAAGTTTAGCACGTTTTAGAAATGTTAATGAAGAATTGAAAGAAAGTTCACAAAAAGCAAATATTTATGGCAATATTCTTATGCCTATTATTATGCAAATTGGAAATGTAAGCTATGTTATATGTGCTGTTATAGGCTCTATCCTTATATTAAATGGATATGGTGGTTTAAGCGTTGGAATGCTCGTATCGTTCTTAACACTCAATAAAAATTTTAATCAGCCATTTGGACAAGTAAGCCAGCAATTAAACAGTATTATTATGGCAACCGCTGGTATCAATCGTATTTATGAACTTCTTGATCAAGAATCAGAAAGCGATCATGGATATATAAGTTTAGTTAATATAGAATATGATTCTACAGGAAATATAATAGAAAGCACAAAACGTACAGGAAAGTGGGCATGGAAACATTATCATATAGCAGATAATACCACAACTTATCAAGAACTTAACGGAGAAATCCACTTTGAAAACGTTGATTTTGGATATAATGATGAAAAATTAGTACTTCATGATATTAACATATTTGCAAAGAAAGGACAGAAAATTGCATTTGTAGGAAGTACAGGTGCAGGTAAAACAACTATTACAAATCTTATCAATCGTTTTTATGATATTCAAAGTGGAAAAATTCGATATGATAACATTAATATTAGCAAAATTAAAAAAGCAGATTTAAGAAAAAGTTTAGGTGTTGTATTACAGGATACTCATTTGTTTACTGGTACTATTATAGAGAATATTAGATATGGACGATTAGATGCAACTGATGAAGAATGTATACATGCTGCAAAACTAGCAAATGCTGATGGCTTTATTCGTATGTTGCCAGATGGGTATCAAACAATTATATCAGGTGATGGTGGAAGCTTATCACAAGGACAACGACAATTACTGGCAATTGCGAGAGCTGCTGTCGCAAATCCTCCTGTTCTTGTTTTAGATGAAGCCACTTCAAGTATTGATACTCATACAGAAGAATTAGTGCAAAACGGTATGGATAAATTGATGGAAGGACGAACAACGTTTGTTATTGCTCATCGTTTATCAACTATTAGAAATGCTGATTGCATTATGGTATTGGAAAATGGAAGAATTATTGAGCGTGGAAATCATGAACAGTTAATTGAAGAAAAAGGTCGCTATTACCAGCTTTATACAGGTCATTCTATAAGTTAATAAATCGGTGAAAGGAGTAATCATATGAAAATTTTAATTGTCAGCTCATTAAAGGAAACTATGATTAAAACATTTGATGGATATATAGATGATAACATGGAATGTCATTATCTATATTCACAGGGAAAAGCAAAACATTATTTTGAAGTCAAGACAACACTTGAGGAAAGTGAGATTTGTTATTATTTACAAAAAGTCTTAAAAATAAAAGAGCCTTATAAAACAATAAGTGCGGCATATAAATTCTTTTTGATTAAATAAATTGGTGAAAGGAATAATCGTATAAAATTTTACATTGTCAGCTCATTATAGTTTCAGAAGCAGTAAAAAGGCGGTCAATGGTGAATAAACGTTTTAGGCGTGATATACCAAAAAAAGAACTGTAACGCTCAAGATAGTGGTAAATACTATCTGTTCGTTACAGCTCTTTATTTTTTCAATTTAAAATATTTGGTCGAAAATCATTTCGATTAAATTTATAATTGTTTTTATGCGTATTTTGATTGATTAAACTTTATATATGTTTCTACTAAGTCTTTAAGAACGTAAAAATATGCTTGTATAGCGTGTAATTTTAATTATGAATGAAAATGTAATTTAATGATTTTTTATATATTTTTGATTAAATTAGTGAATGGTTAATCATAGTATCAGCATATATTTAATGTGAATAAGTACATAATTTAATCGAAAAGAGCGAAAATATCCAATTTTCATGGTTTTCGATTTAATTAATTTAGTCGAAAAAGTTTACGATTGAATTTATGCTTAATATTAATTATACTAAAAGTAGTAGAATAGGAAAGGAGATAGTAATATGCGTGAAACAAGAAATCTAGAGTTTAAAGAAACAATCACAAGTACTTTCTTGAAAACAGTAAGTGCTTTTTCTAACTATGATGGTGGAACGATTTTGTTTGGTGTTGACGATGATGGTAATATTAAAGGTTTGTCAGATTTGATAAAGTCTTGTTTAGATATTGAAAATAAAATCAATGATACTATTTCTCCACAGCCAGATTACGCACTCGAGCCAAATGAAACTAATAGGACTATAAAACTTATTGTGAAAAGTGGATTACAGAAACCATACTTATATAAATCAAAAGCATATAAGCGTAATGATTCTGCAACTATAGAAGTAGATACATTAGAGTTTTCAAGGCTTGTATTGGAAGGGAAAAATATTAGTTTTGAAGAACTACCATACAAAGATCAGAATCTTACTTTTCATTTTCTTGAAGAACAATTAGAAAAAACTATTCAAATCAGTTCGTTTAACCTTGATACATTAAAAACTCTTAATCTCTATGACAATAATAATGGATATAATAACGCGGCTGGTTTACTAGCGGATAATAATGATTTCCCTGGAGTTGATATTATAAAATTTGGAGAAAATATCAGTGTTATTCAGAAAAGAATTACATTTAATCATATGTCTATTCTAGAAGTCTTTAAGAAATCGCTTGAGGTATTTAGAGATTATTACATATATGAAGTGATAGAAGGATCTGAAAGAAAGAATGTCGAAAAAATACCAGAAGCGGCTTTTAGAGAAGCTATTGCGAATGCACTTATTCACAGGGTGTGGGATGTGAATTCTCATATTAGAATATCTATGTTTGATAATCATATCGATATAGTGTCTCCAGGTGGACTGCCTTCAGGAATTTCTAAAGAAGAATATTTGAATGGTAAAATATCTGTATTAAGGAATAGAAATATTGCGAATGTATTCTATCGATTAGGGTTTGTAGAAATATTTGGAACAGGTATTACACGAATTAAACAGTTATATGAAAGTAGTTTTGTAAAACCTCGTTTTGAGGTATCAGAAAATACAATAAAGATTGAACTGCCTGTTTTTGAAGATGTTTCTAGTTTAACAGATGATGAACGTATTATTTTAAATTCGTTAAGTAAAACAGTACTAAAATCCATCAGTGAAATAGTGCCAAATACACCTTTTAGTAAATCCAAAGTAACATCTCTATTAAAAGAACTAGGGAAAAAGGGAGTTGTGCTGATCCAAGGAAATGGCAGATCTACAAAATATATCATTAAACAGACAGTCTAATGTAAAAAAGCGAGTTTATAAATTACTCGCTTTTTTCTTCAACCATCTTTAAAATTTCATCTTTAAGTGTCTGCACCATATCTTCCTGTTTAACACGTTTTACAATCTCACCATGCTTGATAAGAAGACCTTCACCAACACCACCTGCAATACCAATATCTGCATGACGTGCTTCTCCTGGACCATTTACTGCACAACCCATAATTGCGACTGTAATATCGAGATGAATATCCTTTAAGAAATCTTCCATCTCTTTAGCGATAGGAATCAAATCATACTGAATACGACCGCAAGTAGGACATGATACAAGAGTAGGGACACCCTTTAATAAACCTAATTCCTTTAATAGAATCTTAGCAACCTTAATTTCTTCCACAGGATCATCACTTAAAGATACTCTAATAGTATTTCCAATACCTTCATATAATAATGTACCAATACCTAAAGCAGACTTAATAGTGCCTCCTAAGGCAGTACCTGCTTCAGTGACACCTACATGTAAAGGGTAAGGGAATGTTTTAGACGCTAATTCATACGCTTTAATAGTCAACATTGTATTAGAAGACTTTAATGAAATAACGATATCATGGAAATCTAAATCTTCTAGAATCTTTACATGTTTCATTGCAGATTCAATCATACCTTCAGGTGTAGGTTCTCCATATTTTTCTAGAATCTCTTTTTCTAAAGAACCACCATTAACCCCAATTCTAATAGGGATATGTTTTTCTTTACATGCATCTACAACTGATTTTACCTTTTCAATAGAACCAATATTACCAGGATTAATACGTACCTTATCAATACCAGATTCTATAGCAATAAGAGCTAGCCTATAATCAAAATGAATATCAGCCACTAAAGGAATATGAATCCCTTTCTTGATCTCTTTAATCGCATAAGCATCCTCTTTATCAAATACAGCCACTCTTACAAGTTCACAACCTGCCTTTTCTAATGCATTGATTTGTTTAATAGTTGCTTCTACATTCTTAGTCTTAGTATTACACATAGACTGAATCACTACATGATTATTACCACCGATAGTTAAATTGCCTACCTGTACACTTCTTGTTTTTTCTCTTAACATATTTCTATACCTCGCACTTTATATTTTAAGAAACTTACACCCTAAATGCAAGGCATAAGAAAACATCCAGCAAAATGCTGGATGTTTATGTTTCATATAGAAAACTCTATCAATTATCCGATTGAGTTAATTTTCTTCTGAAGTCTTGCTTTCTGTCTGCTAGCATAGTTCTTGTGATGGATATGCTTAGTTACAGATGCATCTAACTGTCTTGTGCAATCGCTAAATTCCTTAGCAGCAACTTCTTTGTCACCAGCTTCTACAGCGTTTAATACTTTCTTGATTGAAGTCTTTAAAGCGCTCTTTACTGCGTTGTTTGCTAATCTTTTTTCATTATCGTTTTTATAACGTTTAATCTGCTGTTTCATGTTTGCCATAATAATCTCACCTCGTTCTATAGTTTGCTGAACTATAATACCAAAAATGCTAGATGATTGCAATAGTTTTTTTGGTTTTTCCTGTGTGGTAGCACTTATAAAATGAGTATGTTATAATAAAAAAGACAATACAGGAGGAATTTTATGAGTAAAAAAATAGTTTTTATGGGAACTGCATCTTTTTCATTAAAAGTACTGCAGATGTTACTAGAAAATAAATATGATGTTGTGGGTGTTGTCACTCAGCCAGATCGTTATGTAGGAAGAAAGAAAGTACTCACTATGAGTGATGTGAAACAGGAAGCATTAAAACATGATATTCCTGTATTACAGCCAGAACGTATTAGAAATGACTATCAGGCAGTCTTAGATCTAAAGCCTGATTTAATTATTACTGCAGCTTATGGACAGATTGTCCCAACTGCTGTATTAGAAGCACCACGTCTAGGATGTGTGAATGTGCATGCGTCTTTATTACCACTTTATCGTGGTGGTGCACCGGTGCATCGTGCCATTATTGATGGTCGTAAAGAAACAGGTGTGACTATTATGTATATGGCAGAAAAGATGGATGCAGGTGATATTATCTCTCAAAAATCCACACCAATTACCGATGATGATAACTTAGAAATTGTATATGATCGTTTGACTGATATTGGTGCTGAATTATTAAAGGATACATTACCATCTATCTTTGATGAAACAAATGATAGAATTCCACAGAATCCTGATGAAGTTGTTTATGCACCTATTATTAAGAGAGAAGATGAAAGACTTGACTGGAATAAGACTGCAAGAGAAATCTTTAATCATGTAAGAGGCTTATATCCTCATCCAGGTACATTTACAACTTATAATGGACAGGTTGTAAAAATCTATAAGGGTGAAATTCATAACTGCCCTAATGCTAAGGAACATCATAAAGATGAAAAGAACGGTACTATCGTTAAAATCTTTAAAGATGCAATCGGTGTTAAGGTAGAAGATGGTGTATTTGTGATTACAGAGATACAGCTTTCTGGTAAGAAACGTATGTCTGTAAGGGATTATTTAAATGGTAAGAATATATTCGAGGTAGGAACTCAGTTTGAGTAGGTGACATTTATGAGAATGGTAGATCTTATTGAAAAGAAAAAAGATAATGTAGTATTAACTGATGAAGAAATTCATGAATTAATCCAGGAATATACAAAAGGTGATATTCCTGATTATCAGATGAGTGCTTTCTTGATGGCTGTTGTCTTTAATGGATTAACAGATCACGAAACAGCCCAGCTGACTTTAGAAATGATGCATAGTGGTGATGTGATTGATTTAAGTGGTATTCATGGTATTAAAGTAGATAAGCATTCTACTGGCGGTGTTGGGGATAAGACATCTTTAGTATTAGGTCCAATGGTAGCTGCATGTGGTGTACCAGTCGCTAAGATGAGTGGTAGAGGACTTGGACATACAGGTGGGACTCTAGATAAGATGGAGTCTATTCCAGGACTTAATATTTATGTCAATGAAGAAGATTTTATTAAACAGGTGAATGACATTCATTTAGCTATTATTGGTCAGACAGCATCTCTTGATCCTGCAGATAAGAAGATGTATGCATTAAGAGATGTCACTGGAACTGTTCAATCTATTCCTTTGATTGCTTCTTCTATTATGAGTAAGAAGTTAGCTGCAGGCAGTGATGCAATTTTACTTGATGTAAAATATGGTGATGGTGCTTTTATGAAGAACTTAGAGGATGCGAAGAAGCTTGCTCGTACAATGATTACAATTGGTCAGCATCTTCATAAGGATACAAGAGCCACTATTTCTAATATGTCTCAGCCTTTGGGCTATGCAATTGGTAATTCATTAGAAGTGAAAGAAGCAATTGCAACACTTAATGGCAATGGTCCTGAAGATTTATTAGAATTATGTTTAACTGCAGGAAGTACAATGCTGATGATGGCTAAAAAGGCAGAAACAGTGACTGAAGCTAGAAAAATGCTAGAAGAAGCCATCTCTTCTAAGAAAGCATTACATGCTTTAGAAGCAATGGTAAAAGCACAGGGTGGAGACAGCGATTATATTCTTTATCCTGAAAAGTTTACAATGGCTGAACATATATTTGATGTTTATGCACCTAAAACAGGATATATTGAAGATCTAGAGGCATTAACTCTTGGACTAGTATCAATGCGTCTAGGTGGTGGTAGAGAAACAGTTACAGATGAAATTGATCATAGCGTTGGTTTGATTCTACATAAGAAGATTGGTGATTATGTAGAACAGGGAGAACCATTAGTGACTGTTCATGATAATGGTAAATGGACACAGGAAAGAAAAGAAGAATTATTAAGTGCATTCCATTTTAGTAAAGAAAAGGTAGAAAAACCTATATTGATTGATGAGATTATGGAGTAGTATATGAGTAAATTTTTATTTTTTGATATTGATGGTACATTAGTAGGAAAATCAAGACATATAACAGAAAAAACAAAAGAAGCGATTCAAGCAGCAAAGAATGCAGGCAATAAAGTATTCTTATGTACAGGTAGAGCACCTACTTCTATTGTAGGTGATGTTAAAGCATTACCTATTGATGGTATTGTGGCAAGTGCAGGAGGATTTGTTCAGGTAGATGGAAAGTATATCTTTAAGAACTACATGGATCAATATACTCTTTCAGAAATGATGACACTCTTTGTGAATCATGGTATCTTATTCTGTCTAGAAACTGAACATGCGATTTATCAGACACCAGGTGTGAATGAATTCTTTGACAAGAGACACAATAAGGAATTTGGAGATAATGTAGAATTACAGCGATTCTTTGAATTAAAACGTCAGGAAGAAAACCGTATTCCTGTCTCTCAATTTGATTTAGAAAAGACAGGTGTCACTAAGATTGGTTTTATTGCCCCTGATCCTATCGCTTTTTATGATTGTGTAAAGTATATTGCACCAATGTTTAATATTGTGACATTCTCTAAATATGAAGATGATTTCATTAATGGTGAAATCATCTTAAAGAACTGTACAAAAGCAGATGGTGTGAAACGTGTTGTAGATTATTATCATGGAGATATGAAGGATACAATCGGTTTTGGAGATTCTATGAATGATTTCCAGATGATTGATACATGTGAAATTGGTGTCGTTGCGGAAAATGCCCCAGATAAATTAAAAGCTATTGGAACATGCTTCTTCAAGGACCCAGATGCTGATGGTTTAGCAGATGCAATTTATGAATTAAAATTAGATCAGTAGGAGATGATTGTATGAAGTATGAAATTAAAGGAAAACCACTTCCTGTCGCAATCCTTCATCTAGATCAAGGTGAATCTATTTTGACAGATAGTGGCGCAATGGTATGGATGAAACCAGCTCTAACTATGGATACTGTATCAGGTGGTATGAAATCTCTATTTGGCCGTGCTTTTTCAGGAGAAACACTTTTCTTGAATAAGTATACAGCAACCGAGCCGAGCATGATTGCCTTAGGATCTTCTTTTCCTGGTGACATACTTGTGTATGATGTGAGCCAGGGAGATATTATTGTTCAGAAGTCTTCTTATCTTGCAAGTGAAGAAACAGTAAAAAGAGAAATCTCTTTTTCTAAAAAAGGTACAATAGGATTTTTTGGTGGAGAAGGGTTCATCATGAATAGATATTTTGGCTCAGGTTTACTATTTATTGAGATAGATGGTACAGCTATAGAATATGACTTAAATCCTGGCGAAGAGATGGTTGTGAATACAGGTAATCTTGTGGCAATGAGTTCATCTTGTCATATTGATATTGTTTCTGTAAAAGGTATAAAGAATAAGTTCCTAGGAGGAGAAGGATTCTTTAACACGGTAGTCAAGGGACCAGGTCATGTAATTGTACAGACAATGCCTATTTCTACACTCGCTGAAAGCTTATCGGGTTTTATGCCTCAAAATGACTAAAAAAGGCTGTAACGGGTAAATAACTCATTATATTTTCATAAACAGAAAAAGGCGGACCGAAGTCCGCCTTTTATGGTACATTAATTCTACCATGAAAACATACCAACAAGATTATACGACATATCAGACATATGCGCTACTAGATTTTAATATTTCTTTTGAATTCTTTTGAAAAAGATATACCTGTCGCTTCTGCAGTTCCTTTAGATATAAAGAATAAGATCATCTCTCTTTATATTAATGATTTCTCTGACGCAAACTTCATTCATTTCTGTGAGATTGTGTAAAGTGACTTTGATGTAAAGATAAGTGATACAACACTCAACAGCTGGATGAGAGCTGAGAATGTGCTTTCTCCAAAAGCCAGAAAAAACCAAAGAAAGCCTTGAAGAAAAAACTTAAAGGTAGAATGAAAGACACTACATCTGAAAAGGTGAAGAATGAGATAAAGGAATCAATCAATGTACTCGATGAACAGGATGCACATCCAAGACGTCCTAGATCAAAATATGCAGGTGAAATGATGCAGACGGAAAGGTTGTAGGAGCCTATTTTGACCGTCAGGAAACACTTAAGGGGTATTACGAAGTGCTTTATCAGATTCTTATTAATCACGGCATACCTGCTATGTTCTATACGGACAGACGCACTGTATTTGAATATAAAAGAAAAGACAGACCTTCAGATGCTGAGGATACATTTACTCAGTTCTCTTATGCCTGTCATAAACTGGGAATTGAAATAAAAACTACGAGCGTACCACAAGCAAAAGGAAGAGTCGAAAGACTCAACCAGACGCTCCAGTCA
>OHBM01002384.1_pt1 | contig 12591 bp, 8 predicted proteins | sample 1577251 | NCBI WGS metagenome assembly OHBM01 (sample SAMEA3541557, study PRJEB24748) | human gut metagenome | biome: human gut; feature: human-associated habitat; material: faeces | place: China | collected 2012
TAATAATATATGTAATCATAGGTTTGCCAAAAAATGGGAAAACACATTTTGGTAAATCTGATTTCATTCTTGTACCTTTTCCAGCCGCAAGAATAATTGCATTAAAGTTCATTTTGCACCTCGTATTATTGTACCTTGTTATAAAGTTCATTATTTTTCTTTATGATATAGATAAAGAAGCATATAACATATGAAGCAATTAAGCTTAAGAAAAAGGCCTTAATAGGTGTTTTTATTGAACCTCTTCTTACTTCACATTTTGTTGCGGGAGAAAGTTTTCTTACGGAATTAGCAATTAAATCACCATATTTATAAGTTGATTTACCTGTTTCTGGATTTATTACCTTTTCATTTAATAATTCTTGAGTTTTGTTAATTGTATAGTTAACAACTTCCAAAGAAAATCTTTCAATCTTATTTTCAGGAATTTTTTCTTTCTGACAGCTTCTTCTCTGTTGTTTATTCAGTCCTTCCTGTCCATTCTGTTTTTCGTTTTCTTTTGAAAATTGCTTTTCTGTCCGCATTTTTCCTGCTGCCATCTGCATTTTCCCCCGTATCTGCCCGATGCCGCTTTTCTGCAGCCAGAGCTTCCCCACAACTCCCACATACTCCCGCGCCACATCCGCCAGCACGGACGGCTTCATGCCAAACGGGTTTAAGTTCGCTCCATTTAAAATCAGCCGATCGACATATCCCGGATATTTCAGTGCAAAAATCAGCGCAATATTGCCGCCGTCGCTGAACCCCAGCAAAATGATCCGCCTAAGTCCCCGGCGGTCAAGAAATCCTTTCAAATCATCAGCAAACCGTTCCAAGGTAAATGTCCCACAACCACGCGGAGATCTGCCATGTCCACGGGTGTCCACCGCAATCACGAGATATTTTGATTCAAAAAAGGATATCTGGTTCACAAAGTAGGAGCTGTCCTCTCCATTTCCGTGAAGCAGCACCATCGGCTGTCCGGAGCCTGACTCTTTTGTATATAAATTCACGTTTGTTCCTCCATATTAAATGATATGCATATTTATCTCAGCTTAATAGCCAGCTATCTTCCAGCAACTCTTTCTCTGCTGTTTTTCCAGAACTTTTATGCGTTTTTAATTCCTTATCTATTATATATGATCCTTTTGTCTCGCGGCAATTCTAAAAAATCCTTTCATCTCCTTAAATTTCCACATTCAAAAGCAATTTCAGATCGTCCATCCACCAATACTCCACTTTTCTCCTCTAAAAGCGCCTACTTAATGAGCATCCGCTCCTTCGTTCTCTTCCCCATACTCCTCCACAAAATCCTTAATAATCAACAGCCCAATCGGACCCAGCAGAAATCCAAACAGACCGAACAGCTGCAAGCCCACATAGATCGCCGCCAGCGTTTCAAGCGGCGACAGCCCCATTTTCTTCCCCATCAGGTGCGCCTCCGTGAACTCACGCAGAAAATAACAGAGCAGATACAGCCCGAAGAGAATCAGCGCGTGTCCCCACTCCCGCTTAAACAGGAGAAAAAGACTCCACGGCACCAGCGCCGTCCCTGCGCCGAAGATCGGCAGGGCATCCAGAACCCCGATTCCGATTCCACCCAGAATATAATATGGATTTCCAATCAGCAAAAGCCCCGCCATCGAAAATGCCGAAGTCATCAGGAAAATGACCGACTGGGTTTTCAGCCATGCGCCCTTTTAGAGAGATTTTTGGGACAATACCGGATTTTTTTCGGAAGATGTCTTTTCAAAACGGGCATAGGATGGTACAATAGTACGCAGCTGAAAGACACGAAAGGAGTTTTTCCATGAAGAAAAGTATCCTGCGGGAATATGCCCGCCTGATCGCCCGCAGCGGCGTCAATATCCAGCCGGGTCAGGAGGTGTTCATCACCGCCGAGCTGGATCAGCCGGAGTTCGTGAAGATGCTGGTGGAGGAGTGTTACAGGTGCAAGGCCAGCAAGGTAGTGGTGGACTGGAGCTACCAGCCCCTCCAGAAGCTGCACTTCCGCTACCGCACGCTGACCAGCCTGTCCAAGCTGGACAACTACGAGGAGGCCCGCTGGCAGCACTATGTGGACACCATTCCCTGCCGCATCTACCTGCTCAGCGAGGATCCGGACGGCCTCAACGGCATCAATCAGGAGAAGATGGCCAAGAGCCAGCAGCGCAAGTACCCCATCATCAAGAAGTACCGCGACCAGATCGAGAACAAGTACCAGTGGTGCATCGCCGCCGTACCCGGCGAGGCGTGGGCCAAGAAGCTGTTCCCCAACCTGCGGAAGTCTCAGGCGGTGGAGAAGCTGTGGGAGGCCATCCTGTCCACCAGCCGCGCTCTGGAGGGCGACCCCGTGGCCAACTGGGACGCCCACAACAAGGATATGCACGACCGCTGCGCCTACCTCAACGGCCTGCACATCCGGGAGCTGCGCTACAAGAGCGCCAACGGCACCGATTTTCAGGTGGGTATGATCCCCGAGGCCCAGTTCTGCGGCGGCTGTGAAAAGAGCCTGCAGGGCATCGTTTTCAACCCCAATATCCCCACGGAGGAGTGCTTTATCTCTCCCATGCGGGGCAAGGCCGAGGGCATCGTCTACGCCACCAAGCCCCTGAGCTATCAGGGCCAGCTCATCGACGGCTTCTGGATCCGGTTCCACGAGGGCAAGGCCGTGGAGTGGCACGCCGCGCAGAACAACGACCTGCTGACCAAGCTCATCACTATGGACGAGGGCAGCGCCTATCTGGGCGAGTGTGCGCTGGTGCCCTACGACTCCCCCATCAGCCAGTCCGGCCTGCTGTTCTACAACACGCTGTTCGATGAGAACGCGGCCTGCCATCTGGCGCTGGGCATGGGCTTTGCCGACACCATCCGCGGCTTCGAGGAAAAGACGCTGGAGGAGTGCCGTGCCCTGGGCGTCAACGATTCCATGGTACACGAGGACTTTATGATCGGCTCTGCCGACATGAGTATCGACGCCGTGTGCGAGGACGGACGCACCGTCCCCATCTTCCGCAACGGCAGCTGGGCGTTCTGAGCCAACATAAAAATGGCCGGTGCCGGTGACGGGAAATTTTGGCGATTTTGCGGGCGGCTGCGGCCGGGTGGACTGGACGGTCACCTTTCAGGAGGTGGACAGCCTGCCCAATACGCCGGGGGAGGAAGTGTTCCGGAATTACTTCCTCGCGGTGTACGGCTCGGAGGGCCGCTATCTGCGGCGCTACCACAGCCACACGGATTTTGACCGCCCCTACGCGGTCACGGACTGCGACTGGGACAGCGGAACGGTGCGCGTCCGGTATCTGGGCGGCGACCGGGGCAGCTTTGCGGGAAGCGCGGGCTGCTTTTCTCACATCGGGTTCGAGGAGCTGCTGATCGGCCGGGGACGGCTGATCCTCCATGCGTCGCTGGTGGATTCCCCCTTTGGCGGGATCTTGTTTTCCGGGGCTTCCGGCGTGGGGAAGTCCACACAGGGGGAGCTTTGGAAGCGGTACGAGGGCAGCACGGTCATCAACGGCGACCGGCCGATTTTGTACCGGGGCGCGAATGGCTGGCTGGTCTGCGGCTCACCCTACGCCGGGTCGTCCGACTACCATGTGAACGCGACTGTGCCGATTGCGGCGATTATCATGTTGGAGCAGGGCGGCGCGTGCGGCATCCGGCGTCTGCAAACCGCGGACGCGTTCCGCGATCTGTACGCCGGTACGGTGATGAACAGCTGGAACGCGGCCTACATGGAAGCGGCCTGCGACCTGCTGACGGACTTATCCGGAAGCGTGCCGGTGTACCATCTGCGCTGCACGCCGGACAAAGCCGCTGTGGAGACTGTGAAAGCAGTTCTGCAAAGCGTTATGTAAACTGAAACTTGCCGATTTTTTTGGATACTTTATTTGACGAACGGGGAGGACTTAAGTTGAAAACGACGAAAAAGTTGTTGGCGCTGCTTCTCGCGCTGGTAATGCTCATGAGCGTAGTGCCCATGGGCGTATTTGCCGCGGAAGTGAACGGACTGGCAGAAACGACCACCGCGACAGAGGCGGACACAACTCCTGACGAGACCACGGAAGCCACGGAGGAACCCGAGGCGACCACGGAGCCGACAGTAGAGGCAACTACGGAAGCCACGGAGGAGCTGGTGGAGGAGACCACCGACCCGACGGAGAGCACCGAGATCGCGCTCTTTGCGGATGAACCGGCCGAGGACGAAAATCGGGGCAAGAACTACGTTCCCCCCCGCGACACCTCCGGCGACCCGCTGTATAAGATCCTCCATATCGACGCGGGGCGGAAGTACACGAGCCTTGCGTCGCTGAAGACCATGGTCGATTACGTCGCCATCAACGGCATGAACCAGATCGACCTGTACCTGTCCGACAATCAGGGCCTGCGCTTTGGCGTCACGGATTCTAACGGGAACTTCATCATCAGCGCCAACGGAACGACCTATGATCTGACCCCGGCGCTGGGCTACTACGATAATTCCGCCGCCGAGCCGTCCAAGTCCACGGACAAGATCAACAACTGGCTCTCCCCCGCCGAGATGAAGGAACTGATCCTCTACGCGGCGGCCAAGGGCGTGGACATCGTTCCCAGCATCAACATGCCCGGCCACATGGCGGCGATTTTGCAGGGCAGCGGCGATGAGCGAATTTCCGCGTTCGGCAAGACCTTCTGGTCTCCGAGCGAGTCCACCCACTATTCCAACGAGTCTCTGGACATGGGGAACGTGGAAGCGGTGAACTTTGCGCTGGCACTGCTGGACGCTTACTGCAGCTATTTCCACGGCATTACCGACGCGGACGGCAACCCTCTGGTCAAGTATTTCAGCATCGCCGCTGACGAGTACGGTCAGGACCTGGAGCATTTTGCGTGGGGCGGCAGCGGCTTCGGCACCGCCTACATGAATGCAAAGGGCGAATATGACGGTCTGGTTCAGTTCCTGAACCGGGCGGGCAACGTCATCAAGTCCTACGGCATGACCCCCCGCGCCTTCAACGACGCTTTCCTCAGCGACGGCAACACCAACGCTGCGGCGCTGGGGCTGAATACCGACTACCAGCTCTACTACTGGGGCGGCGGCTGGGGCGGCATGAAGAACGCCGACCCGGATGTCCTGAACGACAACGGGTTCAAGGTCATCAACTGCAATTCCAACTACTATTACATCTGCTGTCACGGCGGACACTACGGCAGCTACATCGACACGGTTGACGCCATCCGGAACAAGCCCTTCGAGCTGAAGACCTTTGCGACCGGCGCGGTGAGCTTCAATCCTGCGGGCGCCATGTTCTGCATCTGGTGCGACCACTGCACCGGCGGTGCGTCCCACGAGGCGGACGTGACCGGCAACGCCATGGAGGTCATGACTGAGTGGGCGGCCTGCCTGTCGGCCGTGCCGGATGAAAACTATGAGTACGTGGAGAAGACCGATGCCACCGGCGTCAAGGTCGGCGCGGCGGGTCTGAGCGAGATCGCCGTGGACAAGCTGGATACCAACCCGACGATCCTCGCCGCGGCGGCGGGAAAGGTTCAGACCTATTCCGTGCAGATGCTGAACGCCCAGCGGGACTATACCGGCTCTTACCGCGTTTTCCTGCCCATTCCCGATGGCTGGAATGCCGCGAAAGTCCGGGGCTTCACGGTGGGTGAGCTTGTGGCCGCCATGTCGGCCGATAACGAAGCCACCCTGCCCGTGCGGGAGGCCAACGGCAATGTGAAGGACGGCTATTACGTTCTGGATGTGGACACGCCCTATGCCGCCGTAGGCATTTACGAGGCCGCCGACGCCGCCGAGGGACAGAAAGTGGTGAACATCACCCTGAATGTTGGCGATACTTACGACCTTGGGACGCTGACCGGCGATTACCGAGCGTTTGCAAAGGCATATGGCGCGTTCAAGATTGAGCAGACCGGCTTTACGGACGCTGTGGCGGGAACGCCTGCGGTTGACCCCACCGCCGCCGATATGAGCGCATTGGTTTCCGGTGAGTCGTATCTCATCAGCGACGGCAACGGGAATTATCTGTCCTTTACCGCTCCCTCCACGATCACCAACTCGGCTGACCCCCTGACCGCGACAAAGTGGAAGGTGACCGTCAATTCGGACGGAACATATTCTTTCTCCACGTCCTATGTGCAGTGGGGTTCGACATCAACCGCCTATCTGGCATTGCAGACATATAATCCTTATGTCCTTGTTACAACCTCCGCTGCCGCAAACCTCACCTACGAATCTGGCAGCGGGTTCCGTATCCACCTGAAAAACTGGGAAAGAGACAACGACTATTATCTGGAATATACGGGCAGCAGCTGGGCGTTTACCATGGACACGGTTTCCGGCTCAGCCGCGGCGATCTACACCCCCGGAACAGAAGGAACACCGGATGTGCCCGCGACCACGACCCTTCGGCTGACCGCGACCGAAGCGGGTACGGCTTCCGTCACCATCGACAACACGACCTACAACGTAACGGTGGTTGCCGCTGTGACCAGCGCCCGCTGCGAGGAGCACGATATCACTGTTTCCGGCCACGGCGTCAACGGCCTGACCTGCGCGGCGGACAGCTCTGTCACGTCCGTCGCCGGGTACGAGTCCGTTGCCGACGTGAAGATCACCGGCTACAGCCTGACCCCCACCGTGGACAATGCCGCTTACAAGGGCGAGGTTCAGGTCAAGATGCCCGTTCCCGCTGACTGGCTTACGGAGGGCGGCGTCATTCAGGCGTTCCTGAAGCAGGATGCCGGAACGGCGGCCATCCCTGTGACCATCGAGAACGGCTACGCGACCTATACCGTCCCCGGCGGAACGGTTTCCGGCCTGTTCAAGCTCCCCGCCGGTTACTTCACCAAGGAAGTCAACGTCCTGATGGGCGACAACTCCACCGTGACCCGTCTTCAGCAGGGCGCTTATACCGACAAGGATGTCTATTACTGCGACGACAAGGGCTTTGTTACCGTCACGTCTGAGGTGACGTCCCCCTACGTTCCCGCATTGCCGGCAGGTATCGTGTCGGCCATCAATGTGGGAGATAATTACGTCATCACCGATGGAAATGGCAACTACCTGACGATTGAAAATGGCCAGATGGCGAATACCAACGACCCTGACAAAGCGGCAAAGTGGAATTGCCTTTCTACCGACAGAGGTACATATCGCCTGATAAGCGGCGGCTATAATTTGAATAACACAGGTAGTGGCTTCTTCATTAGCACGGATGGCGGCGCAAACTGGTGGTCACCATACTTTGACCCGGAGCTTGGCCTGTACAAGAATGGGCAGTATCTTGTCTTCAAAGATGGAGCATGGACTACCAGCGCGGATTCGACAGGCCACAGCATCGTGTATGGCACCGGCTCTGACGCGGTTCCCGCGAAGTCCACCGTCACCATTACGAGCCATGACCAGACCGGTACCACGTCGGTAATCGTCGGCACGGTCAAGTATAACATCACCATTGCGGACAAGTCTCTGGTCGATAGCAAGGTCAGGATCCACTCCATGATTACCAACGACTTGGTTCTGATCGGCGGAAGCGATGCGTCCCCGGTGTGCCATGTGGACGTCAACGCGGCAATGCCGGGCGTCAACACCGAGGAAGGCATTGACATCACCAAGTTGTTCCCCACCAACGCCGTCCGCAAGGACGACAGAATGGTCTTCTGGAAGATGACATGGCTGCCTGCCGGTAACCATCAGGGAACCGAGAGCGGCTCGCCCTATCTGACAGGCGACTACGAGGGAGGTATTGCGGGTCAGACCGGCACCATGACCGGCTACGCCAGCCGCGCCGATTTCACAAGGCTGCGCTATTATGAAGGCAGATGGGAATTCTATCTGGATGCCGAGCTGGACGCATGGGACACCGGCGCCAAGTGGGGCAAGGATAAGAACGGCGACGGCGTTATCACAGCCGAGGAATCTCAGGGCTGGTATCCCGTCAACCCCACGGAAGCGGAGCGCACCGAGCTGAATATGAGCGACATCGCTGCCGGTGACGGCCAGATCGTTGCCTACTACCTGCAGGTCACGGACGTCACCCGCGAGGTCATCACAAACGTTGCGGACTGGGGCCCTGCCATTGACGACAGCCGGAACGTCGGCTACGGCAAGAACTACGTTCTGCTGGACTTTGCGGTCCGTTACGAGGACGGCGTCCGCAACCCCAACGAGACCGGCACCTTCCCCTATTCCGAGGGCAGCTACAATACCGCCGGAGAGAAGTACACCACCGACAAGACCATGGGCTTCCACTGCACGGAAGGCTGGGGCGATGTTGAGAAGCGGGACGATGGCACCCTGTGGCGCAAGATCAACACCATCATGGCCACCACGGACAAGATCGACGGCTACGAGATCTACATGATCACCACCACAAGGTCCGACGAAACCAAGCAGCTTTCTGACGTGGATATGTCCCATAACAAGCGCAGCTCGGATGGTTCCGGCGGCTATGACTACGATACCAAGACGGAAACCGTCGTCTGGCTGAAGGATGAAAACGTTCGGTACAACACCGAAGAATTCCTGCTGGATGAGAATGTCGCCTATGGCTACCGGGAAAACGGCACCCATACCAGCGGCGTTCCTCTGGTGGACTCCGTGACCATTCAGAATGAGCACGCGGTGCTGGTCACCTACTACGTCCGCTACGTCGGCAACACTGAGGATGCGCTGCATGTGCATTACATCAACCGCAGCCTCAACAACATTGAGTTCTACAATTACGGCATCCGCGTCAAATCTGGCACGTTGTTCGATACGACCTTCGCGCGGACGGATAACGAATACGGCCTGACCGGCAATACCGTGGTCAACTACTACGACGTTACCCAGACCGTTCAGGGCGACCCCAGAGAAATTCTGGACGTTCCCAGCTTCTACCGCAGCACGAAGCTGACGCTGGTGGAGGTTCGCCGCAGCGAGGACGGAAAGGATCTTTACCTCTACTACGACACCGACAACGCCAAGGACATGGTCGTTGACTTCGGCCTGCCGGTGGAGATCACCCAGAAATCCCTGCAGCTGGAGCTGAATCAGGACGAGACTCTGCGGTACATTACCGCCATTGACGGAACGGAAACGGAGACTGTTCAGGGTAAGTATTACGTCCAAAAGGCGGAGTATGGCTACTTCTACACGGATCTTGCGACCGGCCAGTGCTACTACATTCCCTTCACCGTTATGCGGGGAACGGAAAGCATGCGTATGGCAGTCACGACGGATAAGACCACGTCCTCCAACCCCCACCGCTACGTCATGTCGGTCTTCCCGGCCACCACTGTGTACTACGAGGAATACTTCGCAAAGTACGAAGGCACATGGACGGGCAATACCACGAGGCCGGACATGGGTGAGAACTACGTTGGTCGGTACATGGGGCAGCAGCAGGGCGCGTACCCCGGCATGACCGATGCGTACAACTACGGCTACGACACCGTTTACGGCGGCGACGCAAAGACCGAGGCTGCCACTACGACCCCCGGCTCCAAGGCCACCTTCGAGTTCACCGGCAACGGTTTCGAGATCTACGCCGACTGCACGACCAGCACCGGCACGGTCATGGTCGCGCTGTACAAGGTTGACGGCCAGACCGAGAAGATGAAGTCCATGTACATGGTGAACACCGTCAGACAGAGCGGCGAAAGCGCCCTGACGCAGTACGAGGGCGAGAGCCACAATACGCCCATCGTCAGCGTCAGAGACCTGGAGTACGGCGACTACAAGGTCGTGATGGTTCTGACCAACTATTCGGCGGCGAACTTCGTGTTCGACGGCTTCCGCGTGTTCAACACGATGGACAGCGCCATCGACAAGAAGGTGTACGACAAGGACGCTGAGTCCCAGCCGAAATTCGTGGAAGTTCGGGACAACGTTCTTGTGGCCAACCTGCCGAACAAGGACGCGATCGACGAAAAGAGCGTCTATATCAACCAGATCGCCGAGGGCGTTTCCGGGCAGGTCTACACCCTGAAGGGCGACCAGAAAGTCACCGCGGTGCTGATGACCGAGGGAGGCGCCGCCCTGAAGGACGCGGATGTAACGGACTATCTGGACAACGGTACCAAGAATGAGGTCTATGTCCGTCCGGGTCAGTATCTGCTCATTACGCTGCCCAGCGAGGAGATTGCGGCAAAGACCCAGATTGGCCTGAAGACCCTGACCGGCACCGCGACTCTCGGCACGAAGACGATCAGTCAGACCAATATGTACTACGAGGGCATGAACGACGGCGCCACGATCAAAATTCAGAACCCGTGGGGTGCGGCTTCCATCATCTCCGTAACGGACCTGAAGGTTCCGGGCGGCATTCCCGCGGACAGCACTGCCGACACCCGGAGCCTGCAAAGCGGCGTCCGGCAGGCGCTGCTGTGGATGGGCTACAGGGAAGAACCCAAGCCCACGGAGCCGGAACCCACGGAACCGGAAGTCACCGAGCCGGAGGTAACGGAACCGGTAACTACGTAGCCGAAGCCTACCGAGCCGGCGCCCACGGAGCCGAAGGTTACAGAGCCGAAGTCCACAGAACCGAAGGCAACGGAACCCAAGCCTACGGAACCGGCAACCACGGAGCCGAAGGTCACAGAACCCAAGCCCACGGAACCGGCACCGACCGAACCGGGAGTCACCGAGCCGAAACCCACCGAGCCGGACACCGTCATTCCCGGGGATACTTACGTTTCCGGCAAGGCGTACCACCGGGGCGACACCGTTGTGTTCAACGGCAAGACTTACAGAGCCAAGTGGTGGACGCGGGGTGAGAATCCCGAAACGTCTCAGGTCTGGGAGCTGGTGGACGACGGCAATCAGACTGCCGCCCCCGCCGCATGGTCGCCGTTCAAGATCTACACCGCCGGTATGCAGGTGACCTACAAGGGCCGCGTCTACGAAGCCAAGTGGTGGACGATCGGCCTCGCGCCCGGCAAGGGCTGGTGGAGCGCGTGGAAGCAGATCTCCTGATACTGGATTTTAATAAAACGGTTAAAAAACAGTTTTATTAGGCCGCGTTTCAGCGGTCTGCGGCGTAGCCGCTAAAATCGCAGTCCATACATTTCTCGCCGCCACCAGCGGCCTGCGAAGTATTCGCAGGATAAAATGGTATTAACCATTTTATCGAGAAATAGTATGACAATAAAACGCGGGACGTTCTGCCGGTAGACGGCGCTGCGTGAGCTGCCAGAAAGCCAGTGGGGCGCTGATGAAAGAATCAGCGCCCCACTTTGCCATACGGAACTGCAATTAAAATCTTTAGAAAAGTTTTTAATCAGGAAATGGTGTCAGAAAAGCGGAATGGAGGATGGAAATGGAATCGAACGCAAGGATAACGGATTTCCTGTTCAACAAGGCCAGCGGGCGAAAGATCCCCCTGAACGGAACCTTTGAGCTGTCCCCCGAATGCAATTTTGCCTGCCGGATGTGCTATGTCCGCAAGTCCCGCCGGGAAATTCTTACCCACGACCGCCCCATGGTGACCTTGGAGCAATGGCTGGAAATTGCCCGTCAGGCGAGGGCGCAGGGACTATTGTATCTTCTGCTCACCGGCGGCGAACCCTTCCTCTGGCCGGATTTCTGGAAGCTGTACGACGCGCTGATCCACATGGGTTTCCTCGTTTCCATCAACACCAACGGGTCGCTCATTGACGACGAGGCCATCCGAAAGCTGCAAGAGCTGCCGCCGACCCGGGTCAACATTACTCTGTACGGCGCGTCGGATGCCACGTATGAAAGACTCTGCGGCGCGAAGGGCGTCTTCTCCCGGGTCGATGGGGCGATCGGCGGTCTGAAAGCCGCGGGGGTCCCCGTGAAGCTGAACTGCTCCCTGACGCCCTACAACGCCTGCGATCTGGAAGCCATCACCCGCTACGCTCAGGAGAAGGACATTTATTTGCAGGTGAACACCTACATGTTCCCGCCCATCCGCCGGGATGCGTCCATGGTGGGGGAAAACGACCGCTTTACGCCCCACGAGGCCGCGTACTACCACATGAAGCGCTACCAGCTGCAAACTACCCCGGAGGAATACCGCAGCTTCCTGTGCCAGACCGCCGAGGGGATGGAGCAGCCCATCGGGCTGGACGAATCCTGCATCGACCCCGTGGACGGCAAGATTCGCTGCCGTGCGGGCAACGCTTCCTTCTGGATCACATGGGACGGCTGGATGGTGCCCTGCGGCATGATGCCCGAGCCAAAGGTGGAGCTGATGAACCGCCCGTTTTCGGACGTATGGAAGGAGCTTGCCGATATCAGCGACGGCCTGACGCTTTCCGGCCTGTGTGCCCAATGCCCTGACCAGAAGATCTGCCACTCCTGCGTTGCCATTGCGGTGTCGGAGACGGGCAGCTACAGCGGAATTCCCACATATCTGTGTCACATGATGACGGAAATGCGGAAAATCGCGGCCGCAGAGCTTGCGGGCGAGACGGAATAAAGTATAGTAACGGCGCAAACGATTTTACACAAAACAGTTTAGTAAAAGACGTGTGGCTAAAATCTGCCCAAAAACAGGATGAAAATAATTCGCACCAACGGTGGGAATTTCAGGCTGATTATAGTAACCAAACTTTCAAGAACCTGGAGATTCTTGCCTACGGTAGTGCGTTCTATATGAATACCTA
>OHBM01002391.1_pt1 | contig 12560 bp, 12 predicted proteins | sample 1577251 | NCBI WGS metagenome assembly OHBM01 (sample SAMEA3541557, study PRJEB24748) | human gut metagenome | biome: human gut; feature: human-associated habitat; material: faeces | place: China | collected 2012
GCCCTTTCCGGCCAGCCGGTGGGGACTTTGGGCGCCGACGTGGGCCGTGCCCGCCGCAACAGCGCGGAAAGCGCCCTGCGTGCCGGCCTGATGGCCGACGGCACCCTGGAGACGGCCCAGGCCCTGGAAGCCGCCCGCGAAGAGCGGGAAAAGGCCTGTGCGGCCCAGCGCATGCTGCTCTGGAGCTGGCTGCAGGAAGAGCGCCTGGCCGAACTCCAGGCCCTGAGCTCCAGCCTGAGCAGCAGCAATGCCCGTCTGCAGGCCGCGCTGGACATGGACCCCGCCGATCTTGACGAGACGGCCCTGCTGGCGGGCGATGCCCGCGACACGGAGGCCGCCCTGGCCACGCTGGCCACCCTCAACAGCCCCGTGCATGTGGACGATTCCCTGCTGCCCGCCTGGCCCCGTCTGCTGGACGCCGTGGTGCGCTTTGCCCCGGCGGACTGCCTGCTGCTGGCCGAGGGCCGCATGCGCCGCGACCTGCTGGACGGTCAGGGCGAGCTGGAGTTCCGGCCCCTGCCCGACGACAGCCCCCTGCGCCTGTGCGATGCGGAAGGCAACGCCGTATCCCTGTTGCAGGCGCGTGCCCCCCTGTGGCGCATCCTCGGGCGTCCGCGTGCGCCCCGCTGCTGCCCCGGCTGGCAGGAAGAACGCACTGTAGTGCTGCGCGGGGACGACTGATGGGCAAACATTTCCCGCACGGCCTTACCGGCATCATCTTCGACTGTGACGGGGTCATGATCGATTCCCGCGCCGCCAACGCCATCTTTTACAACAAGGTGCTGGCGGCCCTGGGACTGCCGCCCCTGACCCCGGAGCAGGATGCCTATACGTTCATGGCCACGGCTCGGCAGGCGCTGGAATACATCGTACCTCCCGAGATGCATCAGCGCATGTATGAAGTGGTGCGGACGGAGGTCATCTATTCGCGCGACATCGTTCCCCTGCTGCAGATCTATCCCGGTTACCGGGAATTCCTTGAGCTCGCGCACGGTCACGGCATGCGTCTGGCCGTGCATACCAACAGAACTGCGGAAGGGATGCAAAGGGTTCTGGACTTTTTGGCGTTGCCCTCCTATTTTAATCCTGTAGTCACGGCGACGGAAGCAGCCCCCAAGCCCGCCCCCGATGGGGTGCGGCTGATCCTTGAACAGTGGAGGGCCGATCCTGGGCAGGTGCTTTTTGTGGGCGACAGTCCCAACGACCAGAAAGCCGCCACCGCCGCAGGCGTCGTGTTCGCGGCCTTCGGCGGGGAATTGCAAGGCCCGCTCGCGGCAGCCGGTTATGACGAACTGGCCGGGCTGCTGCAAAATGAATGGGAGTAGGCATGTTTTTTGTACAGAATGTCATCCTGGCCGTGGTCGATCTGCTGGCCATAGTCCTCAATCTGTATTTCTGGGTTGTCATCGTGGCGGCCGTGCTTTCGTGGGTGCGTCCCGATCCCTACAACCCTGTGGTGCGCGCGTTGCGCACCCTGACGGAACCCGTGTTCTACCGGGTGCGGAAATGGTTGCCCTTCACCTATACCAACGGCATCGATTTCTCGCCTGTGGTGGTGCTGCTGGTCATCCAGCTCATCAACCGCATCGTCATCGCATCACTGGCCCAGTTTGCCGCTACTCTGGTGTAGCAGCGGTTTGTCGTAACGGGCGCCATGCCGGGCGCCGAACATCTAACGCTGGAGATTTCTTATGGATCAGCATGAAATTGAACTCATCGAACAGCTACTGCCCACTGATCCGGAGCTGAAATCCCTATGGGAAGACCACGTCATTTACAGCAAGCAGGTAGAAAAGCTGGAAGCCAAGTCTTTCCGTACCCCCACCGAGGAACAGACCCTGAAGCAGCTTAAGAAACAAAAACTTGAAGGCAAAACCAAGCTCATGGAGCTCTTGGATAGCCATCGCGCCGGAGCATAACTGCTGGCGCAGGAGTTGACCCTATGGAACTCACAGGTGCGCAGATTCTCCTTGAATCCCTTAAAAAAGAAGATGTTGATGTACTGTTCGGTTACCCGGGCGGTGCTGTGATTGATATTTATGACGAGTTGCCGCGGCATCCGGAACTGAAGCATGTTCTGGTGCGGCATGAACAAGGGGCTGTGCACGCGGCTGATGGCTATGCCCGTGCCTCCGGCAAGGTTGGGTGCTGTCTGGTCACTTCTGGACCCGGCGCCACCAATACCGTTACGGGCATAGCCACAGCCTACTGTGATTCCATTCCGCTGGTCGTCTTCACGGGACAGGTCCCCACGCAGCTCATCGGTAACGACGCCTTCCAGGAAGTCGATATCGTGGGCATCACCCGTCCCTGTACCAAACACAATTTTCTGGTGAAGGACGTGCGCAACCTGGCCAAGACCATCCGCCAGGCCTTCTATCTTGCGCGCTCCGGTCGCCCCGGGCCTGTCCTCGTGGACCTGCCCAAGGATATCATGCAGGCCCGTACGGAATTCGTCTGGCCTGAAGATATCTTCATGCGCAGTTACAATCCCACCTACAAGCCCAACCTGAACCAGCTGCGCCGTACGGCCGAAGAGCTGGCCAAGGCCCGCAAGCCCATCATCCTGGCGGGCGGCGGCGTCATCATGGCCAATGCTTCGGAAGTCCTTTGCGAGCTGGCCCACGAACTGGACATCCCCGTGGCCACCACGCTCATGGGCCTGGGCGCCTTCCCCGCCAACGGCGACCTGTGGCTGGGCATGGTGGGCATGCATGGCACCTACGCTGCCAACATGAGCATCAACCATGCGGACCTGCTGGTCTGTGTGGGCGCGCGCTTCGACGACCGTGTGACCGGCCGTCTGCAGGACTTCGCCTCCCATGCGCGCATCGTGCATATCGATATCGACCCCACCTCCATCCGCAAGAACGTGGAAGTGGACGTGCCCGTGGTGGGCGACTGCCGCCAGGCCCTGGAAGGCATCCTGGAGATCTGCCGCGCCAAGATGGCCGATACCGACTGGTCGGGCATGCATGCCGACTGGCTGCAGACCGTGCATGAATGGAAGGCCAACCATCCGCTGGCCTACAACAAGAACGGCCACATCAAGCCGCAGCAGGTCATCGAGACCATGTACTCCATCACCAAGGGCGATGCCATCATCGCCACCGAGGTGGGGCAGAACCAGATGTGGGCCGCGCAGTTCTATACCTTCACCAAACCGCGCACCCTGCTGACCAGCGGTGGTCTGGGCACCATGGGCTACGGCTTCCCCGCGGCCATCGGCGCGCAGTTCGCCTTCCCGGACAAGCTGGTCATCAACGTGGCCGGTGACGGCTCCATCCAGATGAACATCCAGGAACTGGCCACCGTGGTGCAGAACAAGATCCCGGTCAAGGTGGTCATCCTCAACAACGGCCATCTGGGCATGGTCCGCCAGTGGCAGGAACTTTTCTACAATCGCAACTACAGCCATACCAATATGGAGGCCCAGCCCGACTTCGTGAAGCTGGCTGAGGCCTACGGCGCCGAAGGCTACCGCATCAGCAAGCCCGAAGAGCTGGAAGACGTGCTGCGCAAGGCCCTGACCTCGCCCAACCCGGCCTTCATCGACGTCATGGTTGAGCGCGAGGAAAACGTCTATCCCATGGTGCCCGCCGGGGCCGCCCTGGATGAGATGCTTTTGGTGTAGAGGAGGAACGCCATGCAAAGACATGTTCTTTCCGTGCTGGTGGAGAACGAGCCCGGTGTGCTCAGCCGCGTGGCCGGCCTGTTCAGCGGCCGCGGCTTCAATATCGATTCGCTCAATGTGGCGCCCACCCTGGAAGAGGGCGTTTCGCACATGACCATCACCACCTACGGTGACAGCCAGATACTGGAGCAGATCATGAAACAGCTCCACAAGATCGTGACCGTCATCAAGGTGATGGATTTTGCCGACATGTCCGCCATCGAACGCGAGATGATGTTCGTCAAGGTGCAGGCCGAAGGCCCCGCCCGCAGCGAGATCCTGCGTACCGTGGAGATCTTCCGCTGCAAGGTGGTGGACGTCAGCTCCAGCGAGATGACCATCGAGGCCACCGGCGACCACGACAAGCTGGACGCCATCCTGAGCCTGCTGCACCGCTTCGGCATCAAGGAAGTGGCCCGCACCGGTTCCGTGGCCATGCGCCGCTCCAAAAAGTGTGAATAGCATCCCCGGCGGCGGGATCGCGAACGGTCCCCCACCGGAAGATGACGGCAAATTTGCCTGAGGGATGCCGTGACGCTTGACATTTGCGCCGCGGCATCCCAAATAGAAGTTTCCCCCTCGGGAATACCGAGTATTTTTCCATTGAAAAGGACAAGAGCCATGAAAGTTTACTATGATCAGGATGCCGATCTTTCCGTCTTGAAAAACAAGACTGTGGCCATCATCGGTTACGGCAGCCAGGGCCATGCCCATGCCCAGAACCTGCGCGACTCCGGCGTGAAGGTCGTCGTGGGCCAGCGCCCCGGCGGTGCCAACTACGAGCTGGCCAAGCAGCACGGCTTTACCCCCGTGTCCGCTGCCGAAGCTGCCGCTCAGGGCGACCTGATCATGATCCTGCTGCCTGACGAAGTGCAGGCCGCCGTGTACGAAAAGGACATCAAGCCCAACCTGACTCCCGGCAAGGCTCTGCTGTTCGCCCACGGCTTCAACATCCATTTCAACCAGATCGTGCCTCCCAAGGACGTGGACGTGTTCCTGATCGCCCCCAAGGGTCCCGGCCATCTGGTGCGCCGTACCTTCACCGAAGGCGGCGGCGTGCCCTGCCTGGTGGGCATCCAGCAGGACGCCACCGGTGAAGCCCTGAAGGTGGCCCTGGCCTACGCCAAGGGTATCGGCGGCACCCGCTCCGGCGTTATCGAGACCAGCTTCCGTGAAGAGACCGAAACCGACCTCTTCGGCGAACAGGCCGTGCTGTGCGGCGGTATCTCCGCCCTCATCAAGGCCGGTTTCGAAACCCTGGTGGAAGCCGGTTACCAGCCCGAAATGGCTTACTTCGAGTGCATGCACGAAATGAAGCTGATCGTTGACCTGATGTACGAAGGCGGCCTGTCCCGCATGCGTTACTCCATCAGCAACACGGCTGAATACGGCGACTATGTGACCGGCCCCCGCCTGATCACCGACGCCGTGAAGAAGGAAATGAAGGCCGTGCTGAAGGACATCCAGAGCGGCAAGTTCGCCCGTGACTTCATCCTCGAAGCCCGCGCCAACTATCCCATGTTCATGGCCACCCGCCGCAACGAAGCCAACCACCAGCTGGAGCAGGTGGGCAAGGAACTGCGCGGCATGATGACCTGGCTGAAGAAGGACAAGAAGGACTAGTTCCGCTGTCCGTCATGACGCTCACAAAGGGGGACTTCGGTCCCCCCTTTTTGTTTCGGAGGCCGGGCAGGGGCGTTGAAAAGAAGGCCTGTGATGTGGCCGTGCAGGCAGCGGCCGTCATTCTGCCCCGGGACTTCCCGCGGCAAGACAGCGGGAAGGACAGGCTCCGTCCCTGTTCCGGGAGGGAGCGGCCCCGTCCGGCCGATGACCAGTGCATCCCGGCACGATGAGACAAAGGGAGGAAAACTGTGGCACCGGATACGGCATTCTATGACCAGCGCGCGGCCAGCTACGCTGCGGCATCCCATGATATGGACCTGCGGCCCCTGTATGCCCGTTTTCTGCCGCATGTGCGCCCCGGCGGGCTCATCCTTGATGCCGGTTGCGGCTCGGGGCGGGACGCGCTGGCTTTCCGGCAGGCGGGCTTCCGGGTGGAGGCCTTCGATGCTTCGCCGCAGATGGCCCGGCAGGCAGCGCTCCTGCTGGGGCAGGAGGTGCCCGTGCTCTGCTTCGAAAGGGAAAGGAATTGGGAGAAATGGATTTAGATTCTATTATTCGCCTTCATCCCGAAATTGTGATAGTGGATGAATTGGCACATACCAATGTGGAAGGAAGTCTGAATGAGAAACGTTGGCAAGATGTAATGACATTGTTGGATGAAGGAATCAATGTGATTTCGGCAATTAATATTCAGCACATTGAAAGTGTGAATGAAGAAGTACAGGAGATTACGGGTATTGAAGTAAAAGAACGGGTCCCCGATAGTGTGATTCAGGAAGCGGATGAGGTGGTGAATATTGATTTGACAGCAGAAGAAAACGGAATGCTGATTTTGGAAAAGGGAACTTACCTTACCTCTTCGCTTTTTCTGAAAAGCAATATGGAATTTCATTTTGAAGAGGGTGCAAGATTGTTGGCATCCATACATGATGAAGCATATCCCATGATGGATACAAGAGTTGCCGGCATTGAAATGAAATGGTATCCCGGTTTTGTGAATGTGCGTGGACAGAAAAACGTGACCATCAGCGGTAAAGGAGTTATTGACGGTCAGGGTGAACACTGGTGGGCCAAATATTGGGGAGATGACCGAAAAAGCGGTTTACGCGGAATCTATGAGCCCTATGGTCTTCGTTTCAACGGCGACCCAGCATCAGCCCTGCTCGAAGTGCTGGACCCGGAACAGAACAATGCCTTCCACGACAATTATCTCGATATGGATTACGACCTCTCCAAGGTGCTCTTCATCGCCACAGCCAATGACCTGAGCGTCATTCCGCGTCCGCTCCTCGACCGTATGGAGCTGATAGAAGTAGGCGGCTACATCACCGAAGAGAAGACAGAGATTGCCAAGCGCCATCTCGTACCGGAAGAGCTGGAAAGCACCGGACTCGACAAGGTTTCGCCAAAGGTAAGCTTCAACAAGAATGCCCTCGAATTCATCATCGAGCATTATACCCGTGAGAGCGGCGTAAGACAGCTGAAGAAGCAGATTGACAAGAGTCTGCGCAAGATGGCTTACAAACTTGCCTGCAACCAGGAGCTGAAGAACTACACCATCACCCCTGCCGAAGTAAAAGATCTGCTGGGCAATCCGCCGTTCAACCGCGACATCTACCAGGGCAACGACTATGCAGGAGTGGTAACCGGACTTGCCTGGACCTCAGTGGGAGGCGAAATCCTCTACATCGAAACCTCGCTCAGCAAGGGCAAGGCAGGCAAGCTCACCCTGACCGGAAACCTGGGCGACGTGATGAAGGAATCAGCCATTATCGCACTGGAATACGTCAAGTCGCACATCGACCTGCTGCAGGTAGACTACCGCATCTTCGAGCAGTGGAACATCCACATCCACGTGCCTGAGGGAGCCACCCCGAAAGACGGTCCTTCTGCCGGAATCACCATCGCCACCAGCATCGCCTCAGCCATCACCCAGCGCAAGGTGCGTGCCAACACAGCCATGACCGGCGAGATAACCCTCCGCGGCAAAGTGCTCCCGGTAGGCGGAATCAAGGAGAAAATTCTGGCAGCCAAGCGGGCAGGAATCAAGCACATCGTGATGTGCAGGGAGAACCAGAAGAACGTAGAGGAAATACCGGAGAAATATCTCAAGGGCGTAGACTTCCACTATGTAGAGAACGTGGCTGACGTCTGGCAGTTCGCGCTGACCGACGAGAAGGTGAAAACCCCTACAGACTTCAGCATTGAGGAAAATGATAAAAAAGAATAGAAATGAAATTTGAATTACAAGTAACAGATAAAGCAAGCGATGCGCGTACAGGCATCATCACCACCGACCACGGACAGATCAAGACCCCAATCTTCATGCCCGTAGGAACCGTAGGAAGCGTGAAGGGCGTCCACTTCGAGGAGCTCAAGAAGCAGGTCATGGCACAGATTATCCTCGGAAACACCTATCACCTCTACCTGCGCCCAGGTCTTGACGTCATCAGGGCAGCAGGCGGATTGCACAAGTTCAACGGCTGGGACCGTCCTATCCTCACCGACAGCGGCGGCTTCCAGGTCTTCTCGCTCACCGGCATCCGCAAGCTCAAGGAAGAAGGCTGCGAGTTCCGCTCCCACATCGACGGCAGCAAGCACTTCTTTACACCGGAAAATGTGATGGACACCGAGCGCATCATCGGAGCCGACATCATGATGGCCTTCGATGAATGTCCACCGGGACAGAGCGATTACCAGTACGCCAAGAACAGCCTCATGCTCACCCAGCGCTGGCTAGACCGCTGCATCAAGCGGTTCAACGAAACCGAGCCCCTCTACGGCTATCAGCAGAGCCTCTTCCCTATCGTTCAGGGCTGCACCTTCCCGGACCTGCGCCGCGAAGCAGCCAAATACATTGCCGACAAGGGAGCCGACGGAAATGCCATCGGCGGACTTGCCGTAGGAGAACCTACCGAGGTGATGTATGAGATGATAGAAGTAGTGAACGAAATCCTGCCGAAAGACAAGCCGAGATATCTGATGGGCGTAGGAACCCCGCAGAACATCCTCGAAGCCATCGAGCGCGGCGTAGACATGTTCGACTGCGTAATGCCGACCCGCAACGGCCGCAACGCCATGCTCTTCACCTATCAGGGCACGATGAACATGCGCAACAAGAAGTGGGAGAAAGATTTCAGTCCGGTAGATCCAGACGGCTGCGACATCGACCTCGTAACCACGAAGGCCTACCTCCACCACCTCTTCAAGGCACAGGAGCTGCTGGCGATGCAGATAGCCAGCATCCACAACCTCTCTTTCTATCTGCGCCTCGTGACCGATGCCCGCCATCATATCGAGCAGGGCGATTTCGTGGCATGGAAGAATTCCATCATCGACCAGCTTGGCCGAAGAATTTAAGTAAGCAAGCATCATGAAAGATTTTAAGAAAATAAGAAAACACCGCCGGCTCTACCGCACCGGCCGATGGGCTTCCCGCAAGTTCGGGTGGCTCATCAGGGCTGTGCGCTGGCTGGCTCACAAGCTCCGGTTCCTGCGCATCTTCAGGTTTCTCAACCCGTTCAGGTACATCAAGAAGCTCGACTGGTACATTATCAAGAAGTTTCTGGGCTACTATTTCTTCTCCATCGCCCTGATCATCTCCATCGCCATCGTCTTCGACTTCAACGAGAACCTGTCAAAATTCACAGAGCACCATGCACCGGCGCGCGCAATCATCTTCGATTACTACGCCAACTTCGTGCCCTATTTTGCCAATCTCTTCAGTGCGCTGTTCGTGTTCGTGGCGGTCATTCTCTTCACCACCAAGCTGGCAAGCAATTCCGAAATCATCGCCATCCTGGCGTCGGGAGTATCCTTCAAGCGTCTCCTTCGCCCATACATGATTACCTGCGTGCTGCTCTCAGCCCTCTCCTTCGGGCTCTCAGCCTACGTCATTCCCCACGGAACCGTTATCAGGCAGAACTTCGAGACGATGTACAAGAACAAGAAGAAGAATACCAGTGCCGAGAATGTACAGCTGCAGGTAGACAAGGGAGTGATTGCCTATATGCAGCATTACGACAACAGCATGAAACGCGGCTACGGATTCTGTCTCGACAAGTTCCAGGACAAGAAACTCGTAAGCCACCTTACAGCGATGGACATCCAGTACGACACCATTTCCGACAGCAAGTATCACTGGAAGCTGAGCAACTGGAAAATCCGCAAGCTCCAGGGCATGAAGGAGCATATTACGAGCGGAGCCCAGAAGGACACCGTCATCATGATGGAACCTACCGACCTGGTCTATTCCAAGGGTCAGCAGGAAACCTTCACCAGTCCTGAGCTCCGCGATTACATCTCCAAGCAGATCAACCGCGGTTCGGGCAACGTAGTGCAGTACAAGGTAGAATACCACAAGCGCATCGCCTCTTCCTTCGCCTCGTTCATCCTCACCATCATCGGCGTCTCCCTCTCAGCCCGCAAGCGCAAAGGCGGCATGGGAGCAGCATTGGGCGTAGGACTTGCGCTGAGTTTCGGCTACATCATGCTGCAGACGATTTCTGCCACCTTCGCCATCCAGGCCAATTTCCCGCCTGTTCTGGCAGCGTGGCTTCCAAACTTCCTCTTCGCCATCGTAGCCTACTTCTGCTACCGCAAGGCACCGAGGTAATTATCAATTAATAATTAAGAGTTTATAGTTTATAGCAGCCGTGCCCCCCTATAAACTATAAACCGTAAACTGTAAACTATAGAAGAATGTATTTCGACGAATTAGATTTAAACGACAACGTGCTCGACGCATTATACGACATGCGCTTCGACACATGCACTCCAGTACAGGAAAAGTGCATTCCAGAGATATTAGAAGGTCACGATGTCTTGGGTGTAGCCCAGACCGGAACCGGCAAAACCGCAGCCTATCTGCTCCCAGTATTGAGCAAGCTCGATGACGGCGGTTATCCTAAAGACGCCATCAACTGCGTCATCATGTCACCAACCCGCGAACTCGCCCAGCAGATAGACCAGGCGATGCAAGGCTTCGGCTATTACCTGCAGGGCGTGAGCAGCGTAGCCGTATACGGCGGCAACGACGGCAACCGTTACGATCAGGAGTTGCGCAGCCTCCGCATGGGCGCCGATGTAGTCATCGCCACCCCGGGCCGTCTCATCTCCCATATCTCTCTGGGCAATGTAGACCTCAGCAAGGTAAGCTTCTTCATTCTCGACGAGGCCGACCGCATGCTCGACATGGGTTTCTCTGACGACATCAAGACCATCGCGGCAAAACTGCCAAAGACCTGCCAGACCATCATGTTCTCGGCAACCATGCCTGAGAAGATAGAAGAACTGGCTAAGACCCTGCTCAAGAATCCGGTAGAAATCAAACTTGCCGTCAGCAAGCCAGCCGAGAAAATCAAGCAGGAAGCATACGTATGCTACGAAACACAGAAGATGACTATCATCAAGGACATCTTCAAGGCGGGCGACCTGAAGCGCGTCATCGTCTTCAGCGGCAGCAAATTCAAGGTGAAGCAACTTGCAGCTTCCCTCCAGCAGATTGGAGTAAACTGCGGAGCCATGCACAGCGACCTGGAACAGGCTGAGCGCGACGATGTGATGTTCAAGTTCAAGAGCGGACAGTATGATGTTCTCGTAGCTACCGACATTGTGGCGCGCGGAATCGACATCGATGATATTGAGATGGTCATCAATTACGATGTTCCTCACGATACAGAAGATTACGTTCACCGCATCGGCCGTACAGCCCGTGCCAACCGCGATGGTAGAGCCATCACCTTCGTGAGCGAAGAAGACCAGTACTGGTTCCAGCAGATAGAGAAGTTCCTGGAGAAGGTGGTAGACAAAATGCCTCTCCCTGAGGGATGCGGCGAAGGTCCTGAATACATCAAGCTCAACAAGCCGAAGAAGAAAGGCGCAAACGGAAGAAACAACAGACGCGGAAACAGCGGAAACGGCGAGAGCGGAAAGAACAGCGCCAAGAACCGCCGACAGAAAGACCGCGACCAGACTTCTCACAAGCGTAAGCCAAACAAGCCAAACGAGCGTCAGGAAAAAGAGCCACGCAACAACGAGCAGCAGCCTCAGCAGGGCAACAGGCAGCAGAACGCAAAGCAGCAGCCACAGCAAGGTAACAGGCAGCAGAACGCAAAGCAGCAGCCACAGCAGGGCAACAGGCAGCAGAACGCAAAGCAGCAGAACAGAAAGCCAGCCCAGTCAGGCGAGCAGCCAAAGAACAGCAACAGCCAGAAGCGCCGCAATAACAGCAATAACAGCAACCAGCAGCGCCCAGGCACCGAGAACAATGTTCGCCCAGGCAGCAACGGCCGTGGCAGAGGCGTAGCCCAGAAAAAGGGCGACAAGCCGGCTGCACGCAAGCACACCCCTATCGTAAATCCACAGAAGAAAGAAAACGCTGTGAAGACATTCATCAAGCGCATCTTCGGATTCAAGAAATAGGAAATAAATTATCTTTTAAAAGGAAAGAGGAATGATGAAAGAGCTATCCCTCACCCCGCTCATGACCATCAGCCTCACACTGACGATCGGAATCATCATAGCCAAATGGGGCTATGATGATTTCAACATGCGCTTCTGGCTCATCATCTCCATCATTTCATGCGCCCTTGGCAGCATCATCTTTTTCCTTACTGAGTTCTTAAGCCAAAAAACTTACTTCAGCAGGAGCCACCAGTTTCTCATCTTCTCCCAATGCGTGATGATTCATTTATGCATCCTGAGCCTTGGGGCTTTTCTTACCTGTAAGCAAATAACAGATTCCCAAACCTCTACACAACTGAAAAACTGGCAGGAACTGTCTTACCTCACACGGGCAAAAATCAATACCGAACGCTATAAAAGCAATATTGAAAGCAAACTGGTTTCCCTTCACGTAAAACAGCAAGACTATGCAGTCATCGCAGCCATGGCGCTGGGCGACAAGAGCGCACTCGACTCGAACACCCGCAACAGTTACTCCATTTCCGGAGCCAGTCACATCCTGGCAGTAAGCGGACTTCATATAGGCATTATCTTCCAGCTTTTCATCTTTCTGCTAGGCGGCAGAAAGTACTCAGTTTACACCATCATCCTGTCCCTCATCTCTATCTGGACCTACGTTTTTCTCATAGGATTGCCGGCAAGTGCAGTCCGTTCAGCCATCATGCTTTCAGCCTACAGCTTAAGTTTAGCTTTTCATCGTACCGGCCTGCCGCTCAACACCTTAGCCTCAGCTTATATATTGATGCTCTTCATCAGTCCGCTCTATCTTTTCGAGTTGAGTTTCCAGCTTTCGTTCCTT
>OHBM01002398.1_pt1 | contig 12532 bp, 11 predicted proteins | sample 1577251 | NCBI WGS metagenome assembly OHBM01 (sample SAMEA3541557, study PRJEB24748) | human gut metagenome | biome: human gut; feature: human-associated habitat; material: faeces | place: China | collected 2012
ATATCATTTAAATTATTATATTTGGTATTATTACCTTCTATAATTTTTATTCTTTCATTATAATCACTTATTCTTACTAAGTATTCTTCTTTAGATATTAATTTATCTAAGTATAAATCTAATAGTTTATTCTTTTTAGTAGTTATCTTTTCTATCTCTAGATTATTATCTTTTTCTCTATTGTTTTTTTTATAATAATTCATTAATATATCAATAATACTTTTTTTATTAATATCTAATTTTTCTATTATTTTATCAAATATGTAGTTTAATTCACTATCTCTAATATTAGCTGAATCGCATACTTTTTTACCATTTTTTAAGTAGTTAGAACATACCCAGGTAGCATCACTTTTATCTTTTTTAAAATATCTTCGATAAAATATACTTTTATCATTAGAACAATATATTTTACTACTATATAGATATAACTCTTTATTATTAGTGGTCTTCTTATACTGTTTTTTTCTTTTAGATAGTCTATTATTAGCAAGAAGCCAAAGTTGCTCAGTTACTATTGGAGGGATAGAATCCATATCTTGACAAAGATACCATTCAGCTTCTTTTAGATAATTTACTTTCTTAGTCATATAATCAACTACTCTTGTTTTTCTTCCACAGTAATAACCTTTATATTTAGGATTTGCAATCATTCTAGAGACTGTTGATATAGAAAATTTATTTCCCATACTAGTTTTTATATTCTTGCTATTTAGTTCTTTTACTATTTTAGAAATAGATAATTTATCTATAGCATACTTTTTAAAAATACTTTCTACTACTCTAGCTTCATCTTCTACTATAACTAGTTTTTTACTTTCTTTATCTTTTTTATAACCATATAATAAATTATTTCCAAGAATCACTTTCTTTTCTATAGCCCTATTCATACCGAACCTTACTCTCTCTGATAGGCGTCTTACCTCATCTTGAGCAAGGGAAGCCATTATTGTAAGTCTTAATTCAGAATCAGGTAATATAGTATTAATATTATCATTCACAAAAAAAACAGCTACTCCATTATTTAATAATTCTCTTGTATATTTAATACTATCTAGAGTATTTCTTGAAAACCTTGATATCTCTTTAGTAATTATTAAATCAAACTTATCACTTTTTGAATCATTTATCATTTTCATAAACTGTTCCCTTTTAGTATCATTGGTACCTGTTATACCTTCATCTATATATGATGTTATATAAGTCCAGTTTAAGTTATTATCTATTACCTTTTTAAAGTGCTCTACCTGGTTTACTAAAGAGTTTTTTTGTTCTTTATGATCAGTTGATACTCTAGCATAGATTACTACTCTTAAATTAATCTCATTTATACTCATACCACTATTTAACATATTTCTAATATTAAGTAAATTAATAATAATCACCTAATTCTTTTAATAAACTATCTAAAGTATATTTATACGTTTGATAAGTTATTTTATCTTGATTATATAATTCTTGATTAACAGCAAGTACTAGTTTAAGAATTAATATTTCTTTAGTCATACTTAATTATATGGCAAAGAAAAAAAAGTATTAATTACTAATACTCTTTTATCTATTTCCAAGTTCTTTTTCAATATTTTTAATATCAGAAGAAGCACCTTCAGCTGACTCAGTTAATGATTTTTCAATATCCATTCTAACTTCATCAAATCTAGTTTTTAATCTTTCTACTTCTCCTTTAATATCAGCTACAATTGAATCAATATTTGCACTTGTTACACCAACATTAGTATAAGCATAATCGATATTATTTTTATACTCCTCCATTGATGAAGCAAATTTGGTTTTAATCATATCTACTTGAGCCATTATCGCTTGTACTGATACAGTATTTTCCATTATTATGCCTCCTTTAAATTATCTTTCATTTAGGTTTTCTAATTGTCCTAAAACATATTGTAAGTCTGCTATTCTTTGATTAATGTAATCATTGAATCTTTTTCCATCTTGATCAACAAATGTATCGATTTTATTAATAGCAACTTGACCTCCACTAGTTTTATAGTTTTGTTCAAAATTTTCATGAGTTTCTGTTCTTAGATAACTTAACTGTCTACTCATTTGTATATTAGATTCTTCTAATAATTTGATGGCTGCTCTTACCTCACTTGGTTCCCATTGAGTTAAATCACTGTAACTTGCCATTTCTTTCACCTCCTATTATTTTATATTTAAACTGTAACATACTTCTTTTTACTAATCAATAATATTTACGATTATTTACATTAACTAATTATCAGCAAAATTACTTTTTGCTAATTCATCCAAACTGTACTGAGTGCTATCTAAATCACTAGAACTACTTTTTACAGTATAACCTGTTCCATCATAAGACAATGTATCACCACTGATTGCAATTATTGAGCCAGACTCATCACATAAATTCTTGCCTTCTGGTATTGAGTAGTTATCATAATTTGAAATATTAGCAATAAATTTCTGATCATTAATATTTTCACTAGTAAACTTTTCTTGTACATATGGCTCTGATGATTCATCAAAATTACTAAATACCACTTGAATGTTTTCGCTATCATCAGATGTTTGTCTGTTAATACCCGTTTCTGCCAGTTTTTCATTAACTATTGTGGCCGCTGTTTCTGCTTTATCTTTGATATTCTTAACACCGTCAATCACACCTTTTGCTACATTTTTAATATTTTCATTCATAGTATTTGATTTATTATAAGGAAGATCAGCTACTTCTTCACCATTATCTTTCATTACTGTCCTAACTGTATCTAGATAAAGGGCAGCTGTTAAACCACTGGTATAGTATCCAGTAGACTCCCCGTTACTTTTTACTAAATAACTACCATCTTCTTGTAATTCAAATGATAATTTACCAGATGAAAAATTAGCATCATTTTTGAATGTATCATAATCAATATAATTTCTATTCTTAAGATCTTCAATACTCTTAGCAAGATTAGCTTTAGCGATTCCATCTTGACCGATAGCAAGAGAAGCAGCTCCTAAAGCTTTAGCACTTATATTGTCTCCTAAAACACTTTGTACTTTTTCTATATATCCTTCAATAGCTTCTGCTATCTCGTTTATATTAGAGAGCTTTGCAAGTATATTAGCAACTGTTTCATATACCTCATCTGCTCTTTGGGCAAGACTATTAGCAACATCTACTATATTACCAGTATTAATGTCAAAAGTATTGTAACACTTATAGGTTGTTATAGTAGATTTTGTTGTTGGAATAATTGGTTCTGTTAATCCAATAGTATGGATACTTTCTTTTACTCTTGCTCCATTATAACTATTTAGTTCACTAGCATAGCCTTTTATGGCAGCACATTTGCCACTGGTTTCTCTAGCAACACTTCTAAGTATATGTACTGCACTTCTTATTTCTCCAGTTGTTTCTTTTATTCCTTCTGTCGATACTTGTGCCATAAATTATCCCTCCACCGTTACTTTACTTACAAATTCTCTAAATTCGCCAGCTTCACTGACTGAAACACTTGCTCCTCTTAATTCTTCCAAAGAAGACTCTAACTCTTGATAGTTATCTAATTCACTAACATATTTTTCTAGTTCTGCTTGAGCACTTCTTCCACCTTGCGTATCCCAAACTTGATTTAATATTCTAAGAACATTTTGAAGTGTAGCTGAGGCACCTCTAAATTGTCCACCTGCAGGTAAGCTTTTAAGTTCTTTTTCTAAGGCTGATTTTGCTTTATTAACTTCAACTCGTGAAGCTATATATGATCCCATAATTTTCCCTCCTATTTTAACTAAATGTAACATATTAACTTTTTTTAGTCAATTTTCTTTACAACTATTTACATAAAGACTAACCACGATCCTTGGATTATGTCAGTATTCTTTAATATTTGATTATTATTATATTCCTTACCAGTAACTCTATTATATAGTTTTTCTTTATTAGTAATAATATAATAACCATTAGATACATCTGTTAATCCTTTAGAAAGTAGTGTAATTATCTCCCCTATTTTCTTATTAGCTGGAAGAAAGACTTCGTATTTCTTCTCTATCATTGGTACTACTAATGTAACTAATATCTTATCTCCCATTATAAATCACCTTCTAACACTTTCATTTTTATGGCTTCACCATTAGTAATTATAAAGCCAAAGTTAGCTTCTATTGGAGCATTTAATGTTCTAAATGAAGTACTTAAATTATGAATAGTACTATTATTAAGACCACGTCCAATATAAATACCCCTATCTGTAGCTGTTAGTTGTTTAAACCAAGTATCATAAGCGAATGATTTAATACCTATTAATCTATCAACTAATACTATAGAAACATTTTTCATTTCTGCCATTTGATTAAATTTATCTAATAAGGTGTTCTTTACGGAAGAATCTAATATAGAGTAAGCTTTTTCAAAACCAATAGCAAATATTATTAAATGATCAGTTCTATTTTCTTTAAAGGCTTCATTTAACATAATAGTAAATGCTTCTTGAGTATTATTATTATAGATTATATTAGTAAAAGTATCTTCTTTATAAAAGTCTCTTAAATCAATAACTAAAGTACTAACATTAGGTAATGATGATACTTCTTTAATTAATAATTTAGTAAAGTTAGCTAGGGCATTCATATCATCGGAGTTAACTAAATTAATTAGACTATTTTTAAAGTTGTAAGTTGCTATATCTAGACTTTCTTCTATTATACCTACTGGAACACTTGTCAAATCTTTTAAGAATGGTCTTAAGATATTTAAAGTAACTTTTTCTGGAAGTACTGGTATTCTTCTTGCCTTTTCACTCATTTGTTCTTTTAAAGATGTAATTACAATCTTTAAGTAATCAGTTAATTTCTCATTAGAAGCAACTGTAGCTGTTTGAAACTCATATGGTTCATCATCTATTAAAACCACACCTCTATTGGCTATATCAGAAATAGTTGGAACTTTCTTACCTAGTAACATATTATACTCAATAGGTGCTGATAGTTTAAGAGGAATAATTGTTTGAAAGTTAGAACGCATATTAAGACGCATTGCTCTATCACTAATAGCTGTTACTATGGTATAAATTCCATATTTTGCACCATCTCTTGATATTTTATTAGCAAAAGATTCTACTTCTTCATAAGATTCTTTAAAGTTTTCATAACCAGATATCATTAACACAAGAGCTGGTAAAGTCTTTCCTGAATGATTACAGTAAAATTCATAACTACCATTATAATCTTGGAATAGTTTCTTACGTTTTTCTATCTCTTCTGATAGCATTTTTAATAGTTTATCTACTTTTTCACTTTCTGAAGCAAAAACTACATCTCCAACTTGTGGGGCATCTTCATAAACCTTTAAAGTTTCACTATCAAAGTCTAAGACATAAATATTAAGTTCATTAACTGTATAAGTAGTAATCATTGAGTATAACATTGTATTAACTATAGTATTCTTTTCATTCATACTGTAAATAACGACATTCCCTTTATCAGTTAAATCAACTGTTAATATTCCTTGCTTTTGATTGGCTGGATTATCATATTCACCTATTATTATCTGAATATTAAATGGTTTTCTAGCAAAGCTATATTTCTTTCTTAATTCTTCTACATAGATAATACTAGATAGTTTAGGTAGCCATAATGGTTTTACTTTTATATTTTTCTTTTTGGCTATATCTGAAAGATATTTTACTATATTTGGTAGTTGTTCACCCATTACTTTTATATTTTTTCTTGGAGACGAAATTGATTTTATACTTTTACCAATTTCATTTATAAAGACAATTGCATCATCTTTTTGGTGATAAACTTTGTCTTGAGGAATATAAGGGGCTCCTGCCCAAGCAGCTTGTCCTAAAGCAAATAATTCATTATAACCAACTTGTAAGTAGAATCTTCCTGTTTCTTTAATAGAAGCAGCATCTGGTCTTTTAATAACTTCATTAGAATCAGATGCATCTTGTACTTTTAAACATACTTTAAATCTAGAGTTTGACCAAATCTGATCATTTACTACTCCACTAGGTTTTTGCGTAGCAAGTATTAAATGTACTCCTAAAGAACGACCAATACGAGCGGTTGATATTAATTGGTCCATAAACTCTGGTTGTTGACTTTTTAACTCTGCAAACTCATCAGATATAATAAACAAATGAGATACAGCTGTTTTTAATAAGCCTTCACGATAATACTTTTGATATTTATAGATATCAATTGTTCCTTCACCTAGTTCTTCTCTTGCTTCATTAAATAGCTTTTGTCTTCTTTTAAGCTCACTCTCAATAGATGCTAATGCTCTATTAATGTCGGCTGTTTCAAGGTTAGTTATTGTTCCTGCTAGATGCGGTAAAACAATTCCTCTATCTTGACTTTCAAAAGCTCCTACTAATCCCCCGCCTTTATAATCAATTAAAACGAATTGAACTTCATCAGGATGAAAATTAATAGCCATAGATAAAATATAAGTAATAATAAACTCTGATTTACCAGAACCTGTCATACCAGCAATCAAGCCATGTGGTCCTTCTTCTTTTTCATGTAAATCTAGTTTAAAGGTTTTACCATCTTCACTATAACCAATAGGAACAGCTAGACTATTAATCGGATTATTAACTTCCCATCTCTCTACTGGATTTAACTGTTCTATTTTTCCTACATCATATAATTCTAAGAATCCAATAGATTTAGGTAAAGCGAAAGTTGATTCTTTATTCTCTAGTGGAATATTTAAAAGTCTAAGAGCACAATAAGATAAATCTAATTTATCAACTTGCTCTATTTTGAACTTTTTTTGCGTATCTTGTTGTATTTCACTTTCAAAGATTCCACCATTTTCACTATCGTTGATACCGATAAAAGCTTTAGTAGCAGTCGGAAGATTAGCAAGTGAGGGATGAAGTATTAATAAACTAAATCCTAAATTGCCTTCCATTTCTACTATTTCATTTATAATAGGATAATTCTTAGCTGTTTTATAATCATCAGTAATAACTAAATAATAGGTCGAAAAATTTTTATATAGTTCTTCTTTATCACTAGCTTTAACTGTTTGATTTTTTCTAGCTGTCATAATTCTTTGCAGATAAAGTGATATTTCTTTAGCATCATCAAAGTTAGTAGCAAAGAAACGTATTTCTTTATCATCACTGAAAAGATGTGGTAATAGTTTTATATTTTGCCAATACTTTTCATTCTGTTCATTTGTTAAAATAACTATTTTTAGATCATAATAACTATGTAAAGCTATTATTTGAAGCAGTAATAAATCAATATAAGGTTTAGTATATTCATATCTACCAGTTATAGCTAGTATATTTTTTTCAATTAAGTTTTCAACAATCGGTGCTCCATCTATATATTTATATTTTTCGGTAAGAACAAGCATTTTATCTTTTAATAAATCATCATCAACAGAAAAATGTTCTACTGGATAGGTGTAATTTATTAATAAGTTGGTTCTTCCTATTCCTAAACGAAGGGATAAAAAGTCTTTCTGATGTAATTCTCTTCCCCATAAACTTCTACTTTTATTAATAATCATTTGATAGCATTCACTAGAACTTATATTATTAGATAAAAGTATTTGTTTTTGCTTAGCTGATATATTTTGTAACTCTATTTCTTTCTTTGCTAAATACTCATTATACTTTTTTTCTAGTTTATCTTTTTTCTTTTTATTCATCTTCTTAGTATAACTTCTACTAATAGTAGGCCATAGAAGAGTTCCTGCCATCATAGAAATGGAAATAGCAATAGTTGGTAAAACACTCATAATATCTCTTTGACCATTCTGCATAGACATAAAAGCAACTAAAAGCATTACAAATGAAGAAGAGGCCATTGTTATCATGGGACCAGCAGTTAAAATAAATGGCATATCTTCTTGTTCATTATTCTTTGGTGGTTCATCTAATATAAAGTTTTCTTTTTCAATCACTTCCATAAATCTAGGTGACCTAATAAAATAATCATTTTCTGTATAAAGTTTTGTTTCTTCTTCTTCTTCAGTAGTTACTACTTTAGGATTTTCTTCTCTTTCAATAGGGTGTGCTGGTAAATTATTATTATAGGTTACACTTTCTAAGGGATTATTATAGATTAACATATTACCTAGAACAATAATTTTTACACCCATGATAAAGATTACATCACCATGATTAAGCCTTACCATTCCATTAAGTGCTTTATTATTGATAAATGTTTTGTACTCACTATTTAAATCCTTTATCAACCAGGTTCTATTTTGATAAGTTATCTCTACTTGTTTGGGGGAAATTAACTGATTGTTACAACTAAAAGCATTATCATTACTACTTCCAATAGTAAAATTACTATCTCTTTCCATTTCTAAATATTTATAAGATAAATCATTAACTGGTGATGTGTAAAGTATATAGTATCCTGCTTCATCTTTTATTTGTAAAATTAAAAATTGATATTCATTAAGTACAACCTCTTTTAATGATTCTTTATTAGCTAGTATTCTTACATTTTTATTACTATAGACTTTCCACTTACCATTTTCTTCACTTATATTTATTAGATTCTTTTCATTACTGTCTTTTATCCAATAACTACCGGATATTATGGAAGGTAGAGTAAAGCTTGTTAGCTTTTCTTTATTGAGTATATAAACTAACATTTAGGTCACTCCTATTCTTATTAAGAGAATACCAAATTTTTAAACTTTTATCAAGATAAGTGCTTTCTTTTTATAACACTATGTGAACCTAATGCTTTGCAAGTGGAGAAACAAGGATATGGTTATGTCGTAGCATCTGTTGGTGAACTTGGTGGTGTTGTTCCATATACTACTTATTTTGCTAGAAATAGTTATCTAACTAAGAATAATGAGTTAATTAAAAGTTTTAGAGATGCTATTCAAAAGGGATTAGATTTTGTACATAATTCTACAGATGAAGAGGTTGCTAAAGCAATAATTAACCAATTTCCTGATACTTCTTTAAAAGATATAACTAATGTTGTTAAAAGATATAGGGAAATAGAAGCTTGGCCAAAGACAACTGAGTATAAAAAGGAATCTTTTGATCACTTACAAGAGATTATGGAAAACGCTAATGAACTTGATAAGAAAGTTTCATATGATAAATTAAAATATGAAATCAAATAATATCTTAGAAATAACACATCTAGTTAAGAATTATCAAGATACTAAAGATGAAATTAAGGCAATTGATGATTTTTCTTATAATGTTAGTGAAGGTAAATTTATTTCCATAGTTGGTCCTTCTGGTTGTGGAAAAAGTACCCTACTTTCTATTCTTGCTAATCTTGAAGATAAGTCTAGTGGAATTATTAAGTTTAATAAGGATAATATTGTTCTAGGATATATGTTACAAAAGGATAGTTTATTTCCTTGGTTAACTATTTTAGATAATTGTCTTTTAGGATTAGAAATTAAAAATATTAAGACAGAAGATAATATTAGTTATGTTAATCATCTCTTAGATAGTTATGGCTTAGCAGAATTTAAGAATAAGTATCCTAGTAGCTTATCAGGTGGGATGAGACAAAGAGTTGCTCTTATTAGGACACTAGCAATTCATCCTGATATATTATTATTAGATGAGCCGGTATCTGGTCTTGATCCGAAAGAGCTGTACAGCGGTATTTTTCTATGGGGAGAGGCTACCGTAGCTGTTCTGCGGCATCAAGACCGCGCAGCGGCAGAAAGCGATTGACTTTTCCAAAAAACCGATTTATAATCGGCATATACCGAAAACGAAAGGGGGCGTATGAATGCCGAGACCACCGCGGTGCCGAAGGATCTGCGGCAAACCGCAGATCGATACCTTCTGCCCGAACGGGGGCGGGAGCGGAACGCCGATCCTGCTGACGCTGGACGAATACGAGGTCATCCGGCTGGTGGATCTGGAACAGCGCACCCATGAGCAGTGTGCCGCCCAGATGGACATTTCCCGTTCCACCGTACAGGAAATCTACGAAAGCGCGCGGCAGAAGATCGCAGCGTGTCTTGTCCACGGAAAGCCGCTGCGCATCACCGGCGGGAATTACCGCATCTGCGGCGGGGAGGAGCATCCGCACTGCGGCCGCAGCTGCCGGATGCGGACATTCAACGAATCCGATCACAAACAAAAAGGAGAACCTGATATGAAAATCGCAGTTACCTATGAAAACGGTCAAATTTTCCAGCACTTCGGCCACACGGAGCAGTTCAAGCTCTATGAAGTGGCGGACGGCAAGATCGTCCGGGAGGAAGTGGTGGACACCAACGGCAGCGGCCACGGCGCGCTGGCTGGCTTCCTGATGCAGCGGGGCGTGGATACCCTGATTTGCGGCGGTATCGGCGGCGGTGCAAAGGCTGCACTGGCGCAGAAGGGCATCGAACTGCGCGGCGGTGTGAGCGGCAATGCGGATGAGAAGGCGCAGGCGTATGTGGACGGTACATTGGAATACAATGCAGCGGTAGAATGTACCCATCACCATGACCACGATCATGAAAACTGTAGCGAGCATGACCATCACTGCGGCGGTCACTGCCACTGAATAGTTTAAGCTGAAAACAGAATTTTGCAGGCGGAGAGACACTATTTTAGTGTCTCTTTTTTTGTACAAAATGACAAAATACAATTATTGCGTTATGTAAACTAATTAAAAATGGAGAAAATACTGCAAAAATTTAAAAAAATGATGATTTTTTATGCAGATTTACCGATGGGTATCGCAAAAAAGTGTAAAGATGTTGTTAAGATATAGTTAAAAAGTACATTTGTCACTGAGCAATAGCACAGTGCGTTTTCCATGATTTTTTTGTGATAATTTGTCGAAGGTTCTGTGTAAAATCAATAAAATGAAGCTTTTTTCTAATTTTTGCGATATAAAAAAATGCTTGAATTTACAGGGAAAATCGCGTACACTGAAAAAGCAGAAATCGAAAGACAGGTTTCATAGATTCAATTGCAACGTAGTATCCGTTTTCGTGGGGACGGAAAATTTTTTTAGCCATGATATAAAGAATGCGTTAAGAGAGAATAAAGAAACTGTTAAGATTTCAATAGCAATTTTATTGCACTTATAATCAATTACATTTTTTGGGAGGGAATTGTAAATGGAAACTTTTAACAACGTAGTGCTGTCCATCAAGGATTTCTTGTGGGGACCTATTATGCTGTGTCTGCTGATTGGTACACATGTGCTGTTAACAATCAGAACAAAAGGGATTCAGAGAAAAACCTTCACAGGCGTAAAACTGTCTGTAACACCGGATAAGGAAGCATCCGGTGATATCGGCGGCTTCGCAGCTCTGGCAACAGCTCTTGCAGCTACTATCGGTACCGGTAATATCGTAGGTGTTGCAACTGCAATCGGCATTGGTGGCCCCGGTGCTGTATTCTGGATGTGGTTCACAGGTCTGCTGGGTATGGCAACCAAATATGGTGAAGCAACACTGGCAGTTAAATACCGTGTAAAAGCAGCCGATGGCTCTTTCATCGGTGGTCCCATGTACGCTCTGGAAAGAGGTCTGGGTCATAAATGGCTGGGTGTTCTGTTCGCAATCTTTACAGGTATCGCTTGCTTCGGTATCGGTAACATGACACAGGCAAACTCCATCGCAGAATCCATGAACGGTACATTCGGCGTACCTAAGATTGCAACAGGTATCGTTCTGATGATTATCACAGGTCTGGTTATTCTGGGCGGCGTTAAGTCCATCTCCAAGGTATGTGAAAAGCTGATTCCTCTGATGGCAGGTCTGTACATCGTAGGTTGTATCGTAATCTGCGTAATCAATGGTGCTCATATTCCCGCAGCTTTCGCAGCAATCGTACAAGGCGCATTCAACCCTGCAGCAGCAGGCGGCGGCTTTGTTGGTGCAACAGTAGTAGCTTGTATCCGTGCCGGCGTATCCCGTGGTCTGTTCACAAACGAATCCGGTTTGGGCTCTGCTCCTATCGTTGACGCGTGTGCAGCAACAAGAAACCCTGCAAGACAGGCGCTGATTTCCATGTCCGGTGTATTCTGGGATACAATCGTAGTTTGCTTGCTGACAGGTCTGGTTCTGGTATCCTCCATCATTAAAGACCCCGTAGGTATGGAAGGTTTGAAGGGCGCACAGATGACAGCAGGTGCTTTCAATGCAATCCCTGTTATCGGGCCTGCAGTTCTGACATTCGGTCTGCTGACATTCGCATGGTCCACAATTCTGGGTTGGTCCTACTATGGTGAAAGATGTTGGGTATATCTGGTAGGTGTTAAGTCCATCATGCCTTTCCGTGTTGTTTGGACATTTGTTGTACTGGTAGGCTGTGTAGCTGCACTGGATGTAGTTTGGAACATTGCTGACGTACTGAACGCTTGTATGGCATTCCCCAACTGCGTAGCTTTGATTGGTCTGAGCGGTGTTATCGCTTCCGAAACAAAGAAATATGTATGGGATAAGAATGCAGAAAATGGTGGTCTGATGAAGTGGATGGATGACGTTGCTCCTCAGATTGACAAATAATTGATTCCTTACATTTACCCACGATAAAAAGAAAGGGGCGGTAGAAATACCGCTCCTCTCTTTTTTGCGTAAAAATATAAAATAGGT
>OHBM01002407.1_pt1 | contig 12501 bp, 9 predicted proteins | sample 1577251 | NCBI WGS metagenome assembly OHBM01 (sample SAMEA3541557, study PRJEB24748) | human gut metagenome | biome: human gut; feature: human-associated habitat; material: faeces | place: China | collected 2012
CGCGCATATCCACGCGGAGCTTGGCGTCCAGATTGGAAAGGGGCTCGTCCAGCAGCAGGATTTTCGGCATTTTTACCAGCGCCCGGGCGATGGCCACACGCTGCTGCTGGCCACCGGACAGCTCCTTGGGCTTGCGGTCCATCAGTTCTTCAATCTGCACCAGCTTCGCCGCTTCCAGCGCCATGTCGGCCATCTGCTGGTGGGTGAGCTTGTCCTTGCCCGTCCGGTTTTCCAGAGGGAAAGTAATATTCTGCCGTACCGTCAGATGGGGATACAGGGCGTAATTCTGGAACACCAGCCCCACGCCCCGGTTCTCCGCAGGCAGGTCGGTGACGTCGTCGTCGCCGAAGAAGATACGGCCGGAGGTAGGCTTCTGCAATCCGGAGAGCAGGTTCAGCGTGGTGGACTTGCCGCAGCCCGAAGGGCCGAGCAGACCCAGCAGCACGCCATCGGGGATCTCAAAGGTGAAGTCGTTCACGGCGATCACGTCGGCGGGCTGCTTTTTGTTGCGGCTGGGGAACTTTTTTGTCAGATTTTGCAGGGTGACTTTCATGGAACCACAGTCCTTTCAAAGCGTTGTCTCCATTATATGCCACAAAGCTACGCATTTCAAGAAAAAAGAATCATCTGAACTGTAAAACAGCAATTTCTTCATTGGGGCAGAACTCAGGCGTGTAATATGCCGCCGCTGATGCCGAAGGAGGAGGTTGTACCATAAAAAAGTTCTTGAAAATATGCGGTGTATGACATATTGTCAGGAATGTCAGGAGAATGTGAGAGCAGCACCCCACGCAGCAAGGAACAAAAAGTCGAACTGCAAAAAGGAAGGATAGAAATGGGAGATAAATGAAAGGCTGCCCGTCAGGCTGCAGGCATGACCCAGGGACAGCTTGCCGAGGCCATCGGATGCCGGGGCAAGGATATCAGCCGCTGGGAAAACGGTCACGTAGAACCCGGCGTGCTGACCGTCAAGAAAATAGCGCAGGTATTGGGGTGCAGCATGGACGAGCTTGTTTGACGACGCACGAAAAGGAGTTGGGATTGCAAAAGAACCCCGCGGCTGCCCTTTTCGGGCTGCCGCGGGGCGAATCTTTTCCTGCTTTGCAGTCAACGGCAAATCTGCCAGTAGAGTCCATATTGGCGCGCTCGTGAGACTTTGCAGAAGACTGACCGTTGACATATTCCAATTTCATCCACATCCCTACGGGATGCGCCTGAAATTGGAGGGACTCTCCCACTTCTCTGGTACGGTTGTTCTTATAGGACTTTTTGAAAAGCCCTGTCATACCAACGTTTTTTTGGATTTCAGAGCATCAAATTTCCTATTTTTTCACTTCACATAGGCATCTTTTTCAAATCGACCGGGATACAACATGAACCTTGGTAATGATGTCCCGCAATCTATCATCGCCAACCATGTATTCCAGCGCCTCATCCGCCGTCTCACATACTTTCTCAGTTTCTGGTTTATTTGCTGCGTAGATTGTTATTTTCCCATCGGTACCATATCTGATGATATTAAACACAGCCCCATTCCACTCAAATTCAATCTCAGCACCCCAGTTGATGCTGCGCTTAAATTCACTGATGGTTTCAAAATTCATACTGCCATATGGAACAATTATTTCCTTCATGCAAAACACCTCGCTGAAGTTCTTAAATTCTGGTGCACCATTCGGATAATTGATCGGCGGACCTGGAACCGGATGTTCATCTGGATTATCCCAGCTAATTCTGTGGTCATGTGGGTTCGTATGCTTATCTCCACGGTTGTGATTTGTCTCATGCCGTTCCATTTCCGCCCGCCCATCAGGCCCCATTTTTGTCTTGTAAACATCACCGTTATTCATTATCGTTCTTTTGATTTCTCCGGGATTTCCCAGATAGCGCTGGTCTTGCGACTTATTGGGATTTGGTCTCCATTTTCCACCATAAGCGCTTCCGCCGCCTTTACCGATCATGTATGCGTCCATTGTATCACAAAACGTGTGATTTGTGCCACCAATTTTATAGCAGTCCAAATCTTCATGGGGCATTGCCTTCTGGTCATAGTCCATGTACCGCCAGGAACTGCGTTCATAATCCACATACACGATGTCTCCCTGCATCTCCGGAAACGGGGTGTTGTAGCAAATGATTCTCTCTGGCTCTATACGCCGCAGCATCTCATTGTAACCAGCCATGAACCATTCCTTCTGATCCTTTCGATGATCATGCTCGGAAGCCATGTAGGTTGAAACTGCCACAACGCTGCCCTTTTCAATGCCGTCAAAGCAGAAATCAAAGGTGGATTCATCACCCCAATTGACGGTTGGGATCACCCGTATACCCTTGGATGCTCAGTAAGCACCGCACCAGCGGTTACGAAACACATTATACATCTGCATCACAGGTGCCATTTCCAAATACATGCTGAAATCGGGAGAAAGCACAGCCCGGTATCGGGGCAGCTTTTCAATGTCAGCCTCGGGATTTTTCCATACCCGCTCAAAGCGGTAATCATACAGGAAAAAATGCACCATCCGGTCAAGATGATTCTGATCTTCCAGATTTGTTTTGTCAAAGCCGATCAGCAGAAGGTCGTTAAAATCACCATCTTTCGGTTGGAATTTTGGTATTACCGGAATTTTCCATTTCCCTTTCCCTGGGAACTGGTTACGCAAGAGAGTTTGACTTGTACGGTAATTGTAGTTTTCCTCTGTCATAGAAACCTCCGAATGTTGTAGTAAGGAAAAAGTCCTTCTATCCATAGTTTCAAAACAGAGAAAAGTTGCACACCAACGTGCAGCTTCTGAAAAATGTTCACAAAAAGTTCAAAGGGGAGTCCTATAAGAACTCCCCTTTGGTACGCCAGAAGGGACTCGAACCCCCAACCCTCGGAACCGGAATCCGATGCTCTATCCATTGAGCCACTGGCGCATTTCATCGATAGCCTGTGTATTATACCAACCTTTTTCATTTTTGTAAAGGGGTGTGCGGAAAAATATTTTTTGGTTTTCCGACCTTGTTCGGCGAAAACGGTTGTTTTTTCGGAATATATGTGGTATAATTCTGAAAAATGTTGACCCCCGCGGCAGAAAAGGGAGGATTTTATTATGGCTGCACCTCAGAATTTCCGTTCCGCGTTCAATGGCTTCAACCGGCAGGACGTGGTTCATTATCTGGAATACATCAACACAAAGCATCAGGATCAGATCAATTCGCTGACCGCCGAGACGGAGGACCTGCACCGGCAGCTGGAAGAGCTTCAGGCGCAGGCTGCGCAAATCGCGGAACTGGAAGCCCGGCTTGCCGCCATGACCGAGGAACGGGACGCTCTGCGCGCCCAGATCGAGCAGATGCAGGCCGCTGAGGCCGTGCAGGAACCCCAGCCGGAGACGGACGGCGGCAGTCAGGTCGCCGGGGAGGAACTGGATTCCTACCGCCGCGCCCAGCAGGTGGAGCGCAGCGCCCGTGAGCGGGCAGAGCTGGTTTACCATCAGGCAAACGGCGTGCTGAACGAAGCCATTGCCAAGGTGGACACCGCCACTGCTGAGATCACCGCCAAAACCGACGAGGCCATGTCCCAGCTGACCCAGCTGCAAATGGCGGTCAGCACCAGCAAGCAGGCGTTACAGGATGCCGCTTCCCTGATGAACACTATCCGTCCGAATTATTGATTTTCCGGAAGCGCATACCGCGGGGTGTGCGCTTCTTTTTGTGCAAGGAGGAGTTTTCCATGCTGCTTTTCAAACCGGACTACTATGACTGCTTCCGCTGCGCCGCCGGGGAATGCCCGGACAGCTGCTGCAAGGAGTGGGAGGTGGAGATAGACGACGCTTCCGCCCGGTTCTACCGCACCCTGCCCGGAACGCTGGGCGACCGTCTCCGGGAGGTGATGCGCACTGCCGACGGCAAAACGTCCATGTCCATCATCGACGGACGCTGCCCCATGTGGCGCAGTGATGGGCTTTGCCGGATTCAGGCGGAATTGGGAGAAAGCGCCCTGTGCGAAACCTGCCGGATGTTCCCCCGCCTGACCCATGATTACGGGGATTTTGCCGAGCTGGGGCTGGAGCTGAGCTGCCCGGAAGCCGCGAAGCTGATTCTGAATGCGCCGCTTGCCCCGTTGATGGTGGACACCCGCCCTGATGGCGGTACACCGGGGTATGACGTCGAGGCCATGGCTTCGCTGAAAGCCTCCCGGGAGGTCATGCTGTCCATTCTGTCGGACGAATCCCATAGCGTCGGGGAATCTCTGGCGCTGGGGCTGCTCTACGGCTGTCAGGCGCAGTCAGAGCTGGACGGCAGGGAGGAAAGCCCCTTCGACGCCGGGGCGGCGCTGGAAACCGCCGCGGCTCTGGCAAAGCCGGGAAATCCAGCAGATGTTCTGGATTTCTTCCTGGGCCTTGAGCTGCTGACGCCCCAGTGGGAGACCATGCTCCGCCATCCCGATCCCGGAAACTGGACGCAGCATCACCGGGCGCTGGCAAGATACCTGACCCAGCGGTACTGGCTTCAGGCAGTCTCCGACTACGACCTCTACTGCCGCGTGAAGTTCATCCTGATCTCCTGCCTGCTGGTCAGGCTAGTGGGCGGCGACATTTTCTCCACAGCGCAGCTTTATTCCAAGGAGGTCGAAAACGACACAGACAATGTAGAAGCCATTCTGGACGCCGCCTACGCCCATCCGGCCTTCACCGACGACAAGCTGCTGGGAATGCTGCTTTCCCGCTCCCTCTGATCACCGTTTCAGCCTTGTCATAATCAATCGCTCGGCCACATGCGCAGTCACCGAAAAAACAATGCACCCGGACAGGTAGAATACGTAGCCGCAGCCAACGGAAAATACAAATGAAGCGATCAAATCAAGGGCAACACTGCGCAATTGCGTCTGCGAGTCTCAGCCGTCTTTTTGCTCCACTTCCGCAGTTCCGAAAATGGGAAATACATACAGTATTCCTCCATTTTCGGAACTTTGAATTGGAACAAAAATCCTGCCTGAGACTTCTTGCCGAATTGTGCGGTGCTGCCTTAATTTTAATCAGGAAATAGTATAAGTGCGACACAGGGAACAGTTGAAAACGGGTCTGCCGGTTAAGGCAGACCCGTTTGTACTTTGGTTCAGAATCAGGCTTCCAGATTGATGCCGGTCTCCTTGGAGAAGATGTGGCATACTTGGCCGGGGAAGGAGAAGTGAACGGTGGAACCGCTGGACAGAGCAGCGACTTCCGCACCGGTCATGTTCATGGTGGAGACCACCAGAACCACGTCGCGGCCCATGGAGGTGACATGCAGGTGGACAGTGGAGCCCATCATTTCGGACACGTCAACCTTGCCCTCGATGCCGCCGGCGGTCAGCTCAATGTGCTCGGGACGGACGCCCAGAACGACATCCTGCTCCGCAACGTTGTTGGCGGCGAGCTTGGCCTGCTTCTCGTCGGACAGAACCACGGTCTGGTTGTCCAGCTGCACGGCGTACTTGCCGTCAGCCTTGACCAGCTTGGCGTTCTCGAACATGTTCATCTGAGGCGTACCGATGAAGGTAGCGACGAACAGGTTGTAAGGATGGTTGAAGACCTCCTGAGGCGTGCCGATCTGCTGGATGAAGCCGTCCTTCATGATGACGATCCGGTCGCCCAGAGTCATAGCCTCGGTCTGGTCGTGGGTAACATAGATAAAGGTGGTGTTGATGCGCTCACGCAGCTTGATGATCTCAGCACGCATCTGGTTACGCAGCTTGGCGTCCAGATTGGACAGAGGCTCATCCATCAGCATGACCTGAGGGTCACGAACGATGGCGCGGCCGATGGCAACACGCTGACGCTGACCGCCGGACAGAGCCTTGGGCTTACGGCCCAGATACTGGGTGATGTCCAGGATCTCAGCGGCTTCCTTGACCTTCTTGTCGATCTCGTCCTTGGGAGCATGACGCAGCTTCAGAGCGAAGGCCATGTTCTCGTAAACGGTCATGTGGGGGTACAGAGCGTAGTTCTGGAAAACCATGGCGATATCGCGGTCCTTGGGGGCAACGTCGTTGACCAGACGGTCGCCGATGTACAGTTCGCCTTCGGAGATCTCTTCCAGACCGGCGATCATACGCAGGGTGGTGGAGCTTACCACAGCCGGAGGGGCCGACCAGAACGATGAATTCCTTGTCCTTGATGTCCAGGCTGAACTCCTGCACTGCCACGACACCCTTGTCGGTGATCTGCAGGTTCACCTTCTTCTCGGTGGTCTCCTCGCCCTTCTTCTTTTTCTTCTTCTTTGCGTCGTCGCCGTTGAAGGGGTAGATCTTCTTTACGTTCTTCAGGGTTACACTTGCCATACTGTTTCGACGCCGAACGCACCTACCATTTTCGCATGCGTTCTCACTGACCGGAAAGCAATATTCCGGGAGCATTACGACAGGTCTCCACACTGCCGCACCGTGCGTCAGACGGGTTTATCCTCCTTTATTTTAGCGGTATTCTGTCTATTATGTGGAGTAGACAGAATCCACCTGGATAAATAAATGTTACCATATTCTGCAAGAACACGCAATGGTTGGTTTCTACAATTTTGGATAATAGTTTTTGGGCAGTTTGCCAATCTGGGCTTTTTACAGGATGGAAAAGCCGCTCTCCGTTGCTTCCAGTGTCGAGCCGTAGTAGGCGGCCATGGCGGTTTCTAAGTCGATGGCGTCGGACACTGCGGCCGTCTCGTAGCACGAGTGCATGGCCAGCTGGGCAAGGCCGATGTCCACCGTGGGGACGCTCACGTGGGCAAGGGAGATTCTGCCAAGCGTAGAGCCGCCGGGAAGATCCGCCCGGTTGTGGTAGGTCTGCACCTTGACGCCCGCCCTGCCGCAGATTTTCCGGAACACCGCTGCACTGACGCTGTCGGTGCAGTAGCTGAGATTGGCGTTGTACTTGATCACCAGTCCGCCGCCCATGACCGGGGCGTTGCCGGGGTCGGCATACTCCGGGTGGTTGGGGTGGATGGCGTGGGCATTGTCCGCGGACACCAGAAAAGACTGCGCCAGCATCCGCCCACGGTTCAGCTTCAGGCCGTCGCAAATTCTGCCCAGCGTATCCTCCAGCAGAGACGAGCCCGCGCCCTGCGGGGAAACGGAGCCGACCTCCTCGCTGTCGAAAACGCACAGAACCGGGATGGATGCGCTGTCCCCGCCCTTGAGGAAGCCCTGCGTGCAGCCCCATGCGCATTCCAGATCGTCCAGCGCGGCGGAGGAAATGTATTCTTCGTCAACGCCCCAGACCGATGCCTTCTGCCGGATGTAAAGATACAGGTCGTGGCCCAGAATCTTTCCGCCCGCTTCCTTCTCCAGCAGCGCCGGGAGTTTGCCTGCCGTGCCCGCGCTGCCGATGAGGGGCAGGGTATCCACTGCCGGGTTCCATTTGTAGCCTTCGTTGGCCTGACGGTTCATGTGGATGGCGACGTTGGGGATGAGCAGCAGGTCTCTGTCGATGTCCAGCAGCTTCGTCTCCACACCGGCTTCCGTCTCCACCGTCACCCGTCCCGCGATGGACAGGGGACGGTCCAGCCATGGGGAGATCAGCATTCCGCCGTAGCGCTCCACAGCCATGCGGGTGTAGGCGGCGGCAAGCTCAAAATTCTCCTTGACCTTGAAGGTGGGACGGTCGGAATGGCTGGCGCTCATGAGGAAGCCCTTGGGGCTTCCCTGCGGCACCCGGAACGCCACGAGGGCAGAGCCGCCCCGGGTCAGGAAATACTTTCCGCCGGGGGCAAGCGCCCATTCGTCCTGCTCGTACAGCCGGGTATAACCGGCATTTTTCAGCGTCTCGGCCAGATACGCCTGGGCGTGATACACGCTGTGGGCTGCATTCAGAAAATCACACAGTGCTTTTGTCCGGTTGTCCATTACTGTTTTCCCTCCTCAAGAAGTCCGCAGACCAGATCGATCTGCTGGGCGACGGTCTGCAACGCGCCGCGCCAGAATTCCCTGTCTGTCAGGTCAATGCCCGCCACCTTGGCGACATCCTCCGCCGTGGCGACGGTGGTGGTGCGCAGCAGCTTCTTGTACTTCGGCACGAAAGCCGCGCCCTCCCGCTCGTACTGGGCGTACAGTCCCCGGGCGAACAGACCGCCGAAGGCGTAGGGATAGTTATAGAAGGTCGAGCCGTAGTAGTGGCTCTTGCAGACCCACATATAGGGATGGCGGAAGCTTGCGTCCAGACCGTCGCCGTAGGACTGCTCCTGCGCCTTCAGCATCATGCCGCACAGAGTCTCCGCGTTCATGAACTGCTTCTCCCGGTTTTCCAGCACCATGCTCTCAAACAGGTACCGGGAATAGATGTCGCAGATGATCTGGGTGACGTCCTGAAGCTGGGACTCGATGAGCGCCAGCTCCTCGTCGTGGGATTTTGCCTGCCGGATGGCCGCCGCCATGACCACGCACTCGTTGAAGGTGGACGCGGTCTCCGCCACGGGCATGGAGTAATCCCGGTTCAGCGGCCGGTGGGTACGGATGCACTGGTTGTGGAAAGCGTGTCCCAGCTCGTGGGCAAGGGTCACGATATCGCCGAAAGTGCCGTCGAAATTGGTCAGAATGCGGCTCTGGCCGATGCTCTCCACCCCGGCGCAGAACGCGCCGCCGGACTTTCCGTCCCGGGGATAGAAGTCGATCCATTCCTCGTCAAAGGCGCGCGCCACCATGTCCGCCAGCTCGGAATCAAAAGTGGAGAACAGCTCCACCAGAATCCTTTTGGCGTCCTCCGTGGTGTACCGCGCAGTAGATTTGCCCATGGGCGCGAACAAATCGTACCATGGCAGGCCGTTTTCGTGGCCCAGCGCCTTTCCCTTGGCGCGGAGGTACTGCCGGAATTTGGGCATGTATTCTTCCATCGCCCCCAGCATGGCGTCCAGGGTCTCCCGCTTCATGTCGGACTTTTCCAGCGTCCGGTCAAGGGGCGACGCATAGCCACGGAGCTGGCAGTCCGAAATGGTCTCCAGCTTGATGGAGTTCAGGGCGAAGGCCACGGCGTCCTTGATCCGGTCGTAACAGCTCAGCTCTGCTTCATAGGCCGCTTTCCGCACGGCTGGCCTTGATCTCAGCGACCTTGGCAGCGACAGTCGGGTCAGTGTCATAGAGATAAACGTTGTACTTTTCTTCCTTGCCCGTCGTCTCGTTCACGCGGGTCTTGACCTCGTAGAGCGGGAGGAGGGTCGCAGTGATCGTGCCGTCGGCGGCAATGGTCATCTTGCCGACGTTCTCCAGCTTCGTGCCGGTCTGGGCAACGGGGATCTCCTTGCCGTCCTTATTCTTCTGGGTGTTGGCAAAGGTGCTGTGGGAATGGCCGTCGATGAGCGCATCGATGCCGGTGGTGTTGGCGATGACGGAGGTGGAGGTCCAGGGCTCGGACTGCTCGTCGATGCCGAGATGGCCGACGGCGATCACGTAGTCAGCGCCCGCAGCCTTGGCAGCGTCGACCGCAGCCTGCACGTTCTTGTAGAGCTTTTCGCCGGTGGTGTCGTTGCAGAAGTCATAGATGTATTCGCCCGCCGCGTTCTGGAAGAACGCCGGGGTGGACTTCACAAGCGTCTCGGGGGTGGTGATACCGACGACGGCGACCTTCTTATCGCCGACGGTGAAGATCTTGTAAGCGTCGAGGACGGCCTTATCGGCGGTCTTGTCCCAGAGGTTCGCGGAGACATACGGGGTGTTGTCGCCGTTGATGATCTCAAGGAAGCGGTCAAAGCCATAGTCGAACTCGTGGTTGCCGGGGACGGCGACGTCATAGCCGACCGTCTTCATCAGGTCGACCATGCACTGGCCGTTGGTGAGGGTGGTGGCGACGGAGCCCTGAATGTTATCGCCGGCGTCGACGATCAGGTCAGCGCCCTTCATCGCGGTCGCCGCATAGGGATAAAGCTCATAAGCGCCGTGGACGTCGTTGGTGAAGCAAACCGTGATGTCCTTGCTCGGCTGCGGCTCTTCGGCGGTCTTGACATAGAAGCGGATCGCCATCAGCGCCTCGTTGAGCGTATGGTAGCCGGACCAAGACTTATTGCTCTCATACCACTGCATGTAGTAGGGCTTCGTGGAATCGCGGTCGAGGTTCTTCACATAGAAGCAGCCCTCGGTCGCAGCGGCCTCGACCTGCCACTTGTAATTCACGGCGTCGAGCGGCATGGAGGTGTAGCTATCGCCCATACCGATCTTCTTGCCGTCATAGGAGAAGGTGTAGAACTCGCCTTCCTTGCCGACCGTCCAAACGATCGTGCTGTCCGGATTCTCGATCACGTCTTCAACCGGAGCGACCTCGAGACCGTTGTTATAGAAGCCGTTGTAAGTGCCGCAGAGGGCAACATTCTTCGAATCGCAGACAAGGATGACCTGATCGCCTTCCTTGAGTTCGGTTGCTGCCACATACTTGTCGCCGGAGGGCGTGGGAGGCGTGGGAGGCGTGGGAGGATCGGGAGGCGTGGGAGTCTCGCCGTCGACCAGCTTATAGAGAACCACGGGCGTCTGGATGGAGCTGTTCGCCTTGTAGAAGCGGAACCACTTGCAGTATTCGGTCTCGCTGCCGTACTGCAGGCCGTTGTTGTAGCGGAAAACCGTCCCGGCCGCGCTGGTGATGACAGGGTTGCCGTCCTTCCACTCGATCGTTGCGGTGGAGGGTTCCGTTTCGAACTTCGTGCCGTTTGCAGGCGCGTTGTCTCTGGTCTTTCCGTTCAGATAGCCAGCGTTGGCCTTGAGCGTGTAGCCGCCTTCCACGGCAGCAACCTCAATGGCGCACTCGGAAGAAACGGTGACCTTGTTATCCGTCACGGAAGCCGTGACGATGTTGCCGTCGGTGTCGGTCTTGCCGTCGAAGATCACGGCAGTGCCGTCGCCAAGCTCATAGCCGATCACATAGGTGCCTGCCCAGTTGGTGAGGTCGGCAGTGACCTTTGCAAACGTCTTGTCGCCGGTGGGCGTGGGGGGAGTGGGGGTATCGCCGCCGGTTGCCAGAGGATAGAGCCCGAACATATAGATCTCGGGCTTGGTGGAATCCATACCGTAAACGGTGAAGTAGTTGCCCCAGAATTCCAGATACTGCTGCTTGCCGTTGCTCTCAGCGGTGGCGCAGCGGATGAACTTGCCGTTGGCGGCATCCTCGAGCACGAACTTGGTGTTCTCGCCCTCGGCGTCAACGAGCTTGACATCCGTGCCGTCGGCGAAGAGGTACTTGCCGTCAGCCGTCTTGAAGGTGGTGACGCCGTCGGTCGTGGTCATCTCGAACTCGGCCACGTTGGTCGCGGCGGTCTTGACCTTGCCGTCCTCGAGCGTAGCGTCCGCAGCGACCAGCTCGACCTTGCTCTTGCCGCTGGTGGTGCTGGTGTAGGTATACTCCTCGGTGGTCATGACCTTGCCCTTGCCGGCAAAGTAGATGACGACCTTCCCCGTTGCGGGAGTCGGGGGCGTGGGCGTGTCGCCGAGCTTTTCGCCGCAGCGATCGCAGATGTTGTCCTTGTTCTCGTCGATGTGACCCAGAGCCGGGATTGCAACGACCTTGGTCTTGCCGCAGACGGTGCAGGTGTAGGTCTTCTCGCCGGCCTCGGTGCAGGTGGCCGCCTTGGTGACCTTGCCGTCATCCCACTTGTGGGCTTCACACGGGTTCTCCAGCTTGTCGAACTGCGTCATGATCTTCGCGAACTCGGCACGCGTCGCGTTGTCCTGGGGGAGGAGCTTGCCGTCGGCGCCGCCGATGATCTTGTTGGCGATGGCCCAGTTAAAGGCAGCCTTCGCATAGGCTCTGATGCTGCCGGAGTCCGGGAAGTCCTTCAGGTAGTCTTCCGCAACCTTCGGCTCACCGGCGCCGCGCCAGATCATCGTGACCAGCTCCTCGCGGAGCACGTACTGCGACGGAGCAAATTCGGTCGCGGTAACGCCGTTCACGACGCCGGTCGCCTGCGCCCAAGCGACAGCATTGCTGTACCACTTGCCGACGGGGACGTCGGTGAAGGTGCTCGGAGCGGCGACTGCGGGCGAGCCGGCCTTGCGGTAAAGCACCGTGGCGACCATTGCGCGCTCGAGCGTATCGTCCGGCCCGAACAGGTTGTTGCCGATGCCGTTCATCCAGCCGCGATCATTCACGTACTCGACGTATTCGGCATACCATTTGTTTGTGGGGACATCCGTGAAGTGATTGACATAGTCAACCGCAAACACAGACGGCACCACGCCGATGATCATGGCGAGAATCAGCGCGAGTGCCATGATGCGTTTCATCGTGTTCTTCATTGTGTTTCCTCCTTAAATTTTCCAACTTGAGGGCAAAAGCCCTATTCAGGTTCTCTTATTCTATCAGCTTTTGATTTTATTTACAAGGACGGGCGTCGGAATTCTACGTTTTCACGAACCCGGTTTTGAAAAACGGAAAAAAGCAAACTTCCTGCGCGCGAAACGCTTTTTATTTTGCTTTTAATCGTCCTTGTTTCCCAAAAATTATGCACAAATAAGTCGCGTTAGATATATTCAATTCGTATTTTGATATGACGGATTTTCCGCCGTGCCCC
>OHBM01002408.1_pt1 | contig 12496 bp, 10 predicted proteins | sample 1577251 | NCBI WGS metagenome assembly OHBM01 (sample SAMEA3541557, study PRJEB24748) | human gut metagenome | biome: human gut; feature: human-associated habitat; material: faeces | place: China | collected 2012
GAGAGATCCTCGGGAGGTGAGAGTCCTGCTGGGCGCTGCCAAGCGCCGGTTCGTTTAACCGCCCGCAGTCCGGGAAGTAGTGTCGAATAGGACTGAGCAAAAGACCAATTCTTAGAAACGGCGTGGGTGTTCTGCATTCAGGGCAATGTAATGTGCTGCCATATAACACAGAACACCCACGCCTATAAGTATCGATTATACCATAAAAACACTTGTTCTATTTCGGAAGATGGGGTATACTAAATCATAGCAAGACAAGGGGGTATCAAATGGGTAAATACGATGATATTATAGACCTTCCTCATCCAGAACCGCAGACACGGCCGCGGATGCCTATGCGAGATCGGGCTGCCCAATTCTCTCCGTTCGCTGCACTTCGTAGTCATCATGGCGTGATAGAAGAAGCGGAGCGTCTGACAGATCGACGCATAGAGCTGGACGAATACGAGGCTGCTCGCGTAGATGCTGCCTTGCAGATGATTCGGGAGAAAATAGACGAGCACCCGGCAGTGTCAGTCACTTATTTTGTGCCGGACGAACGCAAGGCAGGAGGAAGCTACCAGTCCGCAGAAGGGATAGTTAAAAGGATCGACCCAGTTGCCGGTGTACTGCTTATAGATGACTGTAAAGCAATACCGCTTGCCGACATTCTTGATATCGAGATCATACCATAAGCGCTATGTGCAGAACAACGGAAAGCCGCCTTTGAGAAGGCGGCTTTCCGTTGTTCTGGAACTTGATGAAAACGGAGGATATGTTTATGAACGCCAATGTTGACTACCTCGGACTACTGAATCTGCTCCGTGGCCTGCGGGACCGTGGGCTTCTCAGTGAGGAGGAAATGAAAAAAATCGCGGCACGTCTGCGCGCAGAACTTGGTGCCACGGTTTTCGCCCACCTCTGACCTCGTGCGCAGAAAAAGCTGCGCTACGATTCTTGACAGAACAGGAGAGCTGGTGCTATACTAAGACCAGTAAGAGCGACGCACGGGCGAGGTGCTGGTCGCTCCCCTTAATCGATTTAAGGTCGAAAGGAAAGCCGCTGCCTCTCAGGTGGCGGTTATTTCTTTATGTACCCAAGGATACCAAAGATAACCGTGGCAAGGAGCAACAAAAGTGTAAGCACTTCCATTGTCGTCATGCGCGGTCACCCCTTTTAGGGGAGGAACAACCTGTTTCACGCTCTTACTGGTACGATTACTATATCATACCAGATCATACCAGCCATATCCTGTCAATTTCTGCCGCCCTTTCGGGGCGGCTTTTCTGTTGCCAATAAAGGCAAAACATTCTTGATATTTCTCCGCTTTAGGTATAGCTTTCTTCAAAAAAACATGGTATTGTGTGTCGCTGAAAAGAGGTGGTACGGAATGAGCGAAAGCAAGGAAACAATCGGCTCGCTGGCAGTGTCGCCTGCGCCGCGTTTTATCACGATCCCTGCTGCAACGCAGGGACAAGCGCGGAAGCTCCGCGTAGCAGCTTATGCTCGCGTCAGCTCGGATTCCGATGACCAGCTCCACTCCTATGCCGCGCAGAACGCCTACTTCACGAAACTTATCATCAGCAATCCTGATTGGGATTTCGTCGATGTCTATGCAGATAAGGGAATCACCGGCACTGCGGTAGCCAAACGAGAGGATTTCAAGCGGATGCTGGAGGATGCGCGGAAAGGGCGTATTGACCGCATCCTTGTCAAATCCATCTCGCGCTTTGCGCGCAATACCAAGGACGGCTTGGAGGCTGTGCGTGAGCTGAAGTCTCTTGGCGTCAGCGTGTACTTTGAGGAACAGAATATTGATACTGCGCGAGCTACCGGTGAAACGCTTACTGCCGTATTTGCAGCGCTCGCACAGAAAGAGAGCGAGGCGATTTCCGAGCGGGCGCGCCGCAGTTATGAAATGCGGATGCAGCGCGGGACATTTTCGACGAATACTGCCCCGTTTGGGTACAGGCTGGTAAATGGACATTTAGAGATCGACGATGACGAGGCGAAGATTATTAGAGCGATTTTTGATGCCTGCCTTGCGGGAAAGAGCATAATAGATATAGCGCGTGAGATCGCCTGCACTAAGATGGCGACCGGGATGCGCACGATGAAATGGCAGGAGAGCACGATCCTATATATCCTGCATAACGAAAAGTATGAGGGGAATTCGCTCACGCAGAAAACCTGCACATCAAAGGAATTATCAAGGAGAAAAAGACGCAATACAGGGGAGAGAAGGCAAATACTTGTTACGGATGACCACACCGGAATTGTGAGCCATGAGGTATTTGCCAAGGTGCAGGAGTTATTAAAACGGAAAAGAACGGCAGAACCCAAAAAGGAAGGGAAAGATGTACCCTTCAAAGGAAAGATCGTCTGCGGTGTGTGCGGCGCGTCATTACGGCGCAAACCGGTAAGAGAGAAAATGTACTGGCTATGCAGAACACATGAGCAGGCGGCAGCTGATTGCCCCATCAAGCAGGTTCCGGAAATTGAAATTGAGCAGGCGTTCCTTCGCCTTTACTTTAAACTCCAGCATGGCGGCATGAACATTCTCACGCAGCTCTTGCAAGATATCCAGGAGGCCAGAAGCAACCGGCTTCTCTGGAGTGAGGATATGGTTGCCATTAATAAACAAATATCAGGCATCTCCGGTCAGGAACGATTGCTTTCCCAGCTCAGGCAGCAGGGGGCGGTCGATCCTGATATTTTTATATCCCGCAGCAATCAGCTTTCCGAGATGCGCAGAGAAGCGAAACAAAAGAAGTCTCGCATCCTACGAAGTGAAGAGGACCAGACGATCCAGAAAACGCAGGAGATGGTGGACATCCTCGAGGGCGGACCGGATATGTTGGATGCGCTCGATGAGGAACTGTTCAGTGAACTGGTCGAGAGGATCGTCGTGGAAAGCAACAACAGGATATGCTTCCAGCTCATCAATGGGATGGGGGCTACAGAATCGATAGAAAGGATAAAACGGTGATATGGCGAACAAAAGGAAAATACCCTTCGGCTATCGTATGGAGTCTGGCACTTTGCTTCCGCAGACGACTGAAGCAGAAACGGTCCGCTGGATCTATGCGAGCTACCTTAGAGGGAACTCCCTCAAAGGTCTGGCGGATAAGCTGCGTGAACAGGGCGGCCCCTACATGGAGGGGAAGGTGTGGAACAAGAACATGGTTGCCCGCATTCTGGAAGATCAACGCTACGCAGGAACGGAAGATTTTCCGGCAATCATTGAACATGAGCAGTTCAGAGCAGTAAAAGATCAACGCAGGCAATTTGCCTGTACACGAGTACAGACTGCGGCACAAAAGGGACTGCGGCAGCTCTGCGGCGTGCCGCCATGTACGGTGGAAGAGAGGGTGCTGCATCTGCTCAATTATCTGATCGACACGCCGAGCAAAATCCGTCTGCCAGAGACATGTGCCGGAGCATCCGAGGAAGAGAAAAGGCTGCGCCGTGAGCTGGACGAACTGCTGCAAACAAAGCCGGTGGACGAGGAGACTGCACGACGAAAAGCTCTGGAATTGGCGTCGGTAAAGCTTGAAAGAATTGGCTCAGAGGAGTACGAAACGCTTCGGCTGTGTATGCTCTTTGCCAAGCGGGAGAGGATGACGGAACTGGATGCGGAGTTATTACAGCAGACCATAAAGATGGTTGCCTATGAAGGAGACCGGCTCATGATACGGCTGAAAAATAATCAATGGATAGGGGAGGGGGAACTTGAATGACCGAACAGCGGCCGGAGAAGAAGGTCATTGTTATTCCGGCGAAGGAGGAAACGCTGCAGGAGCAGGCAAAAAAGAGAAATCTGCGTGTTGCTGCCTACTGCCGCGTATCTACCAACAGTGATGAGCAACTTAGCAGCTATGAGAATCAGAAGGCGTTCTACACAGAAAAGATCATGAAAAACCCGGACTGGACGATGACCGACATCTTTGCCGATGAGGGAAAGACCGGTACCTCGACCTGCAAGCGAAAGGAGTTCCTGCGTATGATTCGCCAATGCAGGCAGGGGAAGATCGACCTGATCCTCGCAAAGTCCGTGTCCCGATTCGCACGCAATACGGTAGATACACTGCAATTTACTCGTGAACTGCGAGGACTCGGCATCGGAGTTATCTTCGAAGAACAGAACATCAACTCTATCTATCCTGAAAGCGAGTTCCTCATCGCTCTGCACGGAGCATTTGCACAGTCCGAGAGCGAAACGATATCCGAAAATGTCCGATGGGGCAAACAGCAGGCCATGCGCGAGGGCAAGGCCACGATTTTCTATCCATCATTGCTCGGCTACAAAAAGGGGGAGGATGGAAAACCGGTCATAGTACCGGAGGATGCGGAGACCATCCGTTATATTTACAAATCATACCTTGCAGGAAAGAGTTTGCGTAGTATCTGCGACGGGCTGACCGCAGGAGGATATCGGAATGCTTCGGGAATGGTCAACTGGCTGGCTCCAACCATTAAATCGATCCTCACGAATGAAAAGTATTGTGGCGATGTTCTTATGCAAAAGACATTCATTGACAACTGCATCAGCAAAAAGGCAATTCCGAACACAGGACAGCGTCCGATGTATCTGATTCAGAACCACCATGAGGGGATCGTCAGCCATGAGATATTTGATGCCGTGCAGCTTGAAATTGCACGCCGCCGCGCACAGAGTGGACGGACTAAGAAGAGCGCGCCAAGCGGATGTGGCCACTACAGCAGCAAATATGCACTTAGTGGCCTGCTGTTCTGCGGGGGATGTGGCTCGGCATACCGCAGGGTGACATGGATACAGCATGGCATGAAACGCATTGTGTGGCGTTGTACGAGCCGTGTGGACTACGGAAAGAAATACTGCACAGACGCGCCAACATTAGACGAGGGACCGCTCCAGGAAGCAATATTGAACGCGGTCAACTCGGTCATGACCAGTCATGGGTCTATGGTCGGTACATTAATGGATTCGATGGTGCAGGAGTTTACTCCCACCTTCGGTGAGAACATGAGCCTTGGTAACCTTGATCGTGCCATGGAGCGGCTCGGGGGACAGTTTAATCAACTGCTGAGTGAGGCAGCGAACTCCGAAAATCTGGAGGACTACACGGAGCAGTTTCGGTCGATCTCGGATTCAATGGCTGAACTCAAACGGCGCAAGGCGCACATTGAAAGCTTTCGACAGGAGCATGAACAGGCAGATGACCGCGCACGGGCAATGATGCCGGTGCTGGAAGGACTCTCTTCAAGACTGACGGAATGGAACGAAGAAATAATGTATCAGCTTTTGGAAAAGGTCACCGTGCTTTCCCGAGTGCGTATCCGTGTAACGCTGCGGGATGGACAGGAAATTGAGCAGGCTGTGAATCAGCCCAAAAGACGGGTGGTCGTATGATTTATGTAACAGGCGATACGCATGGGAATTTCGAACGATTTCGACCGGAATACTTTCCGGAGCAGGCAAAACTGACAAAGAATGATATCGTTATCATTGCCGGTGATTTCGGAGGGGTATGGTTCGGTGACAGCCGCGATGACGGTTCGCTGGACTGGCTGGAAAGCCTGCCTTTCACGCTGGCGTTTGTAGACGGCAATCATGAAAACTTCGATGCGCTGGCGGCTTACCCGGTGGAAATGTGGTGCGGCGGCAAGATCCAACGCATTCGGCCCCATGTCCTGCACATGATGCGCGGGCAGATATTCGAGCTGGATGGCTATCGGTTCTTCACCATGGGCGGCGCCATGAGCCATGATATCAGATGCCGCACGGAACACGTCTCGTGGTGGAGACAGGAGCTTCCTTCGGGTGAGGAGTACGCCGAGGCCAGACAAAACCTTGACCGTGTCGGCTGGGAGGTAAACTATATTATTACGCATTGTGCAGCGACTGGCACTATCCGAGGGAGAAAGCACTACAACCGAGCAAATCAACTCACGGACTTTCTGCGAGAGATCCGAGAGAAGGCACGGTACGACTACTGGATATTCGGCCACTACCACGACAATCGAATGATCGATTCCACGCACATTCTGTTATGGGAGCAGATCGTGCAGATCATATGAGGTAAGACCGTGAAGGAAAGAATGGCAGGCTGCCACTTTTTCCTTTGCGGCCTTTATAGTAAGACCATAATGAAAGCAGGCACGCGGCTTGACCTATTTCCATTCCTTGAAAAAGAAAAATAGGTAATGTATAATAATCTATCTATAAATAAAACTTTTTCCCGCTTTTATCGGCTATGGTCGAAATAGAGAAAAGAGGTGCCTCTTGAAACTATTATATGTCTGGATTGAGAGATTCCGAAATATTCAGCGGCAGGGGTTTGTTATTGATAATGAATACGATATTTCCGTAACTGCCTCAGAGGACGATGTATGCAAATGCTACAGCGACAATGGCAAAACCGTCTATGGAACAGATCATTATGGCACGCGAAAAGTTTTTTACTGCAAGTTCAGCTTTACAAAGAATGCCAACTATCATGGTCATGACAAGGACTCTGCGATTCAAAGCATAGCTGCCCTCGTTGGCGAAAATGCTTCAGGCAAATCAAGCATTTTAGAGTGCATCTATCGGTGTGTGGATCAATCCAGCATTGCGAATAAGGAATGTCGTTATTTTTTCATAGCCTTCTTAGATACAGTTCGTCGGGCGATTGTTGTTCGATCAAAAGATGTTTGGCTGATCGGTGCCGAAGACAAAAGAATTGATTTGCGCAATAGTGCGGGATATGAGGAATATGTGTTCCCGTTGTCTACGATTGAAAAAGTTGGTGTAGCCCATACACCAGAAATGCCTTGGCTGATAAGTATTTATCAAAACCATCGTGAGGAAACTCCGTATTCACATAACGTAATGGGGATTCCAACATTACCTATCAATATCGCGTTGAAAAATTTTAGAAATTCTTTTACCGGTATATTTGACTTCTTACGCGACTTTCCATGGTTAGGAGCTGACGGCAATTGTATCGTTTTCTGTCTTAGGGATAAGTCGAGCAGCAGAGAGCGGGAGGAATACTTTAGGAAACCGGGGCTTGAGCCTGATGAATATAAGGACTTTTTCCTTCGGAAAATGTCAGAATTATTGTTTGGAACACTAAAAGAGTATTTATATAATGAAGACAGGCCTGTTATGGCGGATGGCTCATTTTTGAAACGCCCCAAGGATGAAACATTGCGTAAGGAATATAGAGCTTGTAGTGAAATACTTTCTTTTTGCACAACTGAATATCCTCACAGCAACAGTGGCCCGATGATGATAAAAACTATATGGGGTACACCAATAGAGGAAAACATATCTGAGGCAATTGATTTTTTTAGAAAAAGTACGTTCGTTCATATGGGGAAGGTACTCTATGATGATTATATTGATAGCATCGAACGTCTATTTTCCTGCTTATGCAATGTTGATACCTCGTACTTTACTGATTTGTACAAGGTGAGCATCCCAATTGATGAGTCATTTCGCCATGTAGTAAAAGCGTTTTATGATTGCATTGCATGTGGAGATGCAGGGGAGCATTGGGCAGACGGTATAGTTGCTGATTTTGAGTGGTTTTCTGCTGGACAACAGCAAATGGCAATCATGTTTTCCGGATTATATCAGCGATTAAAGGAGGAATGCAGTAGCAAAGACGAACGAAATCTGATTGTACTGCTCGATGAACCGGAAACGCATATGCACCCAGAAGTCTGCCGACGTTTTGTTGGCATTCTCGATGATACAATAAAGCACTTTCAAACTGTTGGTTTCGTTCGAGGCTGCCAAATTGTGATGGCTACACACTCTCCGTTTATAATTCAGTGCCTAAGCGATTATCCTTCATCTATTGCTCTTACAGAAAATGACCGTGGTCAAATCACGATAAAGGATTTTCAAAACCTACAGAAACTGCATTTGCCAAAAATGCAAGTGTATTCCTTTAATCTAATCATGTATCACGTATTTCATGTTCCAACTGTAGAGCTACATGATGAGCTATATGGGTATTTACAAGCAGAAAGCAACTGCTGGTATGAAAATATTTTTGATGATTGGCTTATAGAAAAGAATAAGGAAATAAGAAAAACGAAATTCTGGACACCAATGAAAAACGGACAAGTATTGCAAAAAAAGAATGTCACGCTACAACAGTATGTGAGAAATTCCATCCACCATCCGGAAAACGATAAGAATCCCACATACACACAAGCAGAGTTACAGCAGTCCATAGAGCAAATGTTGACCATAGTTGAGCATTTACCATTATAAACTTCAAAAATCTTGCTTATCGAAGTAAAAAGGAGAAAACAGCGGTTATGTTGTTTTCTCCTTTTACGTCAAGACAATGCAAAGCAGACTGCACATGGCACCAGAAAGGAGAGGACTCATGAACATCCGCAAACCCACAGATTACAGTGCCGTGTTTTCCACGCTGGATCAACTCATGGCATCGCGGCTTTCACAGATGGAATTGTACTGTGAGATTGGCCAGCTTGTCGCGGATAGGGCCGAAAAAGGTGCGGCTGTTGCAGCTTCCGAATATCTGCAAACGGCCTATCCAATGATTGATGGTTTTTCTCCCCGCAATTTGCGCCGTATGCGGGCGTTTTACGCGTCCTACGCGGAGTCCCCTGAAATCATGCGGCTGGCGATGAAGCTCGGCTGGACGCAAAATGTGACGATTTTAGAGGCATGCACCTGCAACGAGGAACGAATGTGGTATCTCGAGACCACAGCCCGGTTTGGCTGGACAAAAGCTGTTTTAATGGAAAAGATAAAATCGGGTGAATGGCTGCAAATATCTCTCGACGAAACAGAGATTTCCTGCTATACTGAAAAAAGAGATATAGCACAGGAGAGCGAGTGCGATGAAGAAGATACTCTTTGTTTGCCATGGGAACATCTGCCGCAGCCCAATGGCCGAGTTTGTGATGAAGGACTTGGTAAAAAAAGCTGGGCTGGCATCACAATTCCAAATCGAATCGGCAGCCACCAGCCGGGAGGAGATCGGCAATCCAGTCTATCCACCAGCACGGCGCAAGTTGGCAGAACACGGAATCTCCTGTGGTGGTCACGCGGCACGACAGCTCACAAACAGAGACTACGAGGAGTACGATTTGCTGATTGGCATGGACAGAGCCAATCTGCGAGATATGCACCGCATCTGCGGTGGCGACTTTGCCGGAAAGCTGCACCTTCTGATGGACTACACCGACCATCCCCGCGATGTTGCCGATCCGTGGTACACCGAAGACTTCGAAGCGACTTGGCAGGATGTGCTGGTGGGATGCCAAGGACTGCTGCGTGAGCTGATGGAGGAAATGAAAAAATGCTGATGAATTCCAACGAATACCTGAACATCGTTGAATCGATCAAGCAGGAGATCCGCACGGCGCAATATCGCGCGACGGTCAGCATCAATCGGGAGCTGCTGGTTCTCTACCACTCCATCGGCGAGGTCATCAATGAGCACAAGATATGGGGCAGCAAGTTTGTCGAAAACCTTGCCGCCGACATCAAAATTTCTTTTCCAGACGCCACCGGTTACTCCGTGAGAAACCTGAAATATATGGCGAAGTTTGCTCTGCGTTTTCCTGACAAGGAGATTGTGCAAGCGGCGCTTGCACAAATTACATGGTATCACCACATTGCCCTGATGGACAAGGTAAAAACCGCAGACGAACATACCTGGTATGCTGAACAAGCTGCCAAGAACGGCTGGTCCCGCAACGTGCTGGCCCACCAAATCGAAAGCGGATTATATCAGCGGCAGGTGTTGGCAGAGAAGGTGTCCAACTTTGAAAACCGATTGCCTTCACCACAAAGCGAACTTGCAGCGCAGACCATGAAAGATCCATATATCTTCGATTTTATCCCCTTCAAAGCGGACATGGTAGAGCGTGACATTGAGCAGGCATTGGTCAAGGATGTGACAAAGCTCCTGCTGGAGCTTGGAACAGGATTTGCGTTCCTCGGCAATCAGTATCACCTCAACGTGGGCGGAGATGATTTCTATATTGACCTGCTGTTCTACAACCTCAACCTCCGTTGCTATGTGGTGATCGAGTTAAAAACCGGCGAGTTCAAACCAGAGTACGCCGGACAGCTTAACTTTTATCTCTCTGCGGTAGATGGTATTCTGAAAAAAGAGCAGGACAATCCCTCGATTGGCTTGCTGCTCTGCAAGAGCAAGAATGATATTGTGGCGGAGTATTCTCTCAAGGATATGAGCAAGCCCATCGGCGTCAGCGCCTATCAGATCACCAGCAACCTGCCGGAAGAACTGGAGCGCCAGCTACCGTCTGTGGAGGATATCCAGAAGCGGATCAGAAATTAAAATATAGGGGGCAAAGAGGAATTTACCAATACCTCTGGCACAACTCATTGTTTCCCATATGTAGATATTGACACAGCATTGATTTGATGTCGCCAAGAACTAACAAGCTTGTTGAAATAGCTGGTTTTTTATTGAATCTCATTTTGAAATATAGCATAATTAGACAACATAGGACGAGGTATCAAAAAGAATCTAAGGAGAGGGATATAATGAGATTACATGAAGTCATTTTAAAGAATTTCAGAGGTTACTATGGAGAAACAAGAATAGCAATTAGTGATTTAACAGCCTTGATTGGAAAGAATGACGTCGGAAAATCTACTATCCTTGAGGCGCTCGATATATTCTTTAACCAGTCAAAAATTGATGCTACAGACAAAAATATCTTTCATGTAGACGAGGAAACTGTAATCGGGTGTGTTTTCAATGATCTCCCTGCTGAAATTGCATTAGAAAATGCGACAACCTCATTCTCCAAAGAATACCTGCTTAATCAAGAGGGAAATTTGGAAGTCTTGAAAAAATACTCTTCTAACGGCAAACCTACTATTTGGATCTGCGCTAACCATCCATCAAATGATGGATTTAATGATTTGCTATTAAAAAAGAATAATGAATTGAAAACGATGATTCGGGCTGCGCACTTGGAAGATAGTGTAAATCTATCTATTAATTCAGCCATGCGTGCTGCACTATGGACGTCTTTAGGCAATGCCATTACCTTCGGAACAAAGGAAATTAGTGCAGATCAAGCCGATGAAAAGAAGTTATGGCCTAAAATTGAGCCGCTTCTTCCTACCTACCGACTATTCAAAGCTGATAGGCCGAGTTCTGAAGATGACAAAGAAGCGCAAGATCCCATGCAACATGCAATGAAAGCCGCTCTTGAAGAGCAATCGGAGCAATTGACCGCCATTGCTAACGAAGTACAGAGAAAAGTTTCGGAAGTTGCTACAAATACCATTCAAAAATTAAAAGAATTCGACCCAGATCTCGCTGCAACGCTAACCCCACGATTCAAGAAAGATCCCACGTGGGAAAAGGCATTTTCTTTTTCCTTAACAGGAGATAATTCTATCCCATTGAATAATCGTGGAAGTGGAATTCGGAGGCTGGTACTTTTCAGTTTCTTTAGAGCCACAACGGAATCCTCACTCTTTGAAGGGAAAAGCATTATCTACGCAATAGAAGAACCTGAAACTTCCCAGCACCCAGATGCTCAAAGAATGATTGTGCGAACCTTACGCGAAATGACGGAAAAAAACGGGTGCCAAGTGATTATTACGACGCATGTTCCTGGGTTGGCAGGTTTGCTCCCAATTGAAAGCTTGCGCTATATTACGAATGGTGAAGGCTATCCGGAAGTCGAGGTAGGTACTACTGATGGAGTATTACAGCGAATAGCCAATACTTTAGGAGTACTTCCAGATTTAACTCCTCCGTTGATGCCGCAGCATCACAATGTGAAACTTGTGGTTTGCGTAGAAGGACCGAATGATGTTTCTTTTCTTACTAAAATTAGTCACATTGCACATCAAGAATATCCGGACATTATCGACTTGAACCTTTCACCTGCTGTAGTTGTTATTCCTTTAGGCGGAGGAGCTTTAAAAGAGTGGGTTAATCACAATTATTTGCAAAAACTTGGAACGCCAGAATACCACATATATGATAGCGATAATACTCACGCTCATGCCGCCACTTGCGATAGAGTCAATCGACGGGATGACGGTTCCTCTGCAAGAGAAACCACTAAACGAGAAATGGAAAACTATATACACGCTGACGTTGTAAAAGAACTTTTTAATGTTGATATCGAGATAACTGATACTATGGATGTGCCAACTGAAATTTCCACTTTGATAAGAGAAACAAATCCGGAAGGGCCCCGTCCTGATACTGTAAAAAAGAAACTAAATAGTATTGGTGCTGAAAAAATGACCATAGATCTGTTACATAGCAGAGATCCAGATGACGAAATTCTTGGCTGGCTCAGAGAAATTACCGCATTCGTTGGAGTATAGTTTCTACAAACATATCACTAAAAAGAAAATATCCAGATTGGTATAGCTTGCCAAAAGACCTCGAAATCGTCTGATTTCGAGGACTTTTGCTTTTCATAAGTTCCGTTTTGGGTGTACCGCTTTTTCTGACCCAAACGCTGACCCCAACGGGAGCGGGTAGCGGAAATAAAGTGC
>OHBM01002410.1_pt1 | contig 12486 bp, 12 predicted proteins | sample 1577251 | NCBI WGS metagenome assembly OHBM01 (sample SAMEA3541557, study PRJEB24748) | human gut metagenome | biome: human gut; feature: human-associated habitat; material: faeces | place: China | collected 2012
CCGCCGTAAAAGTTTCTTGCGGGAAAGAGTGGCGGTTGCTGCCCTGCTTGGCTGCTTTTCCTTGCGTTCTGGTTTCCGAAACTTTTTTGCAGAAAAAATCGCCCTGCCGGAATTTTTCACCCCGGCAGGGCGTTCGTTTTCCATTTTGCCAGCATCACGACAGCGGTTCGCCGTTTTCGGTCTCGATTTCGCGGCAGAAGAAGTGCAGCGCGCCGTCCTCGAAGTCGCTGATTTCGTAGCGCTGGTCGGCATCCCAGCCGTCCGCGCGGTGGTCGCGAATCTCGAAGCCGCAAATCTGCATCGGGATGGCGGGAAAACGCAGCGTCACGTCGCTTATGGACAGGAAACGGAGCGTTTGCGCTTTGCCATCAGCACAAAAGGAGAGTGTCAGCACAGGTGCGCCGCTTGCGGTGTGCAGGCGAAAGTCCGTGATTTCCACGTCGCAGGGGAACATTGGCACTCTCCTTACCTGCTTCCCTTGTCGTATGGGATACCCTCGGCCTTCGGTGCGCGGGACTTGCTGCTCGTCAGCGCCAGCACAAGGAGCGAAATGATGTACGGCAGCATGTTGTAGAACGTGCTGGGCAGGTTCAGCTGTGCGAGGAAGTCAAAGCCGGTGTAGACATTGCTCAAGCTGCGGAACAACCCGAACAGCAGTGCCGCCAGCGCAATCCGCAGGGGCTTCCACTGCCCGAAAATCATCACCGCCAGCGCAAGGAAGCCGAAGCCCGCCACGCCGTTCTCGAATTTCCACTCGCTCACGCCCGCCGTGATGTACACCAAGCCGCCCAAGCCGCCGAGCACGCCGGAAATCATCACGCCCGCATAGCGCATTTTGTAGACGTTGATGCCCACGGAATCCGCCGCCTGCGGATGCTCGCCGCAAGCCTGCAAGCGCAGACCGAAGCGCGTCTTGTACAGCAGGACATACGAAATCACCAGCAGCACCGCCGCCATGAGCATGAACCAGTTGAACTCGAAGCCATTGATATCCACCAGAAACGCCTTTTTGACGTTGATGTAGGTAATGGCGGAGGACACATTCGACACGTCTTCGGCAATGTTGATGGCCTTGACGATGACCGTCGCCGCCGCCGTGCCGAGCAGGTTCATCGCCGTGCCGACGAGCGTCTGGTCTGCCTTGAAGTTAATTGCCGCGACCGCCAGCAGGAGCGAATACAGCATCCCGAAAATCATCGCCATCAGCGTCGTCAGGAGGATGACCACGACGACCGCCGTGCCGTCGGGCATGTACTTCATCATCAGCGCACCGCCAAGCGCGCCGAAAACCATGATGCCCTCCAGCCCGATGTTAATCACGCCGGAATGCTCCGAGAAGCAGCCACCCAGCGCCACCAGCAGCAGGACTGATGCAAACATCAGCATATATTGCAGCAAGAGTGTCATTTGAGATTCGCCTCCTTCCGCAGGTTCGCTTCCGCTTTGCGCTCCGCCAGGCGCGTCATAACCTGCCGGAAGAACAGCACGAAGCCGCACATGTAGATGATGACCGCCGAAATGAGGTCGGAAATCTGCGAAGAATAGATGGCGCGGTCAACATACGCGCCGCCGAAGGTGATGTGCTGGATGAAGAAGGATGCGAAAATCGTGCCAATCGGGTGCAGACCGCCGAGGAACGCCGCGGCAATGCCATTGAAGCCCATCGCCGGAACCGCCGACTGCGCCACTGCCCATTCCTCAAAGCCAGAGAGGAACATGAAGCCCGCGCCGATGCCCGCCAGCGCGCCCGCAATCCCCATCGTCAGGATGAGATTCTGCTTTTCGCGCATCCCGCAGTATTTCGCGGCATTCTTGTTCAGCCCGGTCGCCTTCAGCTCGTAGCCCAGCTTCGTTTTGCTCAGCAGCACCCAAATCAGCACGGCAATGACAATCGCCAGCGGAATGGCAATGGTCACATAGCGGTTGTTGGAGAACAGCTTTTCCAGCCCCAGCGACGGCATCAGCGCGCTCGGATTGCCCACGCTCAGCTTGACGGTGTAAGGGGTGTTGCTGTCCTTCACGAGCGACAGCAGGCTGTTGACGGCATAGAGGCTGATCCAGTTGAGCAGAATGCAGGAGATGACCTCGTTGACGTTGCAGAATGCTTTGAGCGCGCCGGAGATGCACGCCAGCAGCGCACCCGCGAGCGCCGCCGCCAGCAGGCACACATACCACGGCATGTTCCACGCCAGTGCACAGTACAGCGCCGCACCCGCGCCCACGACGTACTGACCCGCCGCGCCAATGTTGAACAAGCCCACCTTGTAGGCGAACAGCACCGACAAGCCGCACATGAGCAGCGGCGCAGTCTTGACCAGCGTGTTGCCCAGATACTTCATCTGCGCGGTGCTGCTGCCATACTTCCAGAAGTTCTTGATGATAACCAGAATCGCATCAATGGCGTTGAGGTTGCCCGTCTTTTCGCTCACGCCGTGGTCAATCAGCAGCAGCACGACGAAGCCAACCAGCAGCCCCAGCACGATACACAGCAGTGACGAGAGAATCGTTTGCACGCCGGGAATTTGCAGCATTGACCTGCGCTGCCGGACTTTCTTGGGTTCGTTTGCCATCTTTACCGCACCTCCCGTTTCGCGCCCGCCATATACAGGCCGATTTCTTCCGCCGTCGTCGTTTTCGGGTCAAGCTCGCCGACGATTTCGCCTTCGTACATCACGAGAATACGGTCGGACACGTCCAGCACCTCGTCCATCTCCAACGAAACCAGCAGCACCGCCTTGCCCTCGTCGCGTGCGGCGATAATCTGCTTGTGGATGTACTCAATCGCGCCCACGTCCAAACCGCGCGTGGGCTGCATGGCAATCAGCAGGTGCGGCGAGCGGTCGATTTCGCGCGCGACAATCGCCTTCTGCTGATTGCCGCCGGACATGCTGCGGGCGATGGTGGTTGCGCCCTGCCCGGAGCGGATGTCGTACTGGTCAATCAGCCGATTGGCATAGGCGCGGATGTTCTTGCGGCGCAGGAAGCCTGCGCGCGTGAATTCCGGGTCGAAATAGCGCTGCAAAACGATGTTGTCCTCCAGCGAGTAATCCAGCACCAGGCCGTGCTTGTGGCGATCCTCCGGGATGTGGCTCATGCCGCCCAGCGAACGCCGGCGAATCGACGCGCGGGTGATATTCTGCCCATCCAGGTAGATTTTGCCGCTGACGAGCGGTTCCAAGCCCGTCAGACCGTACACGAACTCCGTCTGACCGTTGCCATCAATGCCCGCAAGGCAGACGATTTCGCCCGCGCGCACCTCCAGCGACACATTTTTGACAGCGTTGTTCTTGTGCACATGGGACGCGACGGTCATGTTTTCTACCTTCAGCACGACCTCGCCGGGCTGGGCCGGTTTCTTCTCGACGTGGAAGTTGACGTTGCGCCCGACCATCATCGCGGACAGTTCCTCCGGCGTGGTGTCCTTCGTGTTCACCGTGCCGATGTACTTGCCCTTGCGCAGCACCGTGCAGCGGTCGGAAACCGCCATAATCTCCGCCAGCTTATGGGAGATGAAGAGGATAGACTTGCCCTCCGCTGCCAGATTGCGCATAATCTGCATCAGCTCGTCAATCTCCTGCGGCGTCAGGACGGCGGTCGGCTCGTCGAAAATCAGGATTTCGTTGTCGCGGTAGAGCATTTTGAGGATTTCCGTGCGCTGCTGCATCCCAACGGTGATATCCTCCACCTTCGCGTCGGGGTCGACGTGCAGCCCGTAACGCTCGGACAGCGCCAGCACCTTCTGCCGCGCCTCTTTCTTTTGCAGGAAGCCGAATTTTGTCGGTTCAACGCCCAGAATGATGTTGTCCAGCACGGTGAAGCACTCCACCAGCTTGAAGTGCTGGTGTACCATGCCGATGCCCAGCGCGGTGGCGTCGTTGGGGTTGCGGATGGACACCGTTTCGCCATCCTTCCTGATTTCGCCTTTCTCAGGCTGATACAAGCCGAAAAGGACGCTCATCAGCGTCGATTTGCCCGCGCCGTTCTCACCCAGCAGCGCGTGGATTTCGCCGTGGCGCAGCTGGAGGGTGATGTCGTCATTGGCAATGATGCCGGGAAAGCGCTTGGTGATATGCAGCATTTCGATGGCATAAGGCGTGCTTTCGTCCGGCGTTTGAACGCGCTGTTTCTCCATGAAGCATTTCCTCCTTGATGTTCTGTTTTCCCCATTGATTTCGCCGATTTTGCGGCGGATGATTCCCCGTGTGCGCCGAAAACGCGCTTGATTCTGACAAAAACTTCCGCGCGGCAGAGGACTCCCCCGGCGGAAGCTCTTGTCAGAATCCGGGGGACGTTGCCATCCCCCGGAAGGTGAGATTTATACTAATTCGATTCTAAAACATGGCATCGAGCATAGCAGATTTTTCGTTCTGGCAAAGCTGAGTGAAGCGAGGCGTACTGGAGGTACGCGCGAGCGGAACGAAGCAAAGCCGGGGCGAAAAAGATGCTGTGCGAATGACATGGTTTAGATGAGAATTAGTATTACTTGATGTTGCCGTTGTAGTTGACCGCAATGGTCGTTTCCGGACGCACGGTAATGTCGCTGGAAACGGTCACTTTGCCATCCACCATCGCCTTCACCAGCGCGGTGTAGTCATCCACGGTGAAGGTGTCGTTCCATTCCGTGGTCTCCACGGGCAGGCCGACGTAGTTCAGGGTCAGGTCGTCGCCGGACACGAGGCCGAGGTTCTCCACCTTGCCCGCGTGCAGGTCGAAGTTGCCCGCAACGGTATCGGTCAGCAGCGTCTTAACCGTCGCCGCCAGACCCTTCATGGCGGAAGTAACCGTCATGCCGTCCGCATACTGGTTGATGATGGGAGACTGGTCGGAGTCAACGCCGATCATCTTGCCGCCGACCTTCGCAGCCGCTTCCGCCGCAGAGGTGTAGATGCCGCCGCCGCAAGCGAACACGACTTCCACGCCCTTGGTGGCGTACCAGTTGTCCATGTACGCCGTGATGTCAGCATCGCCCATGAACTTGCCGCCGTAGACGTACTCGCAGGAGACGTCCGCCGCGATGCCCAGTTCCACCGCCGCGTCATTCGCGCCCTGCACGAAGCCGTAGCCGAAGCGCTGCACCGCCGGAACCTCCATGCCGCCGAGGAAGCCGAGCTTCTTGTAGCCCATCTTCACTGCCGCATAGCCCGCCATGTAGCCGGAAAGTTCTTCCTGATACACAGCAGAGAACAGGTTGGACGCGTTGCTCAGGTCAACGCCGTTGGAGGTGAGGTCAAACTCGCTCACGTCCAGCGCGATGAACTTCACGTCCGGGTACGTCGGCTGGCACTCGCCAATCGTCGCCGCGAACAGGTAGCCGGGCATGACGATGACGTTGTAGCCTTCGTCGATAGCCGCTTCGACCTGCGCGATGCGCTCCGCGTCGGAGTCACCGGTGGGCTTGAAGTAGTTGAAGTCGACGCCGTTGGCCTCACAGAACGCCTTGCAGGCCTCGTAGGTCGTCTGGTTGAAGGACTGGTCGGTGATGTCGCCGGAGTCGGTAATCATCGCCACGCGGTAGGTTTCATCCGCAGACGCGAAGGAAACCACGCACAGCACCATCGCCAGCGCCAGGATGAGAGAAACGAGCTTCTTCATGGATTCATTCTCCTCTCGTGATTTGAGCATCTTCTGCTCTTATATTATTGTAACAGTTTTTTGCCCGTTTGAGAAGAGGTCAAGCGGCATTTCTTTAAAAAATCTCCCCCCAATGCGCAGAAAATGTGGCAGATATTTTTCGATAGCTGATTTTCCCCTGCTTCGCGCCCTTGCGGATACCTTTTCGCTTTCCTTTCGATCCCCTTCCCCGCGATTTTTCCGCATTTCCACTTGACAATCCTCCCCTGCTGTGGTAAAATAGCTAAGCTGATGAGCGCCCGTAGCTCAGTTGGATAGAGCGTCAGACTCCGACTCTGAAGGTCACAGGTTCGACTCCTGCCGGGCGTACAGGAGAAAATCCCCCGGAAGTGTAAGGCTTCCGGGGATTTTTGTGCATTTTTTTCCGAAAGCGCTGCTGTCTACAACCTATTTTCCTGTCCCCATGGAAAAAATCCACCCATACGGCATATTTTCCTCCCTGTCTGCACATCCTATTCCGACAGGACTTCGCCGCGGTGGAAGGAGATGAACGCATGGGGTTTATCGTTTTGGGGATTCTTTGCGCAGCTGCTGTGGTGGTGACCTTGGCGTGCCTGTGGATTAACCGATGAGGGGCGCTGGTTCTTCATGGGCCTCTTGGGTGAAGGATTTGCTTGAATCCAGCTGAATTTTGTCAGCGCGTTCACGGCTTTTTCACCACAGAAAAAACAGCATACGAAAAATCCCGGAAACGCAACGTTTCCGGGATTTTTGGCGGAGAAGCCGGGATTTGAACCCGGGCTGCGATTACTCACACTACTCCCTTAGCAGGGGAGCCCCTTCGGCCACTTGGGTACTTCTCCATGTCAAGCTCGTATGCAGTTAAGAAAACTGGCGGAGAGAGAGGGATTCGAACCCCCGGTGCCTTGCGGCATCACTGGTTTTCAAGACCAGCTCCATAAACCACTCGGACATCTCTCCTCGTTCGCAACGATACGATTATAACAGAACTTCTGCCGCTTGTCAACAGCAGAAACGGCAGAAGTGGATATATATAATTTTTCTTTCGTTGCCGTGCTCATCGCCGTCATGCTCCCCCGCACCGACATGCATCGACGCGGCAGAAAAAGCAGCTTCGGACGATTAAACAGTTGCCTCAAGTGAATGAGCCGTTTTTAAACGCTCCGAGCGGCAGACAGGGGTATTCGGGCTTTATTGTCAGGTATTCAGATGAAATCAAGTTTACGCTGTTATAATCGAACCTGTCCAAACACAGCAAACCCGCATTATCCGTTCGGAGCATGTAATCGGTCTTACCCCTATCCTCAATTACATAAATCTTACCGTTTGCATAATCACAGATAATAACGCGGCTGTCAACAATTCCGGAGCCGATGTTGATCGTTGAGCAAAAATCCGGGCTTCCGTCACCGTTTATATCGCAGATATAAGCATCCCTGACCGGCAGTCCGCCGTACAGCACGGTCGTTTTGCCGTTATTAACTTCAACTGCCGAATCCGTGCAGCTGAAAACGGCATTGGGGAATTGCGAAAAGCTTTTCTCAACACGGGTACTGCCGCCGGATGCATCAAACCATAGCTCTGCCGCTGCTCCGTGCTGATCCGCCGCGCTTTCCGTGCCGTAAAAAAGATGAATCATTTCGTCCCCGGTGCCGGAATAACCGTCCTCATCCGAACCATGCATTGGACCTATAACGATATGAATAAGCTTTTCGCCAAGATTGGTGACTCCGTCCTTGCTGTAGGTTATAACTCGATTCAGCTCTTCAGCCTCACTGAAGCCCACAAAATCAATCAGGTATAAATCCGCATTCGGACACATGCGGCGAATCTCGTCCTTCGGCATGTATTTCAGTGCGTTGAGATAATCCTCAAGAAGATATACCGTTTCGGGTGCGGCAACACGGCTTTCGCCCGGAAGGAAGAACATATCCGAATCGCCGAAAAACCGCAATTGTTCGCGATACATTCCATCCTGCCGTTTGAAGTAAAAAACGATTGTTTGATTGTCCCAAAGTTCAAAATCGGAATCCATGTCCAGTGAAAATCCTCCGGGTCGGGTGTAGATCTCCGCATCGGGATTCAGCTTTTCCGCTTTTCGAATTTCGGAAACAATATAGTCGGGATCAATATCCGCAATATTATCTCCCCTCATTTCAAATTCCGCACCTGTCTTTTTGCAGTTCAAAAAACACACCGCAAGCGCTGCGCAGGCGAGCACGGCAATAAGAATCACCCAAACCGACGGTTTTCGGTAATTCATCACGGTCTTAACGCGTTCTTTAATACCAACTTCACCGAAGGCAAGCGGACAGGCATTGAAACGACTGCGACTAACGCTGCACGAAAGCAATGCCTGCATATAGTCCGCTCTCTGTTCGTTGTCAAGCTTTTTTATAACCTTTTCATCGCAGGCAAATTCAATATCGCGGCAAAACAGCACGTAGGACAGCCAAACGAGAGGATTGAACCAATGCACCGCGAGGATAGCAAAGCCAAGCGGCTTCCACTTATTATCACGGCGGCGTATATGCGCCCGCTCATGTTCAATTACGGTTTCAAGTTCACGCTCTTCAATGCCGAACGGAACATATATACGCGGCTTGAAAAATCCAAGCACAAACGCCGAATTAACTCGGTCGCTCTGATAAATATTATCGCGCAGCAGCACGGCTTCACGCAGTTTCCTGCCCAAACCGATACGGCTTATTGCCATGTATGCAAGCATGACAATCAGACCTGCAAGCCAAATACATGCAATCTCGTAATCATCGGGCAAATTAATTCGCAGGAGCGGAATTGTCAGCGATGTGTCGTAATCGTTCTCCTTTGATTGTGTTCCCGCTTCACCGGGCGTTTTTTCTTCTTCACCTGTGTCGCTGCTTTCGGCAGTTTTTCCTGCATCGGAGGGCACGTTTGAAGCATCTTCCCGTTCGGATTCCGCCCCACCCGATCCGCGGATCACGAGAGGCTCTCCCCCGTCCGTGTTGTCAATAGTGTCAGCATAGAGTTTTTCTCTGAAATTTTCTATAGGATAGTTGTCCGGAACAAGGCTCAGCGGACTTTCTATCGTCGTCGGAATAATTAACCGCAATGCAACAATACCCCAAAGCAGCACCCGAATCCATCCCGGTGCTCTTTTGAACAACAACCTGAGCACAAGAACGATAACAATTATCATGCTTGCCAATATGCTCATATCGATAACCGAAATGCAGACTTCACCCACGCTCATTTTCCGCCTCCGTTCCGAATGCTGTCAATCATGCGTTGAACCTCGTCCAACTCCCTTTCCGACATATCCCGACGTTTTGCGAAAGCTGCAACAAATGCCGGCAGCGAACCCGAAAAACGCTTCTCAACAAGCTCATCGATTTCACACGCCTGAGCTTCATCCTTCGAAATAATGGAAGTTATAACGCCGTCCTCGTTCTTCAGCACACCGCGCTCGCAAAGACGCTTCAACACTGTATAACTCGTTGTTCGCTTCCATCCAAGTTCCGCGAAGCAGAGCTTCGCAAGCTGCGCTGCGGATATCGGTTCGTTTTCCCATAGAATAAGGCAGAAACGGTATTCACCTTCATGTATTTTCGGTATTTCTTTCATAATGACTCCTCCGCGATTTTTGTCTACTGTTGTAGACTGTTTTTTAGTCTACCACTGTAGACGGCTTTTATCAACAGTTTTTTCACAAAAATTCAGAGCCGATTTAATGCTCCGATCCGTAATCAACCGAAAAAACATTGTATCCACCCTTTATAAATGGCAAAACAAGTGCAGGAAAATGAATCGGTTCAAGCCCGACGCGCGGACGGAGTTCTCGGGCTTATGTGCTGAGCCGAAAATTCTGTCAATATTTATATACATCTACTGAAAAAAATAGCATGAAGAGATTCTTAAACTGCGGATGATAAAACGGAAGCTGCTGTCAGGCGGCTTTAAAAAGGCAAATGCAGTTATATGCCCGTTTCCGCCATGCTTGTTCGCCTGCTTGCGATGGTTAATCTTTGCTTGGTTTTTCCCCATGTTAAGCATTATATTTGTTCGCCGGCACAGCGGCAGCCTTGATCTGCGCTGCAGTGCTCCTGTTCCGTCAGTATTTGTAATACTGTGCGCACAGCATCATTATTTTATTATATGCGAACTTAAGGCAGCTTCCGCAAAAACCATTGTCGAATTCACTCTTTTTGCGCGAAAGCAATTGTGCCCGGGAGCCGAGTCTGTCATATTTGGATTGTCTGCAATTCTCCGGGCAGCGGTTCGGCAAAACATTCCCGGCAGTTTTCAGCGGAAAACTCTTGACAAACATCGCGATATGTGATAGTCTATATACGTTGTCAGTCGAGTATCGCTGCTCGCCGATAACAGTTTTTTCCGAAAACAGGGTCGCTGCATCTAAAATGCAGTAACCCTGTTTTTGATTAATGAAGATTCCGAGCGAAGGCAAATCACACAGGGGGAAACGCTTCAATCCATACCACTTGTGATGCAGCGACCGGTACATTGCGCTTATAATCGCCGACAGCGGTATTTCTATCCACGCCGCCCGTGAAGGCGGCGACTTGGTCCGCATTGAAACACACGCTGAGGAAGAAATTGCGGTAATCACAATAAGGTTATGCCGACGTAAGTGTAAAATTTTGATTTTGGTTTATCTGAAACTCAAGTAAAAGGACGGTTGCACACAAAGCTGCGGCGGATTAAAGCGGTCGGTGCCGAAGAATGGCATGGTTGAACAAAAGCTGTGAGAAAACGCAGGAACACCGTGCTGTTTTGTATACAAAATCATCCGTTTACGAAAATGTGCATCTGTGGTGTTCTTCATGCAGGTAATCTTCTCTGTGAGTGTTTTTGGTATTATAACCATATCACATGGGCTTCCTTTGAGCCGTTCCGCTTTTCCTTTGACATGGTAGCCCGGACGGGACTCAGCACGAAGGACTTCATCGCGCCCACTTCCTTTGACTTCCGTGAAGGCAAGTGCTTCAAGATGGGCAGAACCATCGGCGCGGTGAGCTTCCTGCAAATCCTCGCGCCGGAACTCAATGACCGTATGCTTGCCGACTTCCTTGAGATGGACAGCAACATTACGGTCAATTTTCATATCCGGACGATTGACCAGGCGAAGGCAATCAAGAGCATCAAGTCGAAGATCACCGACCTCGACAAGATGAAGATTGAAGAGCAGAAAAAGGCAGTCCGCTCCGGCTACGATATGGACATCATCCCGTCCGATCTTGCCACCTTCGGCGGTGAGGCAAAGCGTCTGTTGCAGGATCTCCAGACCCGCAATGAGAGACTGTTTCTTGTGACCATCCTCATCATGAATACGGCAGATTGCAATTTCAGTGAATAACATCAGTAAGATGTATAAACTGTACGAGAATCCGATGGATCGGTTAAAAGAATCCCTCGGATTGACAAGAAAAAAAAGATATAAAGAACATTATGCTTTGAACAACGTAAGTTTTCAGGTGAAAAAGGGGGAGACCGTGGGAATTATCGGAACGAATGGTTCCGGTAAATCCACGATTTTAAAAATTATCACCGGCGTACTGAATCCCACACAGGGAGAAGTGGTGGTGGATGGAAGAATCTCCGCGTTGCTGGAACTGGGAGCCGGATTCAACGGAGAGTATTCCGGTATCGAAAACGTGTATCTGAACGGTCAGATGATCGGATTCAGCAAAGAAGAGATCGATGCAAAACTGCAGGATATCTTGGATTTTGCAGATATCGGAGATTTTATACACCAACCGGTAAAAACGTATTCCAGTGGTATGTTTGTGCGATTGGCTTTTGCGGTAGCTATTAATATCGAACCGGAAATCCTGATCGTAGACGAAGCACTTTCCGTAGGAGATGTCTTTTTTCAGGCGAAATGTTACCGGAAGTTTGAAGAATTTAAAGAGATGGGAAAAACCATTCTTTTTGTAAGTCATGACCTGAGCAGTATCGGGAAATATTGTGACCGGGTTGTTCTGTTAAACAAAGGAGAAAAACTGGCAGAAGGCGATGCGAAAGAGATGGTCAATCTGTATCGTCGTGTTCTGGTGAACCAGTATGATGAACAAGGGGAACAGAACACTGCGCAGGAAGAAACGCCAGAGGTACAAGAAGAAAAGAGTACGAAAGATCAGTTAAATCTGAATCCAAAAGTACTGGAATATGGAAGTAAATTAGCAGAAATTCAGGACTTTGCAATTCGTGATAAGTCCGGAATGGTTACGAATGTGATTGAAAAGGGAGAAGAATTTTCCGTGGATATGAAGATTCATTTTCATGAAACGATCCAGGAACCGATTTTTGCTTTCACGATCAAAGATCTGAAAGGAACGGAGATCACCGGAACCAATACGATGTATGAGAATACACCGATAGGTACACAGAAGAAACCAGACGGATCACCTTTACACAGAAGATGCCGTTAGAGGCCGGAGAATATATGCTGTGTCTGGGATGTACCGGTTACCGGGATGGTGATTTTACCGTGTTCCACCGGTTGTATGATGTATGTAATCTGACAGTCATTACGGATAAGAAAGCTGTCGGATATTTTGATCTGTTCTCAAAGGTCACGTTAAAGTAACTGAGGAGGAAAAGAATGGCAATACTGAACTTAGAGTATTATACGCAAAAAGATCTGTATTCAGATGGAGATATTGAAGAACAGATGCTTAAGATGGCAAAAGAAGGAGTAACCTGTGAGGATCTTTCCAGTGAGCAGGTTTCTTTTCCTGTGATCTATCACTTCTCAGATCTGCGAGCAAATATACTGAACTGGTATCCGATCAAAAAATCGGCGACGAATGCCGAATCTTTTATTCCCAAAGTTTCTATATAAAAGTTGGAATATTCTTCGACCGTTTTTACTTTGAATGATTGGGAAAGTCT